>Ga0210059_1002706_pt1 | contig 27954 bp, 18 predicted proteins | sample Ectturendosymbi2_FD_188042 | JGI IMG/M metagenome (GOLD analysis project Ga0210059, IMG submission 188042) | Ecteinascidia turbinata endosymbiont from Florida, USA - Sample 2 (SPAdes) (version 2) | ecosystem: Host-associated > Tunicates > Ascidians > Unclassified | place: Key West, Florida...
ACTGGCGCAGTGACAAAGAGCATAACGTAAACAACAGCATTGCCTGCTTATAGATGACTTGGCTCGCTGTGCCACATGAATTGGCCGGTTTTTTGTCTGCTTGTTTAACCAGAACACTTCACAACTTCTTAGCACAGCGCTGGTGGTCTTGGAGTTGGTCGTAACTTGTAAGGAAAGGAATGTTGCAGAAAGGTCGTACCAAGGTTGAATGAGCACGATGACGTCATATACTTTACGGTTTTAAAACGGGCCCCTACAACAGCGATTTGATCCCCCTGGCCCAATGTGCTAGTTTCGCCACTGGTTACCAGATGTATTTACTGTACTGTTAATTTAGCAGAGGCCCGAAACAGGCCGGTATTTTGAAAATCAGTGTCTCAAGCCGCTATTTTGAAAATGCATAGTTTGCCGTAACTTCAGAAAAAATTAACGCAGAATTTCTCAAATTATAATGACTGTAGTAGTGAATCCTGTCAGGTCAGGACAGTTCCTTCAGCGAAGTTTGTTTGGGTGGCCTGTAAACAGTGTTGCCAGATGGTTATAATTTAAACCTGCTAGATCGTATCACGAAAAACTGCTAGATCCTGCTAAAAACATGTCACGAATTTTCAGCTAAAATCTGCTGAAAATAGTGAAATTCTGCTAAAAAGACTGTTATTTTGGAGGTGTTTAAAATAAACTTGTAACGCTATGTATCAGTTTTTCGTCTTGCACTCACTATCAGTGAACCAGATATTAGTGGACCAGATACTTGTGGGTTTTTTCCAAGTGTACGTTCGTTGCAAGGAATACTAGATGTGTGCCAGGCGTATGCAGAATCGCATGGGATTACTTTCACCTGCAACAAAACTGTTTGTATGACGTTTAAGGCTAAGAGTCTCTCTCTCTCTGTTAGTTGTCCGTCAGTTCGACGATGACAGTGCTCAACGCGTTTCCTTGTGTCGGCGCATTTGGCTCCTCAGTCCAAAAGCTGAGGCGCAAACACGGCCGCATACTGTACAGGCGGATCCCTGCCGCGTTGTCGTTGGATGTGGTTGGTTGCGCTGTTGGTATCTGCGCGCACGCTTTGCTACTGCCACCTCATAAGAATTTTGTGGGTGCGCGAATAGCTGCAAAAAATTTGTTTCAAGTCGATCTTTATAAACCATAAAAATTACCTATGATTCTGTTATGAAAAAGCATCTCCCCTTTTAAAAGAGTAGGAGAGAAATAGCCAATCCATTTCATAGCTCTGCAGCGTCCCTGAAATTACCTAGGATGCTGTTATGTAAGGACACCTATATGCACCCCATTTCGAAGGGCAAGGGGGGCAGTGCCCCTGTCATGCACCCCGGTTCCGGCGTCCCTGCTGAGATAAAGCGGTATCAAACCCCAAAACACCATAAACCCGCTTTGTGGGCAACTATGAACTTCACAGTCACCATCATCATCAGGTCGCCTTAGCACCAATTCTACAAGCATTTTGAAATTTCCATAATTGTAATGAACTTTTACAATGCAGTAACAACCCGCCGCAATACTTTGGCGCGAAATTCCGCTCAATACAACACCAATTTCTGGCTCGGTTAAGGAATAATCATTTGCTGTGCCCCTGTCTTAATGTACTGGATTTGTAATATCACTCGCAACGCCAGATACGGACAGTTGAATCTCACGATTTTATGCGCATCTTTGGCTTCTCTTTAGCTGTGCTTGAAACCTTGAGCTTAGATGCTTCATATTACTGTGCTTAGATGATTGGTTCGTACATACTGCTCTACGATGCTTCGTATAGCTTGGGAATTGGAAGACGAATATCAGCAAAAATCTTTTCATATGTCTATCAACGCACCTGTCCATAGCAACCATCGAATGTTTTCTCACAGAATCACGACCTTCTTTTTTGGCTTTTTGAACCTATCGACGTAAGACATTCAGTCAATATTATTATCTTTGGAGGATTTTCGCAGACTAATTTGATGGTTCTTCACATCGCTCAACGCCTTATTGAGGCCTTATTAATAAATAATGCTTTTTTGCATTTACTAATTTTGAAAGTAGGCATGCTTAAGCTGGAGACATTAGACCATATTCTAAGGGACCTTTGAACCGCCGGGTAATTGGTCCCTTTCTCGCATGGTTCAAAGGTCCTTTCCACCGCCACTTTTGCATTACGTGTCATAAATAAAAAGTGTACAGTATAGTTTCTCAACGTCTTGCACTTTTTAAACTCTTTCCTTGACCATATCACATTTGCAAAAATTCTTTCGGATAAAGCTGCCTGTCATTTGCAAAAACAAAAAAACGCATGCACCAAAATTTTACTTTGTCCTTCAAAATCAAAATTAGCCTACAAAAAATTGATTTGAGAGCTATAGCTCCTTTAAAACACATATGGGCAACAAGAAAGTAATTTCAGCTTCACTGCCAAAACCACAAGAACACACGTTCACTAGGTGGCGAGAAATAGCCAATGGTCATTGAGCCCACCCTGGTCAAAGATCCCACATCTCCCCTACCTATTTCTCGAAAGATGCAGAAAATCTAACAACATATGGTTACGTACTTTGTTGCAGCCAGATTGTTTGTATTCGTCTCTATTCTTTGAAACTACAATCGCATTTTACCCTGTGAATGAGTGATCGAACTTTGCAGTATCCGTTTGATTGATGGCGTGTTATGCCACAATGCTTTCGCATTTTACCTAGACTCGACCAATTTAGGAATCTGCGCCCTACTCCGCAGTAGTGTTGTAACAAGTGTTACGTGTTAGCTAACATTAGTGCTAACAATGTGTCTGTAACCCTATGGTTCTGTCTTCAGTGCAGTTGCAAAAAGTGTCTGTAACCCTGTAATTCCGCCGGCTTCAATGCCTTGTACTACGTTCGGTTTTGTCTGCTTCTATCGACCTGCATTCGGCAGAGTGTGTGTGTTCTTAATTTGGACTTCGTGTCTGGTCATAAACAAATAAAATTAAAAATTAGCCTACGACTTCCTGGCGTAACAGAACCACCTGAAAAAATCGTATGTGTCGTGGGATGAAAATATATTCTGCCAGTGTAGTCTTTTAAACCCAATGCGCTCACTAAGCACAGAAGCAATCATTTAGGTTTCACCAAACCATCCAGTTGCTTGTTATTATGTAGCAATTATCTTCTTGAAGCAGCTTAGCTGCGTCATAATAGAAGCTCCAATGGTAATAGCAATGGTATATTTATGCATTCAAATAATTAAAGGCAGCTAGTTGTGCCTGGTGATCTTTATGTTGCCCAATATAAAGCGTCAGAGAGAAGGTGAATAATTTTTTGATGAAGGTGTAAAAGTTTTCATCTCTAAAAATCGTTGAAACAAATATGTGACCAGGAATTTGTCACCTGCTAAACATGCCAAACGCTTTTAAAAATCGTGCTAGAAAATCAACTAACTGCTAAATTGAAAATTTTACAGTAAACAGTAAGAAAAACTTGCTAGGTTTAGCAGCAGTCAGTTAAAATGGCAACACTGTTACCTCGTCGTCTAGTTACAGTACTTATTATTATGACGCAATTATCTGCTTGAAGCTGGTTGGTTACGTCACAGCAAAACTGAAAATGGTTGAGACAGCTTGAACCTGGCCCTGCCCATTTCAAAGCGTCATTAAGAAAACAAATTATTTTTTGATGAATAAGGAGGAAAAGTTAAAATATTTTCACCAAAAACTGTTCATACAATTTTTTTCAGGTATTTGTTACCTGCTAAAAGGTTTTCAAAGTCCTTCCAGAAAACCAGCTAGCTGTTAGATTGAAAAATTTCCAGCTAACAGTGATAAAAACCTGCTAGATCTAGCAGCAGAACAGCTAAAATGGCAACACTGCCTGTAACTTGCGGAGGTTTGATGACACAACCGGAGTGGAAAAAAGTTGCGTTGCAAATGCAAAAAAAGGAAAAAAAGTTAAGGAAAAATTTTGTATCATTGCAACATAATATGCGTTTCCCCCAAACATGGAAGTTTGACTTCTCATTTCCTGTGGTCCGTATACTAACAGCACTGGTTCCTGTTCTTTCGACGGTACGGTTTACGGGGATGTCAAAGGTCAGGGGAACCTCATCCATGTTTGTGATGTGTTTTAGCTGGATGTTTTGTTCATTGATCTTGTTTGTGCAGTAGGTGCGAAACAACATCAGTTTTTCTCGGTAATCATCTGGTAGTTGTTGCGAAACGGTAGTTCTGGTGCGAATGGAAAGATTGTGCCGCTTCATAAAACGAAAGCACCAAGAAGAGGTACCTTGAAAGTCTTTAATGTCCAACTCGCATGCTAACGCTTTTGCCTTCAGCCGAATAGAGACTGTAGAGACACTTCTACTTGCACTTCTCTGCTCAATAACCCACTGCTCAATTCTTTCCTCCAAATGTGGCCACCTTGCCTTATGCCCTCGGAAACTCAGTTTGTTCTTTTTTACCTGGCGCAGGGCATCTTCTTGCTTTCTCCACTTTCGTACCATCGATTCGTTAACATTAAATTCTCTTGCAGCTGCTCTATTTCCATGGGTTACCGCATACTCGATTGCTATAAGCTTTAAACTCGCTTCGTAAGCATGTCTCCTTGGAGCCATTTTAAGGACAGCAGGTACTGTAAAAAAAAATGGTGATAGGCCTATAAGCAGTATTCGCATCATACAACTTTGAGGAGCAAGAGAAATAAAAGTATACTTGTTACGTAATAAATGTAAGCAAGTCACAATAGTAGACTGAGCAAAAGAAAAAATGAGCCTAGTGAATATCACAGTTGCTACTAGTTGCTTTTACCGTAGTTTATTGTGTAAGACAGTGGTTTATTTTTATAATACCGTAATGCAGTCGTTACTCATTGGTGACGACAACTGTCACTATGAAGCAGTTGCAAGTAACATCTTAAAACGATTCTACTTTTCTTAACTTCATGTATTAGGCTATAAGCGCGGGTTTATACTGTACGCAAGCTAAAATATCGTGTTCGTGGGTTAACTTAATCGACATTTTCGACGAGGCATGTTGATAATTGTGATCTCACAATCCAAGCTGTTGCAAACGTGAAACCAGCGTTTGTGGATGTGGCACACAAGCTACGGAAGCGCTACTCCAACATTTCACAAATACATTGAAACGATGATTTGTCATTCGGTCGGATAGCAGCGTGGTGGTCAGTGTCCATTGTTGCATCACAATTGCTGTTGTCCGTTTGTTAAGCACGACTAAGGAAAGAAGTGTTTGCAACAACGCAACTTACGCAAGTTAAAAGCGCATTGTTTATAATTGTATGAGAACTACCGTGCATTATTGTGCAATCATCGGATACGTAATGCGAATATGTGCACCTTAGCTATTGTTATGGCGACTTGTTCTTATGAAATTTACTTCTGGCGGTGGGGCGGTAATCGGTTATAGCCTAGTGCTGCTTTTGTTTAGGCTAGGTTGTAGATGAAAGCTATATCTGCCGAATAAGCCGACCCCAGAAAATTAGGTTGCAAAAGTAGGTCCAGAAAATCGGCTTATTAGCCGGAAAATACAGTAATAGTATCGGTACTGGTTTTGAGTGTAGGCAATAAAGCACTACTTGATCCATACATTAGACGCACCGGTTTATAAGGCGCACGATCAATTTATGAGGAAAAAAAAAGGATTTAAATTGCGCCTTATGGTCCGTAAAATACGGTAGGTTAATTTTGAAATTTTCTGTGTGTCTACAACTTACAAAAAATATTTTCTGCTTTAAAGCATAAATCAACAAAACAGCAAAACACAATTTGTTTCTTCGTTTTGGTTATTGTGTAAATGTCTGCATAATTCCAGTGGCCAACAGACGCAAGCAGACATCAAGGTTTCATCAGCCATTCTGTTGTTTGTGTTGGTTTTTAATCACTTCATCATTAAGAAAGCACTTTAGCAAATGTACATGCTACCAAACATGGAGCACATCTTCAGTGTAAAGTCTGTTAAGTGAGGAAACTAGTCTTTGCTTACCAGATTTCAAAAGTTGTCAAACTGCTCATTCTTTCTTGACAAAAGAAGAGAATCTGATTGCAATGCACATGATTCTTGCTGTAGGTAAGGTGGTTGAGTAAGACTCTATGACTACTATCAGATTGCTAAAAAGATAAAAGTCAGTGAATCTGTCATTTAACTTATCACCAATGTCATCAATTTTCTCAGAATATGCAGAAAAAACATGTTTTTTCTCTTATCAAGTGATTTACTGCGTGAAAGAAAATGGTTCGTTTCATTCCTTTGCAAAGAAGCCTTAAATAGCGCAAATCTCTTGCAAAAACCTTCAATGTGTCAAACCAGTTGAGATATGTTTAGTTTCCTACCTTGCAATTTCGTATTTAGGATGTTTAAGTGATTACTAATGTCTGTCAAGAATGCCAACACACCAATGACCTTGTCATCACACAAATGAAGCTGATATTTCTTAGATGTTCCTTCTTTTGCACTCTGGAAAAATTTAATTTATTTTGCAAGTAAAAGAAACGTTTCAATGTTTTAGCTGCACTTAACCATCAAATTTTTGAGAATATTGGCACTTCATCATATTCTGCACCCACGTCTTTGAAGAACTGGATGGATTTCTTGTGATGGTGTTGACTTTATTTGTAACACTAATTGTAATACCACTCATCTGTAGAAGATGCGCACATAGTGTGTCTTGGTGAAGGATGCAATGAAATGTTGTGCAGTCCACACAATAATGTTTTAGAAGGCCAACTAGCCCATTCCTTTGCCCTGCCACCATCTGTTACAACACATGCACACTTTTCAGAAAAAAAACATCGACGAGGCTGTTAACATCGACACTTCAGAAAAAAACATGGCCACAAGGCTGTTACATGGATATGTCTACACTTTTTGTAGTCCCACAAAGCAGAGATGCTTTGAGTAGTTGTTTACAAACAGTAAAGTTTTTGTCAGCAGTGTAGATGAAAAGTAAAATTTGGCTAATGTCACTGTCTCACTGATGTCACTTTTATCCAAGGACAGAAAGAAGTATTTGTACTGCTGAAAAACATGTTGAAATTAGAAGTTTATGTTGTCACCCAATTCTTTCACTCTTCTTCAGATGGTTTGATGAGATAAAGACACATTTTAAAAATTTTTGGCTAATTTTTAATTTCAAAGCAAGGTTGATCGATCATAATCACACACACACTCTTAAATCTCCCTGTCCTGAAAATCTTTCCCATGTTGAGCAAGCATTGGTGCAACTTCATTTCCTTTTGCTTGTTATAGTTAGTTACTTCACTATTGCTTACTTCCCTAGAAGTTCTGTATTGCCCATATGCTTTCTTGTGTCTGTTGGTGCTGTAATGACGCTTCAAATCAATCTTGGAATGGATATTACTTGCTGTTGTTATTTATGAAGAAATACAGTTCCTTTTCCCAGTTAGAATTGAACGCGCTTTTCATCTGACACTTTTCTTTTGATGCTGATTTTTTCTTAATCAGCTACACTTGAATAATTATTACTTCAACTTGCAACTGAATTGTAGAGTCTATGCCTGCAACAATGAGCAAATATAAACACATGCTTTGGGGTCACAGGGTACTACAGCTTTATCCTAGTGTAGAGGTTAGCTATTGTAACATCATAAGTTGCAAATAGACATTGTTACCCCATAACAGTTACATGTTGATCTGCACTTCAATGATGTGTGACTTACTAGTGTAGTGTGGCTGAGACAATGTATTCATGATTTTATATAATACAGCATGCAGAAAGTATTCCACAGGCCGCACAAAAACTGTCCACATGCTGCGTACTAGTGTTTGGACCACACTAAGCTATCTTGTGTCACAGTATGCTGTGAGCATAAAAAATGTCAATCTTTCCATTAGACCAAGAATCTGGTTTCACAATTTGAATTTCCTTAGAATGATTACTGGTTTTTGTCAGTTGTTTCGAAGTCGCTTGTAATTTTTTCTAGGTATTCTATTTCTTGACAGCTTTGTTGCTCATTGTTATTCAGCCCACTCCATTTCCCATTCAGTACATGATGAACATAAACTTTCTGGTCTCATCTCAGTTCATTTACTTGCTGATTTAGGATCATAAAGTGTTTCGCACAAAAGTTTTTCAAAGAACTTCAGCTTGTTTAAATGTTACAACATTGATTACCATTCCTGCCTTCCCATTATATCTAAAACATTGCTACATATTGGGCTGAATGCAAACATCAGCAACTACTGGTTTTTATTTTGCTTCACCTCTTTACTGCCAGAAGGACTCGACAGCCTTTGACTAATGTACGAGGAATGCATGCCAGCTACAAATGCATCTCGACTTGCTGCCTCTTGGTACTGTGCAGTGAAAACACCCCTAAAATTACAATCGGTGCTAAGGACCTTCTGTCTTTGAAAGGAATTCTTCCAATGACTCACTGATAATTTGTCTACAAGTGCTCAGTTTGTAACTAGCATGCACTTCATTTACGTGTTTGATACAGGCATCATCCAACTTGCATATGGCATCATCGTAAGTCACGCACTTGTTGACACACGCATACACCAATGTATGCACAGATTCACTTGTACAGCCAACTTATCTGCGTCAGTTATGTTGGTGATTCTGTCAGTGTATGAGACAAATGTAAGTTTCCAATGCTTCCATTTCCTGCAACTGTCCACAGCATTTGCAGCAGTATCAAATACTTGCGGTTTCAAGCAGGTATCCACTAAGATAGGACTCTTTCTTCTTAGTATAATAATTTGTGCTAAACGCAATCATCAGCAACCACTGGTTGGCTTTATTAAACTAAGAAACCCTATACATTCTGAAAAGTATAATGAAACAGAATCAGTACACCAGCATACCTTCAAGGCCACACATGAATAATGCAGGACGAGCAAGGTAAGTCAGACACCAACTGCAGAATGCCAGGTAAGCAACCAATCAAGCACAAGAGCAGGAAATTTATCACATATATGTTATGTAATGCAAAGTTATGCATAGAAAATTACGAAATGAGCATTGTGATAGAAATAAACAATTTTATCCAAAATGTTTTCAACAGCAACATTTGATCTGAAAGCAATAAGCTTTAGATTAGTTTCCTTTAGCTGCGTAAAATCTTTGTACCTAACTGTCTTGTTATAGTATAACATGGCAGGGTGTATTTGTTGGTTTGCCAACGCAACAGGAGTGCATGTTTGATATCTAAGACCAGCAACAACATTTACCCAACCTAAGCACTGAAAACCTGAAAAATCCCTTTTTGTCATACTACACTTCATTCATAAACTTGTGACTTCATATAGCTAAGATTTCTGTTACTGCTGAGACATTAATAATGTACTTTGAAATCAACAAATACAATGCCTTCTACAAAGTAAATGATGTTATTGCGTAAGAGATAACAATCCATTGTACTTGAATGCAGGGCTTTGGAGCAGGCACAAATATGCAACTGCTCCAGCTCTGGAGCTCTCTTCTATCACAAAGTAGCTCCAGCTCCGGAGCTCCTTGATGCCACTGCTCTGGCTCCATTGGTTAAAAAATTTAAGTTCAAGCATGTTTGTGCAATTTGAAGTTTCAAGTTTCTAAATTTTCACTCATTTAATCACACAACTGAATGAATCCAAAACATTTATTTCTGAAACAGTACACAATCTTAAACACAAAGTTTTCCACAACCATTCGTGCGAAGGAATAGTATTGCCTCTAATAAGTCTTCTTTCATTGAAGTTCTCAGGTCCGAGCGAATAATGCGCAGTGCAGAGAATAGCCTCTCCACACTAACTTGTGTTGATGGCAAAGCTGTGACTGTGCATGCTATTTTTTGCAAAATGGATGGGTAGCGAGAAATTGCATCCATGACAGTCACTTTTGATGACCTATCAATGTTTTCCATGTCTGTTAATGCACTGTTGAAGTCCATTTTGAACAGTCGAAGTGGAGATGAATTACTAGCCGAATCTTTTGTGTAAGTTTTGCGACGCTTTGCCTGCCTGTCAAGTAGCTTTTCAAAGTCCTTATCTTCTGACTCTGAGGTAGATGAAAAGTTTTCTTTTCCGCTGCTTTGATTTTCTTCCTCGAACAGGTTTGCACCACAGCTTCTTTCCCCATGATGTTTGAGGGAAAGAGCAATTTGGAGTAGAGCAGCTTTCCCTTTTGCACGTTCCTCATCGTTCAATGTCACCCTATACATGGGATCAACATATACTGCTCTGCCAGTTATACATTGTTGTCAAGAAGAACCTTTTCACGGCACTCCATGGATGTTCTCGTGGCATCAGCCAAAATGCCGCCAATTTGAGAAAATTTGAAAATTAACTTTTTCCATTCTTTGAAAAGTGACCCTGGTGTCAAATCGGCTGCCTGTAGTTTTTTGGTTGTGAGAAAAGGATGGCGAAGCAAACCCTCCAATTGTTTGACTTCATTCCACTGAGTATCAGGCAGTGATATATATGGATGTACGATGTCTATCAAGGTAGGTTTTAGTTCAAGAAGGCGTTCCAACATGAGGTATGTGCTGCCCCATCTGGTTACTTGGTCTAGAATTTGTTTGTTTTTCTCAAAATTGCATCAATTTTAGGTGATCTGGCAGCTACCACAACCTGGCGAATTTTGCTGATGAGTGAAGCAACATGCCTCACTTTCAACCCATTGTGTATTGCCAGCTGCAATGTATGGGCAGCACATCGCATATGTGTCATTGTTTTAAACTCAGAATCGTATCTAAAAGCCAAGCTAGTTTCTTCTAATATTGAAATGCCTTCAAGTTCATCTTCATTTTCAGCTACAACAGTAACGGAGTCTTCAGATAATTTCTGAACTGCTAGAGTCATGTTTGAAGCATTATCTGTCACTACTGCCAAAACTTGTTGTTTGCTTATATCAAAGCCCTTCAGAAGATCTCCAACCAACCTCTGGATAAAATCACTGGAGTGTTGGTCTTCTGTGTCTCTTACTGCCAATGTAAAGATCCTCACTTCATTTTTGGAATCAACAAACTGAATGTTCAATGCAAAATAATTTATTCTGTGCCTTGTGCATCCATCCATTTTTAAAAACATAAATTTATCATGTAACTCTTCTTTTAATTTGTTCTTCTGTTCTTCAGCTTCACACAGAATCAGATTTCTAATGTTTGATAATGAAACACCAAGTTTTTCAGCCATTTCTCCATGCAAACCTATAAAGCCAGGTGAAGAGAAGAGCTTTAGAGGCACTTCATTCTCCACAACCAGTTGAATAAGATGGTGTTTGAATTTTTCTTTTGTCATTGACACAGTAATTTTTTCACTCCGAAAGTATTTTGAAAGTGTCTGTTGCTTGCTTATACTGCCTTTTTGAACAACTGCTTGCTTCTTTGCTTGTTCTTCTTCAACAATAGACTTGAAAATGTCAGGGTGATGCCTTTCAATGTGACGTTTCAGATTGAAAAGTTTTGATCCTAATTTGGCTCTACAAACATCACCATTTTTTTCGATTTGACAAACATAACCCTCTCCATCCACTTTCTGGAAATGACTGGCAACAGTACATTTCTTAGTTTCTCTACTCATATTTAGTGCAATAGTAAAACCAACTAAAATTTAGCCTCAGATTCAAATGTTTGGTTCAGCACCCATATAGAAGATCTAATGATAATGTACCAGTAGCCTACTAGAAATCATTAAAACAAAGTGCCGTATAAACTAAATACAAAATGAACTACTGTACTTATCTTCCTTTATCACAATATGCAACTATAAGCTGGAAACTATAGCACTGTAAATGCCTGGAAACTATAAACTGGATTAGACTGTGTACTGCCTGTTGCAGCTATGAACATGAGCCTGCACTGATATCCAAATTCCTAAGCACATGGTAAGTTAGAAAAAGTTGCACCAGAGAGGTATCAATTTTTTGATTTTGTGAAGGGTAGCTGTTAAGTTATGTGAAATGCGCCAATAACAGTAGCATCTCAGGAAATGAATTGGAGCTGGAGCTGACTTTCAAACAACTGGCTCCAGCTCCTCTGAAAAAGCCTGGCTCCAGCTCCTAGCTCCAGCTCCAAAGCCCTGCTTGGATGCAGAGTTAGTGGCAAAAGGGTGTTTACATTTCTTACAACCACCACACATTACCACTTCTAAATAAAAGTGACCTATTTATATTATTGGTCCAATGCCATAAAATTTGGAAAAATTTAGAAGCAATTTCTTATTTGCATTTGTATAAAGCATTGGCCTAATGATGACAACATTTTTAAACCAGTTTTGGAAATGAAGCAAAGGTCAACTGACAATGTTTGTTTACATGGAAAGGATACCTTCTCAAAACTTCTTCCGTTAATAGAAGCAATTGGTCATGAAAACTGTAGATTTTGTAGAAAAATAACTGCATTTGCAATTTTCAAATCCTTGCACTCAAGAACACGATAATCTTGTGTTTGCATGGTTCTTAGCTATGTTAGGAACATAAAAACTTCATTTTTATTGTCAACAACACTTGCTGCCTAATGGTAAACAGAATTTAAAATGACTGTATTTTGCAAACGGCTTGATCAAATAAAATTTTTTTCTTTGTGTTCAAAATAGAATGAAATTATCCAACATATCTGTGCATAAAAGAAATCCAAGAACATGGATTACAAAGTTTCTGACTTTAGTTTAAACTGCTAGGTCATCGGGGTTGTGTCGATTACATACCAAGGCTTTAATTCATGTTGCTTAACTTTGTACAAATGCACTGATGCAGTTTCTGACACTGAGGTCAGCAAGAACAATATTTTTGTTGCAGTTGAAGTATTTCCCGCTATTGGAGCAAAGCAATAGTCTGTGAGGAATGGTTATTTCGCTAGGTTACAGTAATGCTACATCTTGGCAAAAGTAGCGCAAGGTATTTGAAAAGTTCTTGAAACTGACAAAGTAACAAATTTGTGAATTTGGCCTTAAACCAAAAACCAAGCACTTACTCTGAAAAAGTATTAGAAAATATGCATATTGAAGTACATACAGCATGCCTCATATAGATAGACTGCTTAGTTTTATGAATAAAATTTAATTGGCTAGGTATAGTTCATAATCTGTTTGAACTTGAGGTGAGTTGGTGATATGCAACGTTGTTCAACTTTTCACAGTTCTTTACAATTATAATTTGTAGGTCTCCCAAGGTGGCAGAGACCAGTGATGAGGTAATTACGGAGCAAAAGCTAGAATTTGATCAAAGTCAGGTGAGTATTCTGTGACTCAAAAACACACAAAACAAACATAGCTTTCATTGTTCTGCTTTTCATTTTCCAGAGCGCTCCACTCTAACAAAGTGTTTTCATCAGGGCTCAACGTGTGGTCATGACACTACAATGATATGCAGCTGGCAGCTAAGTTTATTTTTTCAGTCATAGACCAAATTTTTTTTAAATGACTGAAAAGAATTAAGTCAGTTCGGATATAATGTCTGAAGCAGTTACGATAAGTTTAAAAAATATATTATGGGCCCAATGATCGAAATGTCTCAGCGAAAAAAAAACAAGCTGACAGTCTTCAGATTTCAGTCATATGCTAAGAAGTAGCTTCTCAGTAGAGCTGTATTTTTGCCCTGGTGCTGTGGAGTACACAATAAAAGACATCCTTGTCTGTTGCATGCTGTATTTCTTCGGTTCTAAGCTGCAGCTTACAAGCATATCTTATGGAAAGGTCTAGATGATGCTCAGCCTTTCCTTGAGTACGTTTTGTCAACCAAACTATCTTCGCATTTTAATATTTGCAACATCACGAAGGTTCATGATGAACAGAAGGCAGTTGTAGTGGTGTAAACATCATTACCCTGAGTTGACAAAAAGGCGAAACGTGCTAGTACGTGGAAGTATGTTCAAGTTCAGCTTACAATCAAGGGAGGCTAAAAATCGAATAAATATGGTAATCGTTGTAGGTTGGCTCAGGGCTGCCTGGTATTCATAAGCAAAAAAGGCCAGAATAAACCCTTGAAAAAGCCAAATAGCATCGAAAAAAGCCAATACACGATAAATACACAACGAAACCTTCAAAACACCCAAACGCACTTTTGAAAGGCAATATTTACATATTTTATACATAAAGCATAAAGCTCACTCCATTAACAAACTTCTCACAACTTGGTTTTGCTGAAGAGTAACCTGAAACTAAACTGCAAAGCTATAAGCATGAAACAGCAAAACAAAAAATTGTAAATTCTCGTGCTGAGTTTCCAAGAAAATTTATCTTCTGTGTCCAGAAATATTATTCTAAAATTCTGCCAGTGCCCAGAAATCTGCCAAAATCATCTTAAAACCTGCCAAATCGACATAAAAATCTAATTTGCCAAACAAGGCCAAATTTCTTTTGGCCCTTTTTCAAAAATAAAAAAAGTCAAAGGAGTTAAAAAGGGCCAAAAATTGCAAATTTGGCCTCAAAATAGCTGAACTGGCAACCCTGGGTTGGTTATTGTTTGTCAGCAACCGATGAGTGTTACCAGCTTGTTTTGTTGCCGACTGCAGTGAAACGCAAATTCGCCTCTTAACAGCAGCTCTTTTTCATTCACTCTAACAAAACAATCCATCATCAAGGCATACTTTGCCTGTTCAATTGCTGTGTTTGGTCCCAACAGATTTTTTGCATCTGCAAACCAAGGGCTTTCGGTGCATTTTTTGCTTTCTTTTGCTGTTTTTATGAACAAGATTGTTCTGATAAATTGAGTTTAGCAGCGGACCCCCTGTCACACATTGGAACCCCTACAAGGTTTCGATTTCAGTTCCATTTAACTACGCCTCAGATCTTGAACATAACCGTTCAAGCAGGTCAGGATTGTTTAGATCAGTGGTCCCCAACCTTTTTTGCAACTGCAGACTACACGACGCCTGACAATTTTACCCTGGCCTGGTAGTGCTATATGATGGTTGTTTTTTTCAACAGCTGAAATGAAGTTACCAGTTTGAACCATCAAATAAGGGTGCTGCAGTAGAGTCTTTTGTGGAATCAGCCCTTCGCTGTTTGTTTTACCACCAAATATGATTTATTGATACCCCAAAGGCTTAGAACAGTTTGTGTTGGTATTTCAGAAATCAGTTGAACTAGTGAAGGCGTTACTGGACTATGGATCATCTGCACAAACAGAAATGGCTGCAGTGACTTTCTTTCAAGCTGTTGAAACTGTCACGTTTCCATCCAAGCACCCAGATATTAAAGACACAGTTGAACGGTAACAATTTCAGCATTCCGCTGTATGTTGTTAGTTGCACAAATGAGGGCCTTGCATTTTTTTGTTGTTATTAAAACATGTGGATAGAATTACAGCTCAATAACAAGAAATGTGCGATTGGGGTTGTCTATAGACAATATACACTAAATTTTAATGTCTTTTCAATTGACTTTTTGCAATTATTGATTGTCTTAATAATGCAAATTATATATATTATATTTGTGGAGATTAACATTAATCTTTTGAAATACTTCAATGAAAAGAGTGTTGCTTATGTAGATGCTCTACACAGCCTGTCTTGTAAAGTACTTCTTTATAAAACAACTATATTGACTGAAAATGCAGCCATGCTCATTTGATCATTTTTATACAAATGACTACATGAGTGAAGTTGTATCAGGAATAGCTGTGTATGACTTATCAGATCATTTACCAATGTTATTACTCCTAAATCAATAAAACCACATAAGACTCATTATGGGTATAAAATGAGAAATGTGAGGTTCTTCAAAGCAAAGGATTAGATGAGCAAGAACGGCTGCCTTCCAGGTTAATTTTGGACAACTGCACTTCCACTAATGCTCAACTTGAGTTGGTTTCTGAAACCTTTCATAAAGTTCTTGAAGCTCGAGTTCCTCTCTGTAATGCATTAATAAGAAAACCTGGGTTAACATCTCAAATTTATAATCAGATCAAGAAAAAAAAAACAAGATGATATCTAAAGGATGGAATAAATATTTTCATACAAATATGCTATTTATAAGTAGCACAGAAATAAATTAAATGGGTAAATTAAATTTGCTAAAGAAAATTATTGTGAAACCACAATTATTAATAGCATAAACAATCCAAAGCTCATGTGGCATAATGTAAATAATGTAATAAATCTAAAAAATTAAACGAAGGTAGTTTCCTCATAAACTAGTAAGTAGCGACGGTAGGTCACTTGTTGAGCCTAAAGAAATTGCCAGCGAATTTAATACATTTTTTGGTGAAATGGCATCCAGGTTGGCAGAAAAATTTTTCTAGGCCTTCAGATAAAACACAATTTGCAAACCCTTGTTGTTCATCTTTATATATGCATGAAACTTCAGAGGAAGAAGTTACACGTCTGATAAGATACACTTTCAGATACCAAGTTTATTAAATTATCCAAGCCAATTTTAGCATCATTTCTGACACGTATTTTTAAATTGGTGTGTAAATGAAGGCACCTATCTAAACTGTTACAAAATATCTCAAATAACACATTTTTACAAGTCAGGTAATCAAACCAGGTGTACCAATCTATTATACTGCATATTAATAAAAAATGTTTTGAAAAAAGTTTGCATTCTAGACTGTATGCACATCTTAAAGAGTTAAATTTGCTGTCAAAAGATCAATATGGGTACAGACCCAGATTTACAACTGCTGAAACTATTCATTCAACTCTTTTAAAACAATAGTCTTTTTACGACTTATCAAAGGCCTTTGATACTGTTAACTTCAAAATTTTGGAAAGTTAGTGCTTCAACTTTGGTATAAGAGGAGTCCTGCTACAATTAATTTCTATCTTGCAAATCGTCAGCATTACACAACTATTAGAAATGCCAAATCTCAGTAAGCAAATATATCTTGTAGGATACCACAGGAGTCGGTTTTAAGGCCACACTTATTTATAATGTATGTGAATGATCTTCCAAGTTGTTCCGCTCTTAAGACGGTACTTTATGCAGGTGATACTTATCTTAGTTTGTCTCATAAAAATTTAGATACAAGACTTGGTTAATTAAAAAGTGGTTAATGTAGATGAGTGGATGCGACTAAATGAATAATTAAATATTCAAAGTCAGTGCGCAGGTTGACAAGTTCTGTTAAGTACCTATGTAGTTCCACTCAACTGAGCTCTTTCAATGTTTGCTAACATCAACAACGTACCATTGCAGGGAACGATATATGTGAAGTATTTGGGAGTTTTAATAGATAGTATATTGAACTGGTCCTCACATGTTGTTTAAGATTCGTGAATTTGTTCCTATTGGAGTTTTGAGATTATTATACTTCAGCTTCGTTCATTGTCTCTAAAAATATTGCGTTATTTCATCTACAACGATTGTCAATATTACAAAACAGTAGATTACGGATAATGACTACAGTAAACCTCGGTTAATCTGGATCTTTGCTAAAACCAGATAAAACTAGTGGTACAAACAGGGTTGATAAAAATCATGATTTTTTTAAAAAATCAGATTTTTTTTATTTAAATCAGATTTTTTTTATTTTTATGATTTTTTTGATGTAATGTACAGAGCAGGGCTACTCAAATGGTGGACCGCGGTCCGAATCCGGACCTTTGGATGGCGACTGATGGACCTTGTCAGCCTCCCAAAGGTTTATTCTATACCCAAAAGTGTTCATCCCAAAATCTTGTACTTTTGGCCGTACTTCTGAAGCAACTCCTCGCCAACTGTATGAGTGATTGTCAATCAAGCTGTTGTTCAGCTATATTGCAGCACACCGAATTGGACTTGTTATCTTTATCTGGTTATTGTTTTGTCATAATTGTTTAACAATGGCTCGTCACTACAAGGTCTATACTGGTGAAAATAGTGGAATCAAGGCTAGAAAATAGCGGTGAAACTTTTTCTCGTTGAATACAATGAAATTATACAAATTTACTAGTGCACAATCATGAAAGATGGTTGTGAAAGGGAAGAGTTTTGCAGATATTTTGGTCCTTCGGGAAGGAAATTTTGTTTTTTCACGGGAAGTCAATAAAATATGAAGAAAAGCTAAGATATTTTCAGCTTTTTTAGGAAATTATAAATGAAGGGAAACTGTTGGATTTTTGGCTGACATAGTGCAACACCTCAACTACTTGAATATAAAACTGCAAGGAGGAAAACGTACTACTCTTGATATAATCACTACTATGCGCCCTTTTCAGAAAAATTTAATATTTTCAAACATGTCATTCAAAGCAAACTTAGTCATTTTCCAAGGCATTTCGGGAAAGTAAAAGCAAGAAGCTTCCAGATATATTCAATTTATTGAAAAGTTGATTATCAACATTGCTGAACTTTGGCGACTTTTCTTTTCGAAAACAGTTGCTGCTGTTTCCTCAAAACACTCTAGAGACAGACATTACAGAGTTCTCAATTGAACCAAAAGACACATGCACATGCGTGGACCAGGGATGTGGTGGAAATTTTATAAGTACCAGAGCTCTGCTGGGTATTTTCGCTCATATTTGTAGGCAACAATTCATTAACTGATGAAGGTGGCGGAGTGGAGCTCCAGCAACTTGACACCACTGGTGTGGAGGCAGCAAAAATTCAACTGGAAGTAACTGAATTCCAGTAGAATATAGCAGCGAAACAAATGTTTTTAGATTCTGAAAACTTTTTTCCACTCGCAAACTTTCACTGGAAACTCTCACTATGTCTGGGTCTACCTGCTGCTACTAGAGGGGCGAATTGTCACCTCCTGCAAGCTAAATGTAAAACTCGGGCCCCCACTTAGCTTATTGTTCGGATTTAGTATTCCGTTGGTTTTCAGTAGTTTTTTGGGCTTTTTGGAGAATTTTTCGGTGATTTTATATTTTAGTATAGCCATCCACATCCAGCCTCACCCTCATTTTTCAAGTTATTTTTCTGAGTGTTGCCTAGTCACCCCCTACAGTGGCCAATGGACCCCTTTCAGCTACGTGTTCCCTCTTAGCTAAAACCTCTAGTTACACCACTGACTGCTGACAGTCCGCGCTTTCAAAACAGAGCTTCATAAAAAACAAGTTTAGCATCTGTATGATGAATAAAAACCTTTACCATTGCTTCTACTTGCTATCACTACCTTGGAACAAAAATTAAGCAACTGCCAAAAAGCAGAAGATACCATTACTCCCACCAGCAGAACAATAAATAATGTTGACAATTTATGTTAATATTTATATCCATTTACCAGATTTATATATACAAAGATGTGTGCAATCGTATCATATTATAATATATTTTTGTTAGAATAATCCAAGACATGTCACATTTGCATGATTTTATGGGAGCAACCAGACCTCGAAAAATTTTGACATTAGTAAATGGACCCTTTCTTAAATTAATTGAGTAGCCCTGGTATAGAGGGTGACCACCTAACAAGCAGTAATTTTCTAATTTGAAAAAGTTTGTTTTAATATAATTTTTTGTGCTTTGTTTCTTCTAGTAGAGCAATTAGAATTCAGCTGAACTTTCTTTAAAACTTGCTTTGCACTTATCCATCATGCTTAAAGCAAATCAGTTCATAACACCAGTACTGGTGTGCAAAACGAAATATTTATTGTAATGACAATACTTAAACCATCAGTTCATCCACACTTACGGCACGTTAAGAAGCTTGTACAAAAATACAAGCTTGCCAGCCGTCTTGGTGCAAAGTCTGTTGCTAAAATTGATTATTTTAATGCAGCTTTCACTAGTTCAGCTTCTGCAGAAGTATAACTTACATGCATAAAATGGTAAAAACCTATAATATATGAGCTATTATGAATCTGAATTAACAATATGTTTTAAAACCATTACTGTATTAACAATATGTTAAAAAACATACAGGCCTGTTTTATGCCAGCCTACACTTTCAAACTTGTGCCATTCTGACAGCTCTGACTTCTGAGTCTGCAAATGTTAGTGATTTCAGTCCACATATCATTTTTGCAGTTAGTTGGTATAGAATCTGTGACCTCACAGTTGCTATGATTGATAAAACTTTAATTGCTTTAAGTTGTGTTGGTGTTGTCATAAAAAGTCTCTGCCTTCTTTGATAATGAGTGAAACTGATCAGAACACCAATTGAATGTGTCACACAAATCACAGAAAGCTTCAAAACTGCATATGATTTTTTGCTTGATTTTTTTAATTTCATCGCTGATTTAAAGGAAATTATTTAAATCAATCAACCCTGACTAGAAATAGCTGAACTTTCACTCAAAATTTTTTGCACTCATGCAACATCCCTGAATTAAAAGAAGTTGATAACACCAGTACCGTGTACGAAATGAAAAATCAATTGAAATGCCAATGCTGAAACTGTCAGTGTAGTAATTTCGTTGACACTCATGCACACATGCATAAAATGTTGAAAACCTATTATAATATATCTGTTTCATGAATCCGAAATATGTTCTATAACTATGTTTACAGTCAACAGGCTTCATATTTGATGGAATTTAAATGCAACTCTCACTTTATGCCAGTCTACACTTTCAAATTTGTTGCATTCTACAGTTATGACTTCTGAATCTGCAAGGATTAGTGATTTCAGTCCAAATGCCAGTCTTGCAGTTAAATGACATAAAATCTGTGACCTCACAGTTGCTGTGATTGATAAATCTTCTAGTGGTTTTAACTTGTGTTGTCATAAGAATTCTTTGCCTTCTACACTAATACTGTACAGGCTATGTGAAAACCTATTAGAATGCTAATTAATTGTGTCATAGACATCACACAAAGCTTTAAAGCAACATGATTTTTTTAATTTTTGTCGTTTGATTTAAATCATGATTTTTATTGCTTGGTTTCAATCATGATTTAAATCACTGATTTAAATCCAATGATTTAAATCAATCAACCCTGGGTAAATGATTTCTAACGTTTTTATTTATAAAAATATTCGGTTTATTGGGATTAAAAAATCCGGATCTTCGCCAATACCGGATAAAATCTGCTCTTTTCACATCTCGTAGTCCGGATTTTTCTGCAGTTCCACGCTGTTGCATTGTTAAATGCACTGAATGGTCTCTAGGAGATTCACCAAGTTTCGGACGCAACACAAAAGTGCTCACCATCACCAGCGCATAGAACTATGATAAAAACCGCTGCAACTGCGCGCAACATCTGACTAATCGTAGAGACGATTATTACGTCACACACTTGCACAGAATATCACGTTCAACATAACGCTCCAGGCACGCCGCCGCACCACGGTTTCAGTTTATTGATCCGTGTTGAGTGTGCGTATGTAGAGCATTATCTCTGAGCGTATTGTACTCGTCAAGATGTCTGGAGGGCAGTACATTCTGCTTGTGGAGCAGTCGCAGAAATCACTACCTCAGTCGAAAATCCCAGATTTTTTCGCAGCCAAGTAATCTAAATTATGAACTTAAATTGAACATATTTACGACCCAATAGCAGACATTCGCAGAAGCAAAACGGATTTATTGATGTTTTTACAATGGTACATCAGACTAATAATCGCCATATCCACGCAGTTAGGAACAATATTAATTTTAGTGATTTTCACCGATAACTCGGAACTTAGATGACGTCAGGCTAAAAACAACCATCTTCGGTTAATCCGGATCTTCGCCTAAACCGGATAAAATCGTCGGTCAAATCGAATCCGGATTAACCGAGGTTCATTGTATTAGCAAATATAGATGTGATATAACTCCTTTGTACAAGAACTTAAAAACATTGAAACTTAATGCTATTTATCAATTCGAATTGGCAAAACTTTATGCACGAATTTCACCACGGCGAACTACCATAAATATACAATGAGTTTTTGAACTGACTTCCTCTTAATATGGAAAATTGCTTTATTCAACGAGTTTGAAGCAATGCTGGAAAAATCAATTTCGTATATGAGAGGTTTCCTCTGGAGTAAGGTGGAACAAAGTCGGAAGACTGTACCTAAGTGCTTTTTGCAAACGTTTACCAGAATTGGTACCCTCTCACTATTAAGTGAGCAAAACAAAATTTCATGTTTGTTGGCTCGTAATAAATTTCGTTAAGTATCACTTCCATTTCTTGCGTTTTTATTCATTGTAATATTTTTCTGTTTTGGATCGTGTGAATTTGTTATATTACTATGTACCTGTAAGCACTCTCCACGATGGGTGTAAGCAAGGAATCGGTCAGCAAATTTTTAATAGGAAATAGATTTCACGTAAAATTACGCATCCTCAGTCCTGAAAATTGCAAGCAAAGCGTACGAGTGAAAAGTTGAAAGGCTAAAGTAACAGCAAAGAAAAAACAAACTTAAGACTACAATCAAAATACCAGTTAGATACCATTACTATCATGTCAATAGTCATGTTCAAGGGAAATTTTAACAGATCGCTTTTTCTTTGAGTCGGTTTAAGCTGCTGATGTAATCTTCTTTTCTTTGGTTGAGACGCCTCAATCTAATTGCTTCTCCAAATAGGATTGACTTGAATGTCGCCTGCAGGTGGTACTATGTACCTATTGTTTTTATAAGATACATTTGATAGGGCATCTTGACCAGATATCTTACGGTTTTGCCAATATCCCTGTTTCGAAACAATAAAATGAATAACCCACTATACACACCAAAGACTAGTTTTTTGTTGTTTTTTTGCCATCAAATGTAATGCTTGTTGAGTATTGTTTTCTTTCTTCGTCCTTCTGTGGATATGTGTAGTTGACTCAACGTCTCTGAATACATCTCTCTTATATTGCAACGCATCAAACCTGACTGTAGCTGCTGTTTCTGCACATTGTTAGCCAGCTTTGACAGCTCTGAAAGTTTCCTCTTACACATTTTTGATGCAGATTGGGTCAACAGCTTTTTGATAACAAGCAACCTGTATTATTAGCAAAACTGCTTGAGCTTTTCGTCCAGTTGGAAATCTCACCAAAGTCCGATTTTTTGGAGAAAGTCTTGGGTTCTGATTTCTTCGATTGCAGTCAAGCTTTGGATCTGCTGCAAAAGGTAGAGTGGGTCTGTTGACATACTTTAATATGCTGTTTTTTTAGTCGGCTTTATGTCTTAATTCACGATATCATGTTGTTTGCTACCTCTGTAGAAAAGTGCTGTTTCGTCAGCAGAGAGTAAATCAAATCCGAACGATAACAAGTAATGATATTTCTCAACGCCATTTGTGATATCAGACCGTGCATTACGAAAAACCCCTTTTTTCAGCTCAATGGCGCGAACCTGCTGAAAGAGAATCTTGCGAGGAAGATTAGGCACAGACTGGATACCAGGTCTGGCGAAACAAAAACCGAATGCTTTCTCCCTCACAACTTGCCACGAAGGTCGAATGCGGAGAAAAGGAGTGACGAGGACGTCGAGTCGTGCCTGGTTACGACAAACTCCGACTCACTTCAGCGTGGCGCACGCCGCGTCACTCTCGTCAGCTCGCTTCCAAAGTTGTCTCCGCGGTTGCCAAGAGGAACAGTGCAGCCTCCCAAGTCGGAAACTTCTCGCGACGCTCTTGGATACTCTCCCGGCGCCATGATGTCCGATTTGCGACAGAAATTACTAGAAAAGCGAACAGCAAGCGCCGGCAAGCTGTCTGTGCAAATCAGCAATTCTGCCGGCAGAAACCTACTGCCAAGGGGCTCAGTGTGTTACCGTGGCAGAGACGTGCGAAACGTCAAAAGTACAACGGATCACGAACAAACCCAGCCGAGCAGTGACTTGCAACGCCCCAGTCTACTGGGGGATCGCCCCTTGTTTGTCAAAAAACAATCTGCACCAACTTCCAATCGCCCGACGTACAACAGTGAACAAAAGTTTCATGGGCCTCTTCATTCTGGATCAGGTGGCTTTCCTCTGTCTGCGAGTAAAAACGAAAATTCGTCGGTAAGTTGTTTTTTCTACTCGCCTAAGTTCATCTTTTTGCATCAGTGCTCTTCAACCTTTTTGTAATCGCGGAACCCCTGATATACTTTCCCGTTTGTCATGGAGTGCCATTAACAAAAACTGAAAAAACACGAATTACTTGTATTGTAAGAAAATCAAATATGCCGTTATTAAACACTTTAATAAATAAACAGTTATTACAGAAGTTATAAAGCAAGAAATTCAATGACTCGCTTGTTCTTGCATTTTTGGAATGTAGCCTAGCTGCTACAGCAGTTACATTCAGGATTTGGTCATCCGGCAAAAAGAACCCGCATCTCAAATATGTGTCGTCCCATTTTCTAACTTTGTCAGTTGAATCACATTTGGTCCGCTTCGGATTAGGTGCCTCTTTCACATTTGAACAACATTGCTCATTACCGTCCACACTTTCGCTGTTGTTATTATTTCGCTTCACATAAGAAAATATGCTATTTTGCTTCATCTGACTTGACTAAATAGTAAAAAGTTGGGTTTCACATTGTTTTTACTTCATTCCCACAAAGGTTGAACAGCAGCTTTAGTCTGTGACTCAGTCACTAGACTTAGGCTCAGTCTGCTTTCTACTCAGTCCACTGTACTGCGAACTGTACATCGGCCACATCGCATAACTGTGATGCAACAATAACGTTCTTAACAGCACAACAATGAACAACACGTGACGCAACAACTATCAATATTTCTTGTTCCGCTATCTGCACTCAACATCCTGTATAACTAACTGGCCTACGTGGAGTCTGAATGCGGTACGGTGATCTAAAAAATTTCATAATGACACATCAACATACTGAAGCAAAAACTCATTTCCCCTAAAAAACGAGGAACCCTCATGACACCCTTCAAACTCACGGAACCCCACTACATGTTTTGCGTAACCCCTGGTGAAGAGCACTGTTCTACATTCAAAGGTTTCCAAAGATTCATAGTTATAAGTGGTCTAGCTAGGACAGTAAGAAGCGGAAGATGGACAACTGGACTTAAACACATGAAGGTTTCAGATAATAGGAAGCAGAACCCTTGTTTTGCGTTGTGAGTCGAAATTGATGTGTCTATAGCAGTGATTCTTACCTAACTTTTTTTATACCACACGCCCCTTTAAGTAATCGTCCTTTGTTTCAAGCCCCCATGACATCAAATAAGTTAGTAAACCTAAAAAGAAATGTGTTTGTTGGTAAATTTATTGATCAAACCTTGTATGTTGTAGAGAGCTTAAGGGAATTTATACCCTCGGGGTATTTATGGACGCCCCCTGGTTAAGAACCACTGATCAATGGTGTTTATTAAAAATTAGCGTTTACTGCATTGTATGATACTCAGGATTGTCCATAGGACATATTTGTCTGTCCCATCACAGAGCAATTTATGCCTGTCCCTTCCCATTCCACGGAATTCCCATTATAATATTAATATGGAATACAATTCAATTAAAATTATTAAATATATGAAAGTTTAGGTTTAGAATGTACTAAATAGGACGACATGTACAAAGAGACATGCAAAACGACAAAATGTATTGACTTTAAAATTCAGAAGTATAGTCTAAGTATGACAATTCAGTACCATTCTGACACTCATTCTTGCTATGACATGGCCACTGTCTCATGGGAAATAATGTGTGTTGTCCCATCCCATGGGATTCCCATAGGAACGGCATTCCTATGGACAAGCCTGATGATATTTCGTTTGCTGAAATTGTTTTGGGAAAACAGCAGTAGTCAAACCGTGATTTCGTGATTTAACCTCAGCGACGCTGCAGTAGCACCGATTGATGTATTCCCAGACAATTTACAGCACCGGCAGTCAAATGCCAGTTCCTGCTCTGGCATGCCTTGGTTTATCAATTAAGTTGAGTTTGCGCATGCAGGAAAAAGAACGCAGATTCAACGCGAAGCCAAAGGTCGATTCGCTTTCAATTCAAGTTCCATCCAGCGTCAGTGAAAGGAAGGTCGTTACCACAAGAACGGTGGTTGCAGAAGCCAACGTACAGGTGTGCCGCTTCTGTCTATGTTCATGATACAGTGTTGACACTAAGTCACACGAATTGCCCTGCCCTTTTTCATTCTTCTGATGCAGCTACGTCCAACCCGCGGGCCGCATGCGGCCCAGTCGAGGGTTTTGTGCGACCCATTTTGGTTTTCTCTGTTGTAAAATTATCCTACATACTGACAACCTGCCCTCATGTGATAATCTTGAATTTCACATTTTTGATGCAGGCGGTCTTCACTCTTCAGTGCCACTTTATCACGTCTGTTACCACTGCAGTTAGGATTCGAACACTTTCAGTACAGTAACTTAAGCTAAATGTAGTTTGCTAAGATCAATTGAGGCACCTAACCGTAGAGTGGACCAAGTTAATTTGGACCGAAATTGACATATGACTATTACAGGAAGCAAGAGCATTAGATGTTTGTTATGACAAATTTTCAAATCTCTGCAACAAAGAAACGCTTCGGACCATGTTAACATTATTTTCGCGGTATCAAGCGATACAGTGGAGTATGTTTAGATGGACCAATCTACAAACAGTCGAAATGTGAAAGTTGCTGTGTCGTTGAATGGACCATGTACATTTGGATTCTGGTTATTACATTTTTGAAAAAGCTTCGCGCATCTCACGCTAGATTAAATTTACCTCAAATGACTTTGTGGCTGTTCTGCTTTAATAAAAATTGTTGATTGTTCCATCAAAATGAGAGACGATCTGGCAGCTTAAGATGTATTAACACTGCTGTTTGATATCACAAATGCAGTAACTGTCGGTTGTTTAATCACAATAATGTTTTTATTGATTTCAGAACAGCAGTCAGATTGTAGGCAGGTTCACACGTTTAACTTATGCAGAGATGTAAGCTGACGCCCAACTTGACGTTTACTCCGACAAATCAGTGGAATTTTTTTTATACAGAAGCTTTGTTTTTAGGTGAACTTAGCTTCCTTGCCAGACTTCATGCTCAGGTATGAATGAAACAAGTCTCTGAGGCAAAGACCTGGTTACAAAGTGCAGTTTTGCAGAATGAAGTCTGCTATCGATTGAGCTTGCTTTATTTAATCCAGGTGAAGAGGACATACTTCAGTTGCCTAAGAAACTTTTTTTCTTTCGCAGGTGTTTGTGGTATATAGTATTTGTATTTAACATTAAATAGTTAAAAATGGATGCTGACACGGCGATGTCCAATATTCCCAGCTGCGTTAGTTTAAGAAATTTTAACAGCTTGACAGATGATGACATGTCAAGTGATGATGATGATCGTCCGTTACTAATAAGCGTTACGCGAAAGCAACTTATTTACGTTTGGAACGAAAGGCAGTGCACAACATACAAGGCCAGAGTAATTAGAAAGGATGGAAAATATGCAAAAGTCTATTATATCAATTTCAACAAAAGGTATGATGAATGGGTTAACTTGGATTTGATAAGCACAGAAAAAGATGAGCTTGAGAAAAAGTGGAAAAGTAAGGAAAGTCACGTTGAAATTCCGGCGAAGTGTGGTGAAGTCAGTAAAAGCAAACGGATAGCGAAGGCAGAAATGAGGAGTGAGTTTTCGAAAAATAGTTTACAAGAAGCGAGTGGCACTTTATCTGAGGTGGAGGCCAGCGACAACGTAGTCACTTTGGTGGAGGCACAGGATGAAGAAGATGAGAAAAAGACAGCAGAAGAACTAAAGACAGGAAATGAGCATGGCCGCAGCAGTAACAAATCTGTATCTAGTCGTTCAACAGACTCAAGTGACAAGAGGAACAAGACATTTACTACGTTGTAGATGATAATGGAAACTACATAGGTGAGATGAAATACACAACACCATGCTTTGCAGTGCTACTGTAGATGTGTGCATGTTTATTAATGTTTTAATGCAGGTCAGGCAAAGATAGCAAACCAGACTATCTGTCATGGTTATACGTTGGACTCTGACGAGGTGCGGATCTTAGTCATAAGCGTCATGCCTCGAATACTGATTGCGTTGCCGGAAGAGTTTTTGCCAGGAACATATTTACCCTGGAAACGTGATAATCTACGAAAAGGTCAGCGTCAGTTTAAAAATACTGGTAGTAAAGTGTAGAGAATGTTATTCTTGACCCTCATTGTACACGGCAGAATTAAGGCAACAAACATCATGTGCGAAGGAACCATTTGACAGCAGAAGAAAGCGAAAGCGTAATTCTGGCCAAGAGTACGAGACACGAACCAAAAAAGGGATTAAATTAATGC
>Ga0210059_1002707_pt1 | contig 27954 bp, 26 predicted proteins | sample Ectturendosymbi2_FD_188042 | JGI IMG/M metagenome (GOLD analysis project Ga0210059, IMG submission 188042) | Ecteinascidia turbinata endosymbiont from Florida, USA - Sample 2 (SPAdes) (version 2) | ecosystem: Host-associated > Tunicates > Ascidians > Unclassified | place: Key West, Florida...
AGTGCCATGAGTTTCAAACTTCTTGACCAACTTGAAAATCTGACTCCTGTTTGGAAATTTGTTGAAGCTGAACTTCCTTCTGAACCTTGCTTGAACAATCTGGAAAGACTTCGTTTCGTAATATGTCCTTACACAAAAGATCTTCTGCTCCATCGACCAAGGCATCATTAGACTATTTTTTGTTTAATATATAGAAAGGTTAACTATTTCCCTGTGACAATCTGGTAAGAGAAAAATGAATAAGGTCATCGATAAAGGTTTTAGAAGCTGCCGCTTCTAAACGTTACATGCTGAGCTTGGAGTTAAACATGTTTTTGATCATTCTTTATTGTTTTTGTAGCCTCCGGACAAAATTCCAAACTTCTGGAGAACTGTTTCATTGTTCGATTGGGGGATCTTGAAGTTGGACAGGTGCAGTGCGGAATGCCTTGCCGGTTATAGCGCGATCGGTGTCGTAATTTGTCTGAAGAATGCATTGTTCATAGTTAAGTTCATGCGGTTTCTGTCCTGAAAACAAAGGCAAACGAAATAAACGTTTACGTCGACACATGTCAGATTTGCTGTTGTGCTTTTGTACAAACGATTGATGGTCATAATCTTTTTGAAAAATCACGATTTTAGTATTTTTTGTAACATTCATCGCTTTCCAGGTATCATCGTCGTCAGATACTGAACGCTCCAGCGACAAGATCCTTTCGTCACAACGTAAAGAATTACTTCTTCCCGACGATATGCCGTTAGGGTGCGCTATTATCACCGATTATTACTTTCCTGATCACAGAGATTATCCAGGTGAGACGTACTTTGCTATTCGTTTGGGCTGAAGTTCGTTAAACACTTACCAGTCTGTTCTTTTGAGTATAGTTCGTGTTTGGTCTTGGGCCACTGTCCCAAGTTTGATGCTAGAAATCGTCTGCGCTCGTCATGGGCGTCACCATGACGCGCTTTGTGAGATGTTTTGTTCTTAGTGGTGATGCTACTATTTGATTCACAAATTTGTTTCTTGAAATTTTATAAAAGTTTTCTTTAAAGTTTAAACAGGGTGGTTTGCTTTATATTTTGGTGTTTCTGGTTCAGTACGAAAATTTGTTGATTCAAGTTGTGAACTACGACTATATCTACTAGCTTGATGCTTACCATCTAAATACCACCTCGCTGTTTAATCTCCGTCTCACGTCCGATCGCTTGAGCTGACATATGTAATTACGTGTTTCGTTTTCAGCTCCGCACAACAACATCTTTCTGCGACTGACCGCCCCAAAGTTGCGAGCGCACTGGCCGTCCCTGCTCTGGTGCAATCAGCTCGCCCTGTCCACTGTGAAGTCGGTGCAGAAAATGTTGGATGACTTGGGCGTTGCGCTGTCAGGCACCGATCCTCGCGAGGAAGACCATGTTGACATTCGAATAGAGGCGTTAATGCCCAAAGTAAGTTCGTTCGAGGCTGGACAGGGACAGCGATTGCGCTCTTGAAGATAAAATATCTGGAAAAATCGCATAAAAGTTAGGTGAAAGTCAATCGAAGCTTTGTAAAGTGTTCCAAAAATCCCACATCTCAAACTAATTTTGAGATGTGGGATAAAAGTTTGGAAAAAGGTTTAGCAAAACTTCTGATGCGATAAGTTAGAAAAAGAAAGTCTGGCAAAAAGGTCAAAATATCTTTTTCCCAAGTTATTGCGCTGCCGTCCGCAGCCATGAGTAAGTTTGCTCACGTTGCCACCATGGACTGACAGTGCCAGGGCGAGCTTTGGTGCTGTTGGGATTTCTACTGCACCTTTCTTCGGACTGTATTTTCCTATCTAGATTGTATGATACTTGAAGTCAGTCAGTCGTAATGTTAGTATTGTCTTTCAGATATTTATTCCTTACTTGGCGAAGAACAACGATCCGAAAATGCCCGAAGGGTTAGAAGTTCAGATATCTCAAGCCACAGGTAAGCTTTCCTTGTGGTTATGTCAGCTCACATTATCTTTTTTGGTAAACCGTTTTTCAATCACTTGAGCTGGATGTCTACACCTGTTAATTGCAACGTAAGCATGTAACGCGGTGTTTGACCCGCTTGAAGCGAATTTTGTTTACTGCTGATGTCTATTACGCCGTGGCACACAGCTGCGCCACCTCGCTCAAGGTATGAGAACAAGAAAGAAGTTCGTTTGTGAGCTATTTTGAACAAATTTAAGTTGTGTGGTAGAATTGCGCTGATTCTTACCAAATTTCTGATGTGTTTCAAAACGACCAGGGTAGAAATGTTTTCCCCTTGATTTTTGAAAAATAATCGACACAAACCTGAGGTCTTCACAATCTTTCCTCAGCATTGTTCATAAATCTTAGCATCTCGCGTAACAGCTCATGGATTTCAGTGTGCACACAAATATTTTGAAAGTCAGACACAAATATTTTGCTTCGCAGATTTGGTTTGTAAAAAATGTCTCGGTCGCCATTTCCGAAAAACCAAAAAAGCGAATGCGACAATGAAAGCTTGCGATAAAGTCGCAGACATTTATTGTGACGTAGGGTTCAAAATAATCTTTCATGTGTTTGAAGAAGTGTGTGACTCATCGCGTGCTGATTCTTTTGGTGGGTTAATGTTTGAGAAATTTCCATGCACACAGCCACACACGTATGGTTTATCGCGCGAAATGCTGATGGGTCAACCTGTGTAATTTGACGTCAGTTTTTTTCGGTTTAATCAATAAAAGTTTTGCTTTGATTCAGGCATCCGTTCTGACTGGACAAAAAGAAAAACTGCCCATAGTCAATCGTTTCAATTTTCGAAAATCCAAACTAACATTTGACAAGGACGCGTTTGAATCATGCTGAAGGATAGTCCTGCATCGTAGTTAGTTTAATTATTTGGTTGCGCATCCTAGGTTTTCGTTTGGCGGTGTGTTGCAGGATATACAGATTCAGCGAGTTCACCAAAAGCACCACACTTGCATTAGGAAATGCCGTTTAGCTCACCAATTTTTCGGGAAATAATTTGAAGAACCATGACTTCACTTTATTTGTTGAAAGACTTTATATACGACACGAAAAGGCAATAGACGGTATTTGTTGTTGAACAGTGACCAACTGCAGATGCGGTGACAACAGTGAACGAAGCTCTCTCTCCAAGCTACTCAAAAAGATCAACAACTCTTTCTTGGCAGAGTGAGTTTCAGTTCTTTTCTACATCACGACAGCAGTAAAATTAAATCAGGGAAGTCATTCAACCGGCGGTGTTGCCGTGATCATGTCTGGTTGGCCCGTTGCTATGCACGTTGTTTGAGGTGTTGTAACTAACAGTTGACTAACTGGCTTTCGTGGTACTGGCAGAAGTCCGTCTTCGTTTCCCAGCGAACCGGGCTTCGATCTTGATCTTCTTCACAAGTTGTTCGAGAGCCATGCGGATGGAAACGACTCGCCTGTCAAACTTGCGCTCGTGTCTTCCTGCCCGAAATTAGTCGGTGAGTGCGTTTTCTGCTTCGATAAAATGCCGCATTCTTGGAGGATATGGCGTGGAGTGACGCCTGCGGTTTTTGGCTGAACGTGGTCGACTGAGATACACGTCATATTTTTTCATCCTAATCTTTCCTGTTGCGAGCGTCAAGGTTCTCAGTCGCTTCACAATCAGAGCAAAACTCCAAAACAGACATTTTTTCGCTTGGACAATGATAGGTCGAATGGCTGTAAAATAAGATGCTACTTTGCTTAACTTTTACCAGTGGTTTCATTTGCATGTCTTTCAAATGCGTTTTCTTTGAAGGGCACATCATATTGTGTTGCAAGTTTAATGATGCTTGAACGAAGTTAGCTGTATATTGATAATAACGGTTAAGTCACTGCAGTGACCCACACCAAGCGAATCAATCGCAATTTATTTGCACAAGCAAACTAGTTTCGTGCTAAACACATCTTCAGTCCTGCGCGAGTCATAAAAAGGTTACTAGCGAATGTTGACATTGAAACAAAATTAGAAAAACTACGTGCTGTTGCTAAGGACAATTCTTTAATTCAATCTTGCGATTTGTGCTTCTGCGCCAACCTACTCTAACACATGCACTCATGGTCATCGTAGGCTCGGCGCTGAAGCAGAAGGCGTACCGGGACGTGTGGTCTGTTTGGTTGCGGCAGCTCTGGGTTGACTTCGTAATGAAGCCCTGCGCACATTCCGCCTCCCACGCAAAGACATGTCCGCTCATAGACTCTTTACCGATCGCTATGTGGTTGGCCAAGACCGAAGAAGGCATTCAGCGGTCCCGATCCCCTTCCATCAGCCTGAAAGGCAAAGCTCTGGGGCCCGAACGCTCCGCCTCAAGTCCTGTCGTGGGACAACCGGCCGAGCGCACGCGATTTCCGGTCAGTCAGAGTCTGGAACACGTGACCAGCGATCGCGACCGTTGCTTGGTTGAACACAGCGCGGAAGAGTTACAAAAGGTCGTCGAAGGCGATTCGCTGGAACTCGGTTTTTCTTCGCAAGACAAGAATGCCGATTCAGCGAAAGACGAAGAGGAAGCTTGTGATACGAATAATGTGTGTGACGCTGAAAAGCGGCCTCGAAGAAATAAGCTTCTGGAATTTTACCGAGGTACAGTAGAAGGTGGGTGTGGTGTTGTGGTAGTTGTGTTTAGCGTGCACGAAGGTGGATTTGTCGTAGTTCTTTGTTAGCTTTTTTACCTTCTGCACCTACAAACCGCGATTTAGTTGGTGGGTGTAGCAGATTAGGCTGTGGTGGCTTGTGACGTAGTTTGAACGTAGCAACTCGCAGTGTCTGTGTTTTGCAACTTTGCGACGAAGACCTTTGAAGTCTGAATGTTTTTATTGAAAACTAAGCCGTCACAAATTTGCTTATACGGCATCAACGTAACAATACTTTTGCGTTTGCACGTAAAATTGTATTTTTTCCTCATTGGATGAAAAAAAACAGTTTTAATCTGGCGAAAGCAGATGAACATCTGCCGATGACCCTGGCCACTATATTTTAGGTGAACGTATGTTCAGCCGTTTGTTGGTTCCACGCCGATGTTGGCTTCGTATTAGCTTTGCTTCAGCGTAAAGACGAGTTGCGTAGAGGCACGGATGGTTACCTGTATGACGCCCCATGATCAGTGTTCCCTCTAAGATTTTTGTAAGTCGGCTGATGTCCAAAAAGTGCCGTCAAGATCAAAAGAAACTTGGGTGCCCTTTGTAAATTTTCCTAAAATGCGTCCATTTTCAACGAAAATACTTTTCATCAACGATTGTTGGTGAATGACTAAAAAAATGTAAAATGGTCTTCACTTTTTCCAACACGTACGCACACAAGATTTTCTGATAAACGAACAAAGAATCATCACAGAGGCAATAAATGAAATTATCTGCATGCAAGCTTCCTATCCAAATGTGAACCTTTTCTCTCAGGGGTTGCCCTGTGTACGGTCCTGAATGACTGTTCTTTTCTTTGCTGTGCATTGCTTACTGTCGCACTAAACCAGTGGTTTGCAACCTTTTTTGTACCGTGACCATTACAGCAACCTATTTTAGCCCAATAACCACCATCTAAAACTCAAAGCAAATGTAATACAGCTGCGTACACAAAATGTATTGATGACCCCTCCAAAAATATCATTTGACAGATTTCCGGAAAACAGCATAAAAGCGATTTTCAAACAACAAAGGAATTTTCCTTCGTCTCTTTTTCCCAGATTGATTTCAGGCTAGCAGCTAAATCCTGCGTCTGAAATCTGAAAATGGTTTGTAGCAGACTGTCTGAAGTATCACTGAGTTAACAGTGTGTTGGTTAGCACTATATCTGAAATAGCCTAAGCAACAAACATTCCTAGCCCACTAGCTATGCCACCAGAGTAAAAACAACTACTACGTAATTAACGGCTAACGCCCAGTGTCCTACACGTGTACTTAAAATATTTTTTTACATCTGCATGCAAAGTTGTAAAAAATTCCAAAAATTAATTGAAATTGTTTGTCAGATTTAGACAATGACCCAACCACCAACAAACCTTCGTTGTTTCGTTGCTTAACGTAAAAATCTTCAAATGGCTTAGATTTTTAGTGCTCATGCAGGATATAGAATCTAAAAAGTTAGAAAAAGCTTCTTTTACAAATACAGGTAATACTTTAATTCTAGGTTGTATCAAAATTGTTATAAGATTCTATGAAAACAACTAGCCTCTACGTGCAATTTCTCTTGATAAATGTTGTGAAGTTCAACGTGCTTTTGAACGTTGCGCAAACGCAATCCACCATGTGCAGGAATTGTTTTTCTTTTTACCAAAACGCTACACTTCAATTCAACCACGTTGCTGTTCCTGTATAATCTTAAGTAATGCAGCAAGTCGCACGTCACGATTTGCGGGTCCACTCACAGTCCAAATGTGTTCAGATTCAAAGCATTCTTACAAAATGTGAAAGTCAAACTTCACAATGTGCCCGAACAACCCAGCAAAGATTTATGGACGTGTAAAATTATAAAACGTGGCCAAAGCATTTTTACAAAATGTTGAAGTCAAGAATGTTTGTTTGCGCGACACAGATCGTGAAAATGCGCCTACAACTTTTTTTTTATCAATCTTGCAAGCGGAAAGCTTGCAAAATGGGTCTGAACTTCACAGCAAACAGCTTCGTTTTTGGACACATAAATCGTGAAAATTTATCCAGAAATTTCTTTGCAAACCTTGGAGGCGGAGAACTTCCGAAATGCGTCTGAATTTCACAGCAAACAGTTTCATTTTTGGACGCACAGATCGTGGAATTGCGCCCAGAACTTTCTGTAAAACTCGCAGGCAGAGAACTTCCAAAATGCGTCTGAATTTCACGGCAAACAGCTTCACTTTTGGACGCACAAATCGTGGAATTGCGCCACAACATTTTCTTTAAAACTTGCAAGCAGAGAACTTCAAGAATGCGTCTGAATTTCATGGCAAACAGCTTGGTTTTTGGACGCACAAATTGTGGAATTGCGCCCACAACTTTTTCTGTAAAACTCGCACGCAGAGAACTTTCTAAATCCGTCTGAACTCCACGGCAAACAGCTTCGTTTTTAGACGCATCAATCGGGAAAATGCGCCCAGAACTTTTTTTATAAAGCTTGAAAGGTGCAAACTTCCAAAATGCGTCTGAATTTCACAGCAAACCGCTTCATTTGTGGACACACAAATCGTGGAATTGCGCCCAAAACTTTTTCTGTAAACTTACAGGCAGAAAACTTCCAAGATGCGTCTAAATTTCACGGCAAACCGCTTCGTTTTTGGACGCACAAATCGTGGAATTGCGCCCACAACTTTTTCTGTAAAAGTCGCAGACAGAGAATTTCCAAAATGCGTCTGAACTCAACGGTAAACAACTTCATTTTTGTACGCACAACTCGGGAAAATGCGCCCAGACCTTTTTTATTAAGGTTGAAAGGCGAAAACTTCCTAAATGCGTCTGAACTTCGCAGCAAACCGCTTCATTTTTGGACGCACAAATCGAGAAATTGTGCCCAGAACTTCTTCTGTAAAACTTGCAGGCAGAGAACGTCCAAAATGCGTCTGAATTTCACTGCAAACAGCTTCGTTTTTGGACGCATAAATCGTGAAAATGCGCCCAGAACATTTTATATAAAGCATGCAAGGCGAAAACGTCAAAAATGCGTCTGAACTTCACAGCAGACAGCTTCGTTTTTGGACGCAAAAATCGGGAAAATGTGCCCAGAACTTTTTCTGTAACCTTGCAAGGCGAAAACTTCCAAGATGGTCTGAACTTCACAGCAAACCGCTTCGTTTTTGGACACACAACTGGTGAAATTGCGCCCAGAACTTTTTCTGTAAAACTTGTAGGCAGAGAACTTCCAAAATGCGACTGAACTTGACGGCAAATACCTTCGTTTTTGGACGTAAAAATCGAGAAAATGCGCCAATGCGCCCAGAACTTTTTTTTTTAACTTGCAAAGTGAAAACCTCCAAAATGTGTCTGGACTTCACGGCAAGCAGCTTCGTTTTTGCACGCAAAAGTCGTGAAAATGCGCCCAAAACATTTTTGCAAACTTTGGAGCCGGATAACTCAAAATTTATCTAAACTTCATGGCAAACAGCTTTGTTGTGAGACGCAAAAATCGGGAAAATGCGCCCAGAACTTCTTTATAAACCTTGCAACCGGAGAATTCCCAAAATACGTCTGAACTTTCTATATGCTGTGACCTGAAAACGGCTTCAATCGTGAAAATATGTCCTGTACATCTTTGAAAAAATATTTAAATTGAGTTTTGTGAAATTCTCTCCAGTGAAGGAAATTGCGTCCAAAAAATGCAAGTGCCGATTTTCAAAATTTTTGTCGGCTGGCGTCCGAAAAAGGTGCGAAAAGTGCCGTTTTTTTCGGCTGAGAGGGAACACTGCCCATGATGCACTTTAGTCAATGAAATACTCTTGATCGACAATTAGGATTTTGTGGCGGTGCCATAAAGCGTTTGGAAAGATAGGCAATGTCAATCGGTGGTAAACCTGAATGTGAAACGAAGTGCGTATTTGTACAAAAATATATATTGTCTTCGTAGCCTTTACTGCATGAGTGATAAGTATCGTCGGTCTATTGCCTTTTTCATATTGACAACTTGAAATAAGAATTCTGAAGTATACATGTGCCGGAGACAAAACCACAAAACGTTACACAAATAGCGTTTCACGATTTGTTGAGAAGTCCCCCTAAAAATATTAGCCCTGCATAGAATAGTTCCGTTGTGTTTTGTGGTACTCGCTCACTGTACAACTTTTATCGTCGCATTTTCTTTGAAAATAACCTACTGCTTTCGCTTTGAATTCGAGAACTCATATGACCTCCGTAGGTACTAACCCAGCTTGATCTGAGTTGTGTATCTCGCTCCATATGCCTGTTGTGACGCACGTATGCACCTGGCTTTGCCACAGTATAAGAACAGCAACCTCACACAACTGTGCTGTTTTTTGTCACAAACAGCGGTTGCTGTGTTGACCAGTCAGTTGTTTCTGCATCCTCGTGTATCTGTGACTTCCAAGAAATAGCGTAGAAAGTTCATGAGAAAAGCTCATTTTTGCGCGAATCGCGGCAAAACTACATCTGCGAGTTTCCACAACGCTCGCGAGTGCCACCGACCAAGTTCGCGCTTGATTTCGTCTCCTTGTCGCGTTTATTTTCTCGCATGCACCGCAGAGATGGAACTTCTTGCGACATCAAAATAATTTGTTAATAAAGCCCGAGAAGCAGTGTTTCGAAAATGGATGACAGCGACGTGTATCGAAGTTTGGGGCATGTACATAGTTGTGTGCATAGTTATGAAACTATTGAAGGCGTTATGTTCGAAAACAGACTCACCAAAAAGCTCGTCCACCAAAGTCGAAGAATCACCTGTTGTCACAGAAGTTGTTGGTCCAGCGTCGACCTACATTTTAATTGACAGTGAAAGTGTGAGTGTCTGATACGTTTATAGTTTTTAAGCAAAAACCCTTGTTGGAAGTGTTGTTTGCGTATCTAAGTGTATGTAAAGTTTAGAAGTATTCCGCAGACCCAAACCGGCACGAGTGGTTTGTTGAAGAACTAACGTTCAGTGGTATCTACGCGGTTGGAGAAGCCAGGTTTGACGAGAACCCCACCTGTCAAATTGGGTGACACAAGTCGCCAATGCTATGGAATCGACCCTTTTGTTTTGGATTTAGAGTCAGCATTTTGATTCTTCGTTCACAGAACTCTTCACTTTCACGATTTTCTTCTTGTTTCAGCCTCTCAGACTTATGTTGGATCACCATCAATTCCTGTTCCTATTGCGCTTGGCTGAGTCAGTGCAAAGCATTGGCGAAAAGGTCTATCAGGATACGGACGCTATTTTTTCGGAGAGGTCTGAATCGGAAAACACTTTGAATACGGTTTACGAAGCAGTTTGAAATAACATGGCTGTTGCATTCTGTGTTATAAATGGCCGAACCACCCAAATTTCTGGACACATCGCTAACAGAATTGTCTGGATTTTCCAATATTAAAACAACTTTCGCATTTACTTTAGCATTTAGGCATTTCAAAGTGTCCTGACTTATATGTCGGTTTCTGCATTTCCAGCGTCTCCTCCTTCACTTCCGCCGCGACTGATCCTCGAGCGAACAGCAGCAGCATCAGGATACAATTGCCCGAAGTCGCGCTCTATGTTGAACTGCAGCCCGGCCCGAGTGCTACAGACGCGAGCGCGGATCAAGAACCGGAGCCAGAAAACTTAAGTCACGCGCCTTCAGTGTCGTCGATTTCGAACGAATCAGGTAATTTCGCGATCGTGTGGCCCGAGTCGATTTAAATTATTTTACTTGATTTGGTCCAGTTTCCGTTGACAAACTTTATCAAGGTTTATATATATATATATATATGCCGTTATTCCAGTATCTGCAAGCACCAGCGCTTCAGGAAGCCATCAAGCTGATCAGCAACCTTCGACTCCTGCGCCATCCGAGAGTAGCCTTTCGGACACGATCAGTATTCTTGGCGAAGATCTTCCACCAGCGGCGGCCACGTCCTCTTTACAGATTCCGCTTGGCGACCACGCTGCGGGATCTCGCGTGACGTCTGATCAGTCGTCACTTCCGGCCTCTCCTACATACGGTCAGTTAAACACAAGTTATTTTGTTCGTTGCATTGTACGCGCCGGTCGCTTTGAAGTGTTTTTGCCATTCTTATGATTAAACTAGCTGTGCACGGCAGATTTCAACCACACTTGGGCAGTCAAATGCATTTTTGATACTGAGCAATGGTGACTTGCTCAAATTTTCTTCCGCGGGTAGTTATTAATGAAACGTAGTGTAGATCACTGCCAAGATTTGCCTGGTTTGAAGATATTCATAGAATCAGGCGTTTGGAAATACGCTTTTTGTAATTATTTTCGTTTTTCCTCATTCAGTTATTATATGTGTCCTTACCAAAGTTACGTACAGTAAAGTACGCTGGTATAGACTACGATTTAAATTATTGGTGTGCGCTGTGTAGAAATCACTGTAAAGCAGGATGGGCTATTTACTATAACTGGCAACATATTGTGGAATATCCGTTGCGGGCCGTGAAAAACAAGCTTATATTAAGATTCTACCCTTATCTTCCTGAGGAAGATAAGGAGAGAAAACTACGAGAGGGAGCCGGATGGACTTCTTTTGACTGTCTTAGTATCTGCTTGTCATTAAGTTCCATTTTGACATGATGTTGTGTTCTAACTTGGGTAACGAAAAAATTCTGATGAGGGCCATGTTAAATCTCCACGCGGGCCACATTTGGCCCGTTGCTAGTAGTTTCGAATATTTCAGTGAGTTTTTCTTTCCAAAAGTCCTTGTCGGATAAAGAGTTCGAGACGGCGGTAAAAGCGTTTATCGTACTTTTGCGTAGTTTGCTAAGAACGCTCCCGATTTTCAAACAAGCATTGACATTTTGCTCTTCCCTGCAGCAGCTCGCAACAGGGGCCTGACGGAGCCTTCTGGAGTCATGAGGCGCCAGACAGAACTCCGCCTAAAATCGAAGCTGGGAAACGGTTTGATTCACAGCAGTTCTTCCTGCGAGAACGTCTCCATCAGGTAAATGTGCGCGTTCCGCAAGCCGATTGAAACTTCATGTTATAAAATCCCCGACGAGCATCTTTCTCGGTTGTGCACCAGCAGATCTGCGACGGTCAGCACGAGCGGTTACGACACAATGTCGTGCGATTCGTTCAACGCGTGGTCTGCGGAAGACGACGCCAACTCTGTGGCATCGAGTGGCGGCAGTGACCAGTTCGTGGTGATCGAGGCTGACCCTCCTCCAGCTGCCAAAGTGATCACTGCTCAAAAGCTGGAGAATGAAGTCAGGTTCGCATTTGTGTTCGTCGATAACGTATAGATGTTAATAAAATAGCACTTGATTTAATGGTGGGCTTTTATGTTAGCCGGGTAGTCCAAGCATCAGAACTTAGGTTTTTCATTGGGATATATATAGGCCACCTTACAACCTTTACGATCTCTGTGGGGAAATGATTGAAAGTTTGCGGAAGTAGTCGTGTCGTGGGGTAAAAACACCTCTGTTATTCAAGATTTTTTGCTGCATTTTTGTTTCGCGCATACACGTTTCGTCACTGCAAATGAGTAACTTTTACCTAGCGCTGAAAAGACCTAGAGCTCACAACGATTCACGCCTTAGCAGCCACTTGCGGTGCCATTGAGGTAATATGTTTCTTCGTCAATCATTCCGCGTTTTTAAGGATCACTGTCCAGGTCGCACTGGAGTCGAAATAAAACTATTCGTCGATAATAAGACAAAATGCATCTGTTCTATCGTAAGATCCGGACGTAAGATTGAACTCGGCATCGGATGTTTGCAGTGCTGAGGACGAAAGTGTTATCGAAGAAGCGGCTGCGGAGGAAGAGAAGAAAGGTTTGATCGACTCGCAAGTGACTGTGGTGGAGAGCGATGAAAACTCATCCGTTGTGGAGCGTGATGTTAAAGCGAGGGATGTTGCGGTGGATGATAAAAGACAGGTAGTGGCACAATATTGCTGTTCTTATTATTTGTCGTCTCATCAAAAAAGAGAACAAAAGTTGGTCCAGAATTGTTCGGTTGAGGTGAGTTGTGGCAATTGTTGAAGAGCTGTGTGTGAACAAAATTTAACCTTCCTGATACACTGGATTTCTGACTGTCTGGCCAGAGGGGCGCTTATCAATGCAAGGGCCACATTCAAAAATTAAGTTTTGAAAGGCTGCATATAACATAGGGCAAAATATTTATCATTTGAAATAACTGAAACAGAAGCTTTTTTTGCGTTGCTTTCCTTCGTAATGATCAAGTTTTCGTCAACACCTTTTGCTGTTGTTTCAAACTTCTTACCAGGTCAACGCTTTCCATTGTAGTTCTTTGATAAATTGTGTTCAAATTTAGCGCTTGTTACGGAAGCGTCGTTTGAAACTATTCCTTGAACAAGACAAGACAAACATTCGCTCAAAACTCCAACTTCAGTTAGAACTTGCACTTCGGTTCGCTGTTTTTTCGCTTGTAAATTGCACTGAACAACTCGGTTTGGGAAAGTTTTGTCAGATACGAAAAACTCGTCTGAAATACAATATTGCAAGTTGGCACCAAAATAAATGCGGCAGACTTGCATGCGACATAGAATGTCATTCACGGTGTAGACATTTTAAGTTCAACTTCAGTCATCGGGGAATTCATCTGATGCGACGTAGACTGTCGTGTATTTGCCCACCTATGCTTTGAAAACAAAATTTGCAAATATTGTTACATGCGATTTTGTGCTTCCTGCTGCGTGAATGAATGTTGATCGAAATTGAGTTTTCTTGCGAGCAGAAGGTGCTTGTTTACAAAACGTAACCTACACCACAGCGATCTATAAAAAAGTTTGAGAAGCCCTGCTGATTGTAACCGAACCATTTGGCGGTAGTTGTCGCTGTTGATCAGACACGTGTCACAGGTCAGCGCACTGCACGTTCCCACCTACACACGTCGTGTGTGGACGGACAACAACCAAGTGTGCTTCTCTCCCAGGTGTCCGTGCTGAGGATATCGGCGACAGAAGCGGTGGAGCTGTGCGTGGATGCGCACGGCGGTGGTTCCTCTGTGAGGTTGGTCGCGCCGCATGTCGCAATCGATGAACTCGGCAACATGAGCCACGAGGAGGCAAACTCGCTTTTTTCCGTCCCTGGTAAGTAAATTTTGAAACTGATATGGTCAACTTGGTTATTGTGTTGTCATGGTTGCACATCACTGCGGCTTTTTACAAACTTTTCTTCGTTAGAACCAAACGATTGCGTTCTCCAATGTTCCTTGTTGATTCTTATCAGTCGATTTCATGAAAAGTGCAACAAAACCAGCTCTAGCTTCGCTGCAAACTTCTGAGGAAGATGCCTGCTTGTTTCTGCTTTCATACTTTTGCGATGATTCGAACGTGCACGCATCTGTCTTTCAGTAATTGTAAGCAACAAGAATGGCGCAAGTAAATCCGTCACAGTTTGTGTCAGAGGGAAACGAGTTTCGTGTATTTTAAACACGTCTTCAGTCCTGTGAAACGCCGTAAGGCAAACCATGCTAGCGAAATGTTGACGCTGAAAATAAGGATAGAAAAAATCATACCGAATGTTGCTAGGAACAATGAGCAAGTGTAGAACAAATTTGCAAACTTTTTTGATTGACCTTCCTAGAGCCTCGTAAACTCAATTACTGCCAAAGCAACCTGCGTTCATCAAAGGCTTAGAACAAGCACTTTTGATACTGAGAATAACACCACGTGCGAGGTGACGGGTGCCCAGTGGCAAGCCACGCGCTTATCAGAGCGTAGCGGTCCTAGAAAGAGCGAGTGTTTTAACGTTTTTCGAAATCTAGAAAGCCCGTCAAAGTGGTAAATTTCGACAAAATTAAACAATTAAATTAGCTTGACTAAAATATTTTAATTTATTCCCTTGCTTAGCACAAAACAAACAATTGCTTGGGAGCGTGCAATGAAGCAAATGTTCAGTTTTTCGATGTGCTAAACACAGCTTCGTTGTTGGAACAGTTCGTTCTCCCAAGGAAAACTCATGAAAACTGTTTAAAAACAGCGAAAAAGCAATTCGTGTTTATATTTTCGGAAGAACGAGGCAGATGTCATCCCAAACATAAGACTGGTACCTTAACTGTTAATTGGGCGCTAGTTTCGTAGTGAATCGTTTTTGCCAGTTGGCCTTTGTATTTTAACGATGCGGGTAAATATACTTTTTCACGAAAGACTCTAACAGCGTAGTTTTCATCAATTTCCCAAGTCAAGAAACATAGGTCCGGATTTCAAATTCTAGAATTTTGAAACGGTCGCAAGCTTTTTGATTGGCCATTGATGAATCACGTGTCGCATTTCACGAACCCAGTGCATGTTTCGCTTCCTCAGCCAAAGCGAAGCGTTCTTCAAACATCCGACCCGAGCTTCCCTGTGTGAGGATGAGGATCGACTCGGGTTCGTCTGCCGCTCGCTTCTCACCGGGCTCAGCGGTGGTCGGACATTTGCAACTCGAAGCGAACCGTCTCTGCGAAACAGTCTGCGCTTCAACACTCGCCAACATCGGTGAGTGGTGAAGTTTTTGCGTCGAGCAGTTGACGAAATGGTTGCTTCTTATGTGAGAAACCGCCTGTGTGGACTGCGGCTTCGCATAGTCGTTTGCGCTTTTATAGCTATAGCGAACCTGCGAAATGTTCATCTAAATCCACAACTGAGTTGCCTACTCGGCGAAATATGTACTAGAGCTGTAATTAATAATTAGTGTCTTATTATTTGCTGTGAAAGGTCTCCTTTCGATAGATATTGTTCGAAATCCAAAAATTTTTTGACAAAAAGAACAAGTCCGAACTTTGCTTTTGCGCGCTACTCATAGTCGCGATTGTGGTACTCACTGCAGCAGAGATGAATCTTTGCTAGATTTGGATACGACTTTTTTATGCTTTCCGTAATTTACACCGTGACTCGCACGTCATCAAACATGTAAATCGCAGGTGCATTTCTGGAAGATGACGTCGTTCCCGAGGTGATGCCGATGAAGATAAAAGCGTGCGACATACAGCTGACCATCAAGGCACGGCTTGTAATCTTTGTTGGAACATGAAACCATTGTTGAAAAAGCGTGTGGGATAATTACGGTCAACTGGTCCGAAGGATCATTACACTTTTATCGTGTTAGAGGGCGTGTTCTTATCTTCTTGCAGCAATGTTTTGCTGTTAGCGATTCCACGTGGTGACCGCGAGCTGGCCCAGTTCGACCACGCCTGATTGGACCTCAGCTTATCCGTGTTCAATACGTTAGTTTCTGCAGCAAAACTAGCATTCGTTGGTACTTGATATTTGTGTGGGACGAATCGATCGGTAATCGTTAGCACCGGTTGATTTGCTGACACTTCGTTTGTTTGTTGTCACCATCCTTATGCGGTGAGCATCTTTCAAAATTTGAGAAATCCAATGTTTCATGCTATTATCTGAATTTTATCAGGACGACAAAGACCCTGTTTATCCGACTAGCGCCAAATTACCTCCTATTTCTCTCAACGTACACGAGGCTGACGTCATAAGAGATGACGCAGGAGTCTTCCATGTTTCAGGTTAGCTGTTGCTACATAGTTGTTGAGACATGAAGATTTTCGCGTGCTTTGACGTATTTGCTCCAAACATGCTGACGACGCGTGCTTGTAGGGAAATTGTGCATTGTGTCGACGACAACCATGTTGGTTGCCTTCTGACTGTCCGCTTGTCCCGCATATCAAACAAATGCCACCTTTTGTTTGACTTCTTGTAAAAATTCAGTTCGAGTGCAGATAAAACGATGTTGTGAGACAGAATCGTTTGAATTTGTCGAAAGCAGTAATAAAGATGCGGTAACTCCGATACCGCTGACGTATTTTCGTGGTTCGTGACATCACAGACTGTCGTTGTCTTTTAATGTTGTTTTTCTGTTTACAGGAGGCAGAATAATTGTTACGTACTGTTGTGAGTAAACTGTCCAGAGCTTTTTATAAGTTAATTGTACGAGTAGTTTTGTTGCGCCACTCTAGCGCGTGTGCTTGCAATTCGTGCAGGTTGTATATTAAACCAGTCGTAACTTGTAACAGCTGATGCTCGTCTCTTTGTCTGCGTTGGTACCCTGTTCCTCAGTGTTCCCTGCACTTTTCCACCGCCTCATTTTTTCATGTTTGATAACAGCGCGAAGACCGTGTATCGCAAGTACTGCGTAATATTAATTCTCGTCACGTGCATGTTCAGCGAGGTCATCAACAACAACATCTGACTCACTCCTTGATAAATTGAAAGCACCCTTTGCCGCAACCCGAAGCCAAAACCAACCAACGACTCATGTCGACGAACCGCACCTCCCATCTGACAGCCCTGTCACGCCCACTGCTACGAACCTTGCGCCTCACTTCGCAAAAGAGCACATTTCACTGATGTGGCCAATCAGGTCAGAGGATGGCGAGACGGGGGTGAAAGTTGAAACAGAAGATGCGTCGTCACAGACCGATAATAACGAGTTAAACGACGGAAAGCTGTTGCCCAGCAACAATGATATCGCTGTAGCGAACAGCGAAGCGTTTACTTCTGTTGGTTCGTCGCCCAGAGGACATTCCTATCAGCATGGCACGACTGCAGCAGAACAGAGCGAGAGTGAAATATCCGATCTCACACAGCGCTTGGCAGAGCTTTCCAAGGAACGGGACTCGCTGCTTGCGGCTTTGCAGATGATGCAGGTATTGCTGCCACCGTGCAACGATAAAAGGCGAAAGTTTTTTTTGTCTTTCATCGTAACCTGTGAATTGCGGCGAAGCTTTTTCAAAAAATGAGCTTTTTCAAAAAACCTGAAACGAGAAGCCGCTTCAAAGCGATCTGTTTCGCAGGACGACCTGGCTGTGTCGGAGCGCGACAGGAATTGTTTGAGGAGAAAACTGGAGCTGCTCACTGGAGACGCTAGTCCACAACATTAGTCTTGCAACGTTTTGAAGCCATGTCTTGGTAGGTATGCTAACATTTTTTCTTTCTGGTTGTCCAGTTGTCCTGTGTTTTCCTTCATTGCCATTTGTTGTTTACCGAACTTGTGCGCCGTTATCGCGAATTTTTCTGCTGAGTATTCTTTCCGTTTTTCGCCCCAACATCCCAAAACAACATTTGTAAAGCTTTTAAGGATAGACTTATTTTATTAAGGTGTGCAGCTCCAAGCCTGAAATTTTACGAAAAATGTATGAAAAATTTATTACCTGCGCAAAGCTTCAATTGTTTTCGCATACTTTTTGCTTGTTAATTTGTCGACTTAATGCAAATACCACGGAATGAATTTGCATGTAAATTTCAAGGAACGTTGTAAATGGGCCAAAAAGTAATAATTAGGTTTTAGTGTGAATCTAGGCTACGGTCTGCGTCCAGAAACCATCTCACCACCTTTTGCAGACCCTCCGTCCACTACGCATGTTTAAGACTGTGTTCCGCTATAGGTCACTTTATCCGAAACAATTGTCTTTATTTTGTCTGCTAAGGCTGATCAGCGCAATCGCTGACCGCATTGGCTACATTACCAGTTTCTGTTGCACGATAGATCTGTCGCACGAGTTCAAAAACAACTGTTTTTAACATAGAAGCATTCAGGCATTTGATAATGTCTCAGCAGGGAAAAAGGAAAACTAAAAGTTTGCTGGACTTACACATTAGGAAATTTTGAAAGTTTTGTTGTGTACTTTATGCGCATTCTCAATTCTTGTGGACTTTAGCAAGATTCGATTTTGCAAACCCAGCCCAGCAGCACACTGTCTATGCACGACGGCTCGTATTCGATAAGACATCAGCGCAGCCTCATTTTGCAGTTGTAAATTGCTCTGACGCAGTAATGAGTGTGTTTTACTTCCCTGTTTTAAACGCGCAAACTGATATTTTTGCAATTATGAACTGCTGTGTCGCAGCATGAGTTTATTTTCCTCCGATGTCCTAACTTGGAGCGCTGATAGTTTATATTCAGTGCAATGACACATAAAATAAGGGGAGTGCGTGTACAAAAATATGCATATTATGTCAGCAAATTTCGCCTTGAAGCATGAATATGGCGTCAAATTGTGACGTCACAAACAGCGCACACCAAATACAAATGACCACCACGTGCCACTGAATGAACCCCCCCATGAAAAATTTCTGCTTACGCCACTGCGCAGCTCTGAGTGTCGACTTTTCAAAAGCCTTATTGATGATTCTCGATGCAGTCGGTGTATTCCTAATGCGATTTGCAATCAGAATATGAAAACGACACCATCGTTGTGTTGCAGCCATCGCAAGCTCGACAAGGACGTTGCTTCAGATGCTTGCTTCCCACCAAAGCTCTTTTCAGGAAAACTGACGACGACGCGACTCGATTTCCACGACTGAAGAAATTTACAGAGTGCCATCTGTTTGTGCAAAGCGCTGGTGTCCTCCACGTTGAGTATACCACAAGGCCATCTTTGAGTTTATTTGGTTAACACTAAATTTCCAATCAGTTGTTTTCTTGCTAGTTAGTGGATTTCGTGCAGAAAAGTCTTTTGCTTTGTGCTGCGTCATCACGTGCCGGGCATGGAAGGTTGCGACACCGACATTGCGTCTCGCTTGTTTCTGCTTTCCTGGTTGCGTTGTCAGATTGTTCGCGGTTACTGATGCGCTGTTGCTATGTGTGGGAACGATGCGCTGGAAATGGGCAGTTGGTCAACCATCTGGGTAGTCGGGATAAAAAACTTCGAGTTTTCTCAAACCGACACGGTTTTTGAAAAAGCACAACATTTGTTTGCTGCGTATTATGACGTGGCTCATGACGCAAGATCAAACATTTACTTGTTTGAACGAACCTCGGGCAAGGGAGGTCCTGGCTACATTGAGGCCATATTCGAAAGTGCTGAGTAGTAAATGAACGTTACCGACCTACAAGATCTACATTCAACGGGGTTGCAGCTACAAACCTTGTTCTTAATCAAAATCAAATGTATCGGCAAATTGACTCGATTCTGGTCACCCCTTGCTGGATGTTCAGCTTGGTGCCATGAAAGCCGTCAGTCTTCAGATCCGCGGTGACGATAATCGTTTCAAAATGGCAGCATTTTTAACGTTTATATATACACATGTATTGAACCTTTAAAATTCCACTACAATTTTCTTCACGAACGAACGTCTCTGCCACATTTTTTTCTCCTGAAAACTCAAACCTCCTGCATTGGATGATACAAGGCATGTAACAACTTCCATATCCAACGCAATTTCTGCTTTTGTTACGCAAGGTGCGTGTGTTTGCACCGTTCGCAGGCATTCAACGCCCACGCGTGTAAATGACCTTTACCTCGTGCTCTATCTGCTCCATATGCAACTTCGTGGCGTTCTGAAGGTCGAACGACCAGACACGGGTCAACCGATGTGCGGAGCTGGTGAAGCTGAGTCGAGTGCCAACACAAATTAACCTTTGCGTTACTCGCGTGTGGTTGAAAGTCCCGCTGTAGCTCGCAAACTATTGCATGATTGGCTTTACGTGGCTTTTTTGTTTCAACGCAATGATCACCTTACACGTCCATGTGCGGAACGCGCAGGCAATTTTGATTCTTATTTGTGTAATGAATTTCAAACAAGGCAAATCTATTCATGCTTCAAAAACAAACATCTGACCCTGAGCTTTGACTGGAAATCAAACGTTGCAGTCAGTCAAGAATAGAACCAAGGACATTGAGTTTCTCCATTATGAAACACTTTCTAACCAACTGGCCTGCGGTTCTCAATGTTCAGCAAAAGCTTGGTTATCCCGCATTTCGCTTATGTGCATGACTTCGAAGTTCGCCTTTCGTCTTGCTATCTGCATGGTGCTTCCTACCAAGCGTTACCTGGTTGTATTTTACCGCTTTTTCGCTTTTTTCCTTATGTACTGAAATCCCGCTGTTCTGTTGTGACGAAAGCCGAACAGTCGGTGTGCGGCTGGGAAATCTCACCCGGTACAATTTTTCGCACATGTTGTTTTCGTATTCGTAACTGTACGTTGCTGTGTGACAGATTCGCCTTATCTGACTTTGCTCAAGCCGTGAAAAGTGTGATCTTGCTACAGAATGCAAAACCTTCGTTTATGTAAAGCGCGGGGTCGTATCGGGACATGGCAGCGTGCCAACCGAAACGCTGTGTCTTGAGGATTTTCGGTGCGTACGAACCTTGTTTGATAGTTGCCAGGTCCGATTTTCACTGTGATTGTTTCTTTGGAACACTTGCGTGCTAGCACGGAAGAGCTCGTGCGTGCCAGCACGGAAGTTGCAAGGATCTCGTGAAGTTAATCACTGTTACGACCCTTGAGCTGATCCTAGGGCCGCAGCTGACGATGTGTGATAAAAAATAACCCCCATCGTTATTCGGGCGCGGCTACACTCGAGGTTCAGATTTTCTTCCCCATCGGCATTTTGTGATTCCACTCAATCTCTATAGACTTGTTTGAATGTGCAATGAAATACAAATCGATACAAGTGACGTTTCTGCATTTAAGTCGTCAATATGCATGTTCTCGCGCGTAGACTTATTGAATGTTCAGCGTCATTACAAGGCGAAGTGTTGTTTGGATGTTTCAGCGAATTTTAGGTCGAGATTATGCAAATGAAATGCGGTCAGCACACCTTTACATAACATTTACGCCTTCAGCTAACATCGCACTTCGTTCAATGCTTATGAAACTTTTCGGTGTCTTGGTGTCACCGTTGTTTTTCCTTAACCTCCCCCGTTACATCATTAAACGAATATTGCCAATTTTGCATGGTATTTACGTTCTTGGCTCAGACACAAGGTCCACATCAGTTAAACAGGCACATAAATGCAACAGTAATGGTCACAGCAGTGACGCACACAAGAGAATCACGTCGCAATTTATTTGCACAAGAAAACTAGTTTCGTGTATTTAACACATCTTCAGCTCTGCCTAGCTAGTATGAAAGTTACTAGCGAATGTTGGCATTGAAACAAATGTAGAAAAACCACATATTGTTGCCATGAATAACTTTCAAGAGTAGATTAATTTAGCCAATAAAGAGTAACCCTTCCAAGAACTGCTCAACCGTACCTGCTGCGAAACTGGTCTGCTAACTCAACGCAACGACCATCAGTACTACAGATCGACGAGGAATACGCTTGCGATTGCAAGTGCCTCGTGGCTAGCGAACGAGACGATATCAACAGAGCGCAAGCGGCGGCGAAGATTCTAGAAGTTATTAACGTATGACGAAGCTTAGGCAGTATTATCAAGTGGTACATTTCGGTAACATCGATTAGTTTACACTCATGCTAAGGCACAAACGAATGTAACAAGTGATAAGTTTATCATTTCCAACCAAATACTTATTATTGCAACGATTCGTAAGCTCTCCATGGGCGTTTCAAAGTCCTTTCAGTTAAGTTCTTTTCAGTTAAAAGCACATAAATGGTTTTACAACACAGGGTAGCGTATATGGTAATTGGTGCACGTAGTCCATACCGAAGAGGAACAAATACTGGAACAATGCACCAGCAACTGCTGCATTCGGCCACAGTAATACAGAGGCAGAAACGTAACCTCATCGGGGAAAAGTAAACATTCGTAAAACGCATCAGGCAGATAAAGTTCCGGATAAACAAGTTGGGTGAATATGCACAAAAATTAATAAAAGCGTACGAATTGTTTCTAATCAAGGCATCAAAAGTTGATGTGAGCGAACACTTACGTTGCTGAGGATTGTTGTTGAAGGCGACGCGGACGCATGTACTACAAGACCTTTTGTACTTGCACCACAATTATGCAATACGCACCAAACAGCAGTGAGCAAAGGTGCCTCTGAGGTTATTTACTGCGCAATAAATTGATTTAACATTTGCCTTTGTCACTGTCTTCTTTTCGTGAGACAATACACCGAGATATTGAACTTGTTCCTAAAACTTAACATTTGTTTAAAACTTTTTTGGTGGAAGTCTACCCCTCCACCGACTGTCCTGGTACAGTAGAAACCATTTCATGTTCAACAGCATCACAACAAACAGAAGGCGTTCAAGGCCACTGAGGCCGGGACTAAACACGTAAATCATCAGTAAAGAGTAGGTAATTTATGTGTTACATTTTTTCTGCCCCATCCCACGAAACCAGTGATACGAAGTACATTGTATCATGTGGATGTAAATTTCTAACCCATTGTTTCTTAACTTTGCTATCACGCCTCCCCTAAGTAATTGTCCTTTGTTTCAAGCCCCATGACTTCAAATAAGCTGTAAAAACAAACGTATTTATTGGCAAATTTAATGATCAAACTTTCCATGTTGTAGGGCTCGCGCCCCCCGGAAATTTATTGACGCTCACCCGGTTAAGAACAACTGGTCTAGCCTTTAAAGAACCTTGGTTAAAGCACCCCAAATACCCAAAACGTCTTAAATGGTGGAGCCAATGAAAATTGGAAGACTGTGTTAGTTGTGATCAGGGACCGAGTTTTCTAACACTTTGAGGGAGACAAACCTTTGTTTGCGTTTCGATGACGTCACCGTGTTCACTTAACCGTAGCACGACCTTTTTATAAACTTCGCATGAGATAGTAGATGGTCATGAGATAGTAGATCCACTGTCAGCGTGACTATTCTTGAACTACAACTGTTCTTTGGTAAAGGTATATAACTGCACTGAATTTTATTGTTATTACCTCAATTAATAAAACTGCACTGAATTTACGTTTGTGCGACGCCCTTGGAAAATTCAAACGACGCACCAGGGCGTCGCGACGCACAGTTTGAGAACCGCGGCTGTACGACACTCTAGCTAAAGCTACCACAGTACCAGTTTACAATATTTCTACACTTTGCAATAGAAATAAAAAATAAAGAACAAATGTATAATTTTTTGGAAAGCTCAAAGAGCCGCATGTTGCTCGCGAGCCGCAGCTTGGCCACCCCTGTAATATATTTTGGGGACCATGGCCCATGGCCCTCTGGCTACGCCGATAGTGGTAGTAGCCTAAAGCATGTGGTACTGTACAATTGTGCTATATCTGGCAGTGCATATAATACGAAGCAATAATTCTGAGAGTTGGGCTTACATAGACATAATTATGCTCAAAAATGTGATAATCAATTCAAATTTGGTCTGCTCCGAAATAAAATGTACAGCTGCAGCTACAAAAACCACGTAGATCAAATCAAAAAAAAAACTAAAAGATCTTTTGGTAGACACAGTACTAGCAGTGGCAACCGTGTTCCGTATAACTGCAGGCTACACACCAGCGCAGGAATTCGACTCACAAGAACATGACACGAATCAGTCATATGACTGAGCGACATTTATGTCGGTTAAATCAAATTAACCAACACAATTTTCAACAACGATAATTCAGTTTACATAGTTGATCTGTACACTGTGTCTGTAGATAATCCAATGTTATTGTCAATTTTTCTTATGCTGGGTGGTTCCAACAGTAATATAACCATGAAATTTGTACAACTGCATTGCTTTTATCACACAATATTGGGGGGACAAAAGATATTGTGTCCCCCCATGACCAAAAGTTGGGGAGACATGTCCCCCTCAAACTCGGTCCTTGGTTGTGATTGTCATCTTAAAAAGCCCAACAACGTGGTTTTCGGAGACCTCGCATCACTGCGCCATGGCACTAAGCCTCTATGTCTAATACTTACTGTACTGTGAGCACGAGACCTAGGGCGATTACCAGGCCCGTAACCAGGAGCGGAAACCCCTAGAAAATGTTTCGTCCCCCCTGAAAAATTGTGTTGGCCATGGTTTAAAAGCTTTGGGCCCTCAAACTCTTCGTCCTCTGGTGTCCAAAGCTGGTTACGGGACTGGCGATTACATATCACAAATATATTCAATTACGATTACATTGAAAGTAATCACGACTACAATAGCCAAACAATGTATCCCACATGGCCGCCGGAAGAGCGATGTGCCATGGTGGGACAAAGAGTGCGAGACCCTCTATCGCTCCATTACCCGAGCCCCAGTGGGGACTGACTCTGATAGAGCCGCTACGTCCCTACTATCTCGGCTTGGGCAGAAGAAGCAGGAGCGAAGGGAGGAAGCAGTAATTTCCATCGAGTTCTCGCGCTCTAGCCACAAGGCGTGGAGAACCATCAACAAACTAACTGGCAGGTCTGGACGCGCCTTTCGCCAGTGCCCCATCTCGGCAAACTCCATCGCCTCGCAACTTGTGAAGAACGGGGCACAAAAGACCGGGGATCGCAAGTCTACCAGGCTGGTCAACAGGGAGCTGTCCGACCTGTGGAAGATCCCAACACCTGAGGGTCACAGTATCTCTGAACCCTTCAGGCCGGAGGAGCTTACTGCTGCCCTCAGACGCCTGAAGCCAGGAAGGTCTCCGGGATTGGACTCTATCTTTCCGGAGTTCATATTCCACGGTCTGCTCTCAAATCTTGGTTTTGCGTCTTCTTCACTTCCTGCATGCCCCAAATCAAAATTCCAAAGACCTGGAGAAGGGCACTAATAGTTGCGATGCCTAAGCCAGAAGAGCCATTGTGGGACCCAAAGAGTTATCATCCCATACCCCTGCTGTGTGACCCCTTTAAAATCCTCGAGAGACCCATCTAGGCTCATGTCGACGCAATCATCGACCCATTGCTCCCTCACGAGCAGGCAGACTTTTGACACGGGAGGTCGACCGTAGACCAGGTCACCCTGCTGACACAGGACATCGAGGATAGCTTTTCGGCTAAAAAGAAGTCCGGAGCTGTGTTTGTCGACCTCACAGCAGCCTAAGACACTGCATGGCACCGCGGCCTCACCCGCAAGTTGCTGCAATTGCTGCCTGATAGACACATGGTTCACATGATCATGATCATGGAGATGGTTAGCGATCGCAGCTTCTGATGGAGACTGGCAGGCAGTGGAAGGGGTGCTGACCAAAGACATGGCAACTATAAGTGAATACCTCCAGACTTGGAAGCTGAAGCTCAGCACTACAAAAACGGTGTCAGCAGCCTTCCACCTCAACAACAAGGAAACTAAACGTGAGCTTAAAGTCAAACACAACAACAAAACCCTGCCCTTCTGCTCCGAGCCCAAATACCTCGGAGTAACGTCGGACAGGTCGCTCACGTATCGCCGACACCTTGAGTCACTTCGCAAGAACGCTGACATCACGCGTCGCACTCCTGAGGCGGCTTGTTGGTTCCGGCTGGGGTGCTGGAGCAACAACTCTGCGAATAGCCACCCTAGCCTTGGTGCACGCAACCACAGGGTACTGCGCGCCTGTTTAGTGCCGCAGTGCTCATATCCGCCTCATCGACCCCGTCATCAACGACGCCTTGCGAATTGTGTCTGGTTGCCTGCGTCCTACACCAGCGGGCAACCTTCCAACTCTCGCAGGCATCCAACCTGCTGAGCTTCGTCGCAATGGAGCCACACTGTCTTTAGCATGCCGTGACATGGAGCCTGGACATCTGCTCCACTCAGGGCTCACCCGCCCATCGAGTGCAAACGCACGGCGCCTCAAATCGAGACACCCATTTGTACCCGCCGCACAACATCTCATCAGTTTATCTGACAACAACAACATACGTGGGGCACAGTTGGCGGATTACCAATGGAATGCGGAGTGGACGGACAGCCCCACAAGACTCCGCATTTTCATCCCCGACACCGGCACCCACCCCCCTAGAATGGTCTTTGCAAGAAGAGCCTGGGTCCGGCTTAACCTCTCCGCACCGGTGTCGGACGTTTCCGCTCCTGCTTGTACAAATGGGGTATGGCCTCCGCTGCGGCCTGCGAGTGTGACGCAGAAGAACAAACTGTCGACCATGTTGTCCTCCAATGTCCAATCCATCGACCTCCCCATGGACAGCACGGCCTGACGGTGCTGGACGATGAGATAATTGAATGGCTGCTCAACACCTTCCCCGAGATCTAGTGCGGCCAAGCAATGGTTTCAACAACTCGCTCAAAAGAAGAAGAAACAGAGCTTGGGGCGTAAAGATATTGGAATAAAAAAGTTTTCAGAGCTTCAAGTTCTTCAGCCAACAATTGGCTATCAACGTCATTCGTCTTTTAGTAACTACATCTCCATCAGTACTCTGTTTTATTGTGATGACTGCTAAACCTGCTTCAAGTTCTGCTGTGTGTTTCCTTATTTCTGCCTTCTGTATGTTTTGAAAGTTATTTAGAAATCCAAATAATTTTACATGGTTGTAAGTTGTTCAAATCCACACTCTATGTCAGTGTTTCTGAAACTTTTTTTTTTAATTACGCAACGGTCCCCTAGCAATTTTTTAAATGGCTCACGGTCCCCTTAAAAATCAGAACAAATAAACACGAAACAACACGTTGGTTTTTTATTGTATCAATGCGACGGGTGCACTTGCTTCTGTGCTATCAGTTCGACTATGCTTGGTTCCGTTTTGGACAACGCAACCCTCATTTCGCAAATCGCATCCAGCCGGTTTCCAACAGAATGTTTTCATCCAACAAAATTTTTTTCTTCAGGAGCGTCGTGTTGATTGTTTTTGAAGGTGCTTCGGGGTCCCCAAAAAATTGTCTCGCGGACCCCAGTTTGAGAACCACTGCTCTATTTAGTGGACTGAATTGCCTGTTCTTTATTCTCAAAGTAGGCGGAATCGCCCCCTTGGGGACGATAAAAACAAAGGGGCTGTAGGGGGGAAACAACACAAATGGGGCGAAAACGCTCAGCCAATAGGCTACCATTAATTGATCATTGAGTTAACTTCGGCTGTGACCTTAATGCTCTCAAAGCAAAGAAACCGCTTGCTTTTTCAGAAGCGAGTTCTTCTACCACTGTACCTCACTAAAATTTCTCCCAATATTTCGAAGCTTTGTGAAGGTCATTGAGTACATCTATCACATTGAACTGGGGATCATGGTATGTATCGATTTATTTGAATAAAATTCTTTAAAAATACTACCTTGTGTTTGCTTTATTACGCTTGGGTGGCGACAACGCTGTGTCGAGAGTGAAAAGGGGGCGATGGAACAAAAAGGTTTGAAAACACTGGTCTTGACTCGAACAATGTTGAAGCACTGATCTCTGTATGCTTCTTTCTAATCATCCAAAGGTTGATCTTCTGCAGTGGCGCAGCTAAGGGGGGCGGGGGGGCGGTCCGCCCCTGGCGGCACTATGGGCTGTGCTGCTGTAGGCTATAAACCTGCAAAGGATGTACTGAAATAAAAGTGGTTTAAATGTCGGGACACTACACGCAGTTGAAGCACAGTTTTGATTTTGAGTAATTTAAACTATGGCATGTGCATTTAAGCGATTGCTATCTTAGTCAAACAATAAACACTCGTGTATCGAGGATGTTGTAGCAATAGGCTTTTTTTACATGAAGCTGCAACACGGTTCTCAACACGCTTATCAACTCATTTGATGTCAAATTTTACTGATTCACTACACGGTTGATTGATCGAGTGTTGGGTCGTTGTTGACGTTTGATCGTAGTCCTTAAATGACGTTATAGAACTCAGTAGGAGTATGGTGGATGACTGTGGAAAA
>Ga0210059_1002708_pt1 | contig 27953 bp, 16 predicted proteins | sample Ectturendosymbi2_FD_188042 | JGI IMG/M metagenome (GOLD analysis project Ga0210059, IMG submission 188042) | Ecteinascidia turbinata endosymbiont from Florida, USA - Sample 2 (SPAdes) (version 2) | ecosystem: Host-associated > Tunicates > Ascidians > Unclassified | place: Key West, Florida...
GATACTAACTTATGCGATCATTTTAACTAGTAACGTGCCCTTGTAAATCGTAAGCTGCTGGTTTTGATAGTCATGCTTGTCAGCAAGTTCATAGATGAGATAGAGCCCGGGCTCTGTTAGAGTCCAGGTTCTGTTGGAAGCGGAAGCAGAAGCGATAGGTGTGGATGCGGTTGACGAAATAGCCGCTTCCACATCCCTGGTTTTAAGTAACATGTTGTGTTGCTTAAACAAGAAAAGGCTGGCTATATTGATGTTACGATGGAACTGTGCTGAACACAGTTCCATCGTAATGTATTGCATTAAATAACTTACTGTAAAATCCAAATTTAATGTGTTTCATTTTAAAAGAAATTGTTGCTTGAAATTGCAATATGTTGTGTGATTTTTTTGGAAGATCTACAATTTGGTCAGCCAACACTATGTACAAATTATGATAATGTTATTACTTGAATATTTTTATATTCTTTATAATATAAATCAGTGGGTATTGAATGATGTTATGGTCCTTGTGGATAATTTATATTTTATTTGCTGAAAAGTTTTAATCAAAGTTAAACACAAATTTTCTGTTTCAAAACATTTATTATCTTGATGGTTTATCTTTCGTAAAAATTGTGCCTATATCTAATATTTAAATTATTGAAAAGGGCGCACATTTAAACTTTGCCATGGGCGCCAGTTTGCATAGGTACGTCACTGTCAGTGATACCACACCAAACTCTGTTTCAACATCAGCTTGGTTTCGTGTACCATCTAACATGAAAAGCTCTTCACACAAAACGTGACAAACGTCAATTATATTTTTGAAATCTCTCCAAATACAAAATCTAAAGAGAAAAAAATGGGGGGACATGCCATGTTATATTCCCACCATCTGAAAAAGTGGGGAACATGTCCCACGTGCCCTCGCCAAATTGCGCCCATGATTTTGGCATACGTGTTATAATTGTTTATTCTCTAAACAAAAACCTAGACTAATCCGGATCATTTTTGCTAACATGGTAGCTTTCTTATCGTGAGCGACACTTTATTAATATAACTCAATTCTCCGTAGCTATGTATCACGTTGCATCAAAGTGAAAGTCTTTTTGCCTTATCTTGTCAGATGACGACATAGCGAGAGCGATGATGGAGCGGCTGTGTTTTGTTGCAAATGAGGAAGGAAACAATGTTAACGAAAAGAAAATGGAACGGACTTATTCTCTACCTAACGAGAATGTCATCAGTTTAGACAAGGAAAGGTTCCTGGCAGCGGAAATTTTGTTTCGACCAAGCGGAGATAATATTGAAAGTACGATGTGGTCTTTACAGAGAAAAATATTTTTTAACTTTTTTTAGATTTTCGATAGTATGTTAAAACTTTACCAACAGTATTTGAAAGTTTCAATTTAATTTACAAAGCAGTTTTGCTCAACACCGTTGTTACAATCGTTACAATAGATGTCGAACACGAATCGACTGTATATAGGCAGAAAATGCTGCGTATGCAAGAGGTTGAAATGGTTGTTCTTGCTAGTGCATAGGCCTACAGGTCAGTGTTTTGGAAATTTTTCGACAAATTATCACTACTTTGTTCAGTAATAGAATTCCAACTTAAGCGATCCCGTGCAAATTCAACTTGGCAGTACCCTCTGTAGCACAACTTTACTTTCAGTCCAGTGGCAACGCTGGTTTGTTTCCACAGCATTGCACTATGCTCAGGGGCGTAACGAGGGGGCAAGGGGGGCACAATTCCCTATGCGCCGAATCACTATAGGGGCGCTAAATCACTACAGGGGGGCGCCGAAAAGTTCCAAAAATGTCACAACTACATTCTTCAATACAGTACATTTGCTTCCTAACGACCTCAAATTCGAACATGGGTGCGCCAAACTTGCTTCTTGCCTTCTGACCGTCACCTCAGTGGAAATGCCACCAGCGCTATGGGTCTGTGTGGCAGAGTTTTCCACAGCACTTGACCAGCCATTGAATAAGATGGAATTACGGAATGAATAAACTTAGACACAGAAAGTTGTCCCCACTCGCGAACCACCCAAAATGCTTTCTTAATTAATGAAAGCTGGAAATGTTTCCTCATGCGATGAATTTCTGAAGGTGTTGAGATGGTTTCTAAATTTAAGTTTTGTGTCTTTCATTTTTGATTTACAACAGAGTCGGCAGAATGTTTGAACGTGGTTCTTACAAAGACTATGTTAACTCCTTTGCTGGAAACTACCGTCAGACACTCAAACATATCGGGGGTCCTCGACCGAAAAGAAAGGACAAAACCGTTGCGATTCATACTTTATAAATCTACATAACATTGCATGCGCGTCTTGATTCTGTGCTCGTCAATGGTGTTTTTAAAAAAAAACAGTGCTAAACTCTTCCGGAAATAGTTTTAATACCTAAGATAGACTACAACCTACAGAATGCATTAACTCCACATTTTTAGTGCAAATCAAAGCTTTCCGATTTTGCGGAAGTTATGCGTCCAAATACAGTAGCTGTATTTTTTTATTTATAAGTATATATTTTTATTCCTCAACTCATGAGATGGGTACAGCAAATATTTTTTATGTTCTTATATGTTGATACGGAAGCCTCAATGCTTTAAACACAACTATTCGCCATATACCCCATGTTTTTTTTCACTCTGGTCTCGGTATTAAGATTTTTTCAAGCTGAAGACAGAAACTGTTCTTGAAAGATTAATGCTTGTTTGTGAAAATCGAGTAATTTTTAAACTTGTTGCAGTACCTTGTAGATTCGCTTGTTTGAAACTACTAATGTGAATACGGTGCACTCAGAATTTCTATAAAGTAAGGAAAAAGAGAATGGTTGCCCGAAACCATAACTAGTACTGGTTTCGTTAGGAAATACTGCAAATTTCGATCATTTGGGTATGTAGTCTAACTGCTGTCCGGCGAGCAGAGCATTCCGCGCTACAGGCCATTAGCGGCGAAGCTCCATCTCATGGCGGACTTTAGTGAGTTTGGCATGCTATTGTCAAGTCAGTTCACTGACAGGCTGTCAGACTAACCGCGAAAGGTGTCGCAATAGGCCTTTCACGATTTTGGACAAATGATCTCTCGGTACTATGAGTAATCAACGCCTGTGTATGCTCAGCACGCAAACAGATGTCTGTTTGTCCTTTCATGTATTATCGACATTGCCCAGTGATGATTTTTTGATCCGCTCGTTATAGGCTTCATGCTTGCTGCTTGGGTCATCAATGAATGCAGGACATATGTAACTGCCAAATATTTGATGTTCCTGTCTGTGGGACAAAACAAAAATCACTTATGTGTACTCTGTTTTAGATGCTGGTCAGAAGCGTCTGCAGCATATCTGCTCTGAAACCATTGACGCTTGTCGAGACTTGAACGGAACGTATAATAGAAGCAGCGAGTCATGTGAAAACATTGTGCTCACCGGAGGCTCGTCTCTTTTACCAGGGCTTTCACAAAGACTTCAGGTAGGTCTAAGTGGTAGAGATGGACAAAGTCTTATCATTTTACTCTGCATTCGCTGCCACTCCAGTCTTGTTTGTTCTGCATCCGTTCCGCCTCCACAAAATTCGAAGTTTCCAAGTTAACTCGGCCTAGGCCACGTAAAATTATGAAGGTGAAGCAGGCGATGAATCAGAGCTGAACGAATCGATTTTCAGCTCAAGTTTCCCAAAATGTTATTGCAAAAGCTGTATCACTGAGCTACTATTTCGCAATTCGGCAATACAGAGTTTTGTGTAAGAGTTGTCCTCGTTTATGCCAATCTCCCGAGTACTTCTTACTATTTCCGTTACACGCGCGGCATAAGAAAAACTTTTAGCAAGTTTAAGTAGGTGAGGACCAGTTGACGGAGCGAACTAAACAATGAAAATGTACTTCTTACATGCCATAAACGTGACGTTTTCGCACAAGTTGCGAATGTCTTGGTCTTAATCAATTACACGTGGCTATTTAATGAAAAAGGTGTTTTTTTCGTTTTAATACAAAACCTGTTTTAGGTCAGGGCCATTTATCAGGGCCACATTTCGTATTTCCCGGGATGTTTTAGTTAATCCTCCCCTAAGCACAGGTATAGTGTTTTTTCCACAATAACCCCAACAAAATTAATAGGGTGTTACGTTAAGTTTCACGCTTTTCTGCGTCAATTTACAGTTCCTGTTTTATGTGGCACAAAATTCACAGCTAATGACGAGTGTACAGAACAGCAACTTGCCGATTCGAGGAATGTGGACCAACTGTGAGCAGGAAAACATCCAAATCCACTCACAACTCTACGTTCATGGTTGAAATCTCAACGGTGCTTACACGCAGTTTTGTAGCTGATGAAACACGATGCGTTCTTGCACGAGAATAAACATGCATTGGAACGGACTCAAAGAATCCTTCTACAATGACAAAAAAAGCTTTGAATCGTCCGTACTAGTCAATTTTGTCAAAACTTATTTGTTAGTGAGCCTTTCACTAACAGAAATAAGAAACCCCGACTAAAATGGAAAGACTGGAATAATAACAGAAAGGCATTTTGAAAGGAAATCGTGGTTAAGTGCTAACTAGTAATACGAGCATCGTTAATTCTACCAGCAACCATATTTTTCGGTCACAAAAACGAGTAAAATCGTGTCGTATTTTTCCACAATCACTTCACACTATCAATAAACATTTAGTCGAGAAGGTCACGTTTTCCAATCTTTTTTCTCTGTGCAAGCGTCCATTCAAAAATATCTTCAAACTCTCCAAGAATGTTGTGTTTCTTTCAGTAAAATCGGATTTCATTTTAGATAAAAACCTACTGCCCTTCATATGCGGCATGTGCAATGATAGTGCAAAAAAACAAAACCTTATAACATGTTTGCAGAGTGAGCTGAAAAACCTCCATCGAAACTCAGAGGCAAACGACATACGGATTCACGCTCTCCCTAAACGGCAGTACGCAGTTTGGCGGGGAGCAGGTCAAATGGCCTCGCTCGGTTTGTCAAAAGGAAGATGGATCTCTAAGCAAGAATACGAGGGTCACGGCGCTTCGGTTGTACACAGAAAGTACATTTAGGAGCACCTAAGCAAACTTTGCTTGAGCAATCCGATAAAATGACACATCAAGCGTCAAACAATAGTGTGTAACGCACGATTACGTTTGAGACATTTTAATCGCGAACTTGCGCAAGCGTTATGGTCACCATGCTCAGCACACCGAGTAACATATTGCAACGAAGTACTCTTCACTGCGACTATTGAGTTGCATTTTGTAAGGTTTTGCTCATCACACACGGTTTATTGAGCGTGACCTTGCATGTTTTGATTGCTGTTGTTCCAATACGAAAATGCCTGTTTTTGAACTTCGTGTTGAAAAAAAGGTTAAAGCCATTCTTGTGCTTGCTTTTAAGAGTGGCTACAGATAACTTTTTAGAGTCATCAACAGCTTATAAGCCCTTTGACGTAAGTTTCAAAGGGTTGGTGAGCAGTAGACGTAGCCTAAGTGTTGGATTTGTTTAGCAAACTACCCTCAAAGGCAACCGCGAAAGAAGCAATTCGGGTTTAAAGTAAATTTCGTGTAGATAACGCTTCGTGCTTATTTTAGCGACTGAAAGTAAGATTAGACGTCTTGGTGTAACAGCTTGTTGACCTGGACTGCTCGCATTCTGCCAATCTTCCACTACTGCATAACTTTGGTTAAATATTAGTGAAGTTGCATGCATCGCATTCTTCCTACATTATTCATTAAGTGTCAATCAAACTGTTATTGTTCAATACATTACTATTTTTAAAGAACTAGAAAAGAAAAAATGTTTTAGTCTAGGTTACCCCGTTCACAGTGTCATGAGTGGTCTGCGGGCACTCACATCTTTGTAATCCTCCACTATATGTCACTCTGGCACTTTGACAGTGAATACTTACTGTACATCGTGTCAAGTCAGAGGAATCACCGCATTTAAAGCTTACCCTTGCACCCACCCATCGACACAGAGCACAAGGCTGAAAAAGAAAGGCCAATAAGTGTCACTTTTCACCAAGCGCAGCCAGGTTCTAATAATTTGGATGGAAACAGAAAAAAGAGAACACATTCAGCGAATGACTAAACACGAGCGCTAGGAAAATTTGCTTATGCTATTCATAATTATTGAAAATATTGGATCCCTCCCACTGTCAAACATTTGTATCTTAGGAGTTCATGTATGGTTCATCTGCGACAGTTGGTATTCTCATAAACCAAATGAAGGCCTCAGTCAATCTTCGCGGCTGAGATATCTCAGTCCTACAGCCTGCCAAGCGAGTGTTGGTAAATCGAACAACAGCGTTAGGAGAAACGTGTTTATTCCTCAAGATCTATAGTAGGTCAAATGGCTATGATTACTAAAATAGCAAACACCACTGAGATCACCTGACAATATATGACAAACGTCGTCAACACAACTAAATTCGTCGAGATAGCTGGTAAAAGTTTTTCTTCAATTTGTTATTACAAATATTTTTAAATATTTTTATAGTCATATTGTTTATTTCTGGACAAAGTGGCAACGTTTATCTTGATATGTTTTGCACTTTGATATTTTTTCTTCGGGTTTATTGATACCCTTGCGTGAAAGATGGTGCTTTTCTCGTGCTCGTATGGTGCTGACCGTCTTTACATCTCGATGACGTCTGTATTATGTCAGAACGACTGTGGTTACTTGCAACAAGCAAACTTGGCGATGATGCAAAGCTACAAGATGGACCCATTTAAATCTTTCGAGGAAGAACAGCACCGAAATCGAAGAAGTTATATTTCATTGAGAATCGAACTTAGCGTTACGGGTGTGCTCCTACACTGATGTATTGAGCCAATAGTAGATGAGCCGCAGTCGCGTTTCAGCGCTGTTAATGGTTGCAAGCGTGCTGTAAGAAACAAAAACAGGATAAGAAAGAGGTTATGTTAAATGTAGAAGCGCATGACTGAATTTTCACTGAACTTTGAAAGCATTCAATGCAGACAAAATTCATTAAGCCATGTCATCTTGTGCTTTAGTCTTCAGCAACAAGTTCTCCGCTGCTGAAATTCTGTGAATGACGATATTTCGTCCGGTTAGACCACCTTTCAGTAAGGTAAACAAGGTACCACCTTCTCTATCAACCTACGTACATATATGGAATGAGTTTTCACCAAACAGAAACCGGTTCACATGCAAATATGGATCTGGCTTTTATTGTATGCCGGCTGTAATCTTTTTCTCTTGAAAGTTCGTACATTAGCGAACGAAAACTATGAAGAGAAATAGCAGATCAAATGAAGCACTTGTTTGGGCTTCAAGTAAAAGGTGTTTTGGGAATCTGGTATAAATATGTTAGACTCTCAAAAACTGCCCAGTATCCTGTCCGTTTTCTCGGGGAAAACCCCATGCCGAAAGTTTTGATGCACTTTTTCTAGCTTTGAGACTGTTGTTTTGGATGCTCATCTAAATCCAGTTTTTAATTAAACAAATCAAGGTTACGTCTCTCCCAACCTTCTGTTCGATGCAAATTCACCGCGTCCAATATCGTGTAACACTTTCTTGTAAAATCTTGTTGCAAGGCACCTGCACAATCTTCGCGCCGAATCCGACCAAACTATGTTTTGTCGTAACTTCAACAAAGTGTTGAGCCAAGCGTGTGTGCACATCTGCCAAGGCAAAAACGAATGATCCGTTTTTTTGAGTTCATGATTGGATGTTTACAAACTAGCCTGCTGGCATAAAGACTACTTGAATGAAAAATTACGTTGTTACAGGCATAAAAATCTTTATAGTGTGTTAGAAACAGTGGTGGTTGCTTATCTTTATCTGTTGCTATAGAATGGTTGCACAGCTGAAAAAATCCGTAGGGCGAAGAACATACAGTAGATCCGAATAAATCGCACAAGATATAAGCTTCCAAGGTTTTGGAGGTTTCAAGTCTGTATTTGCCAGAGATGTTAAATTGTTATTGCGAAAACCGTAGTGTTGCTGACTTAACAAATTGACGTTGGTAAATACATCGTTCAATTTACGTACAACATTTATTAATATATATTTTGGCAAGTATGTTAGTACTGATGTAGGCATTAGGAATTTCGTTATCTCCCAACCTAATAATTGGCGTTACTTTAAGCAACCAACACACATGCATTCGTTTATAATATCTAGAAGAGGTGCCAGTAACCATGTTGACAATTCCAAAGCGTGTACCTGGATATCATCACATGTTTTTTTAAGTCTATTCCATCAAAAGTAAGTGTATTTCCTCATACGTGGTTGGTGAAAAAACATGGACTTCATTTGTTTTTTATGTGCGTCTATAGAGAGGAATTAGCCTGTGCTGAACTGATAAAACTATGATTTGCAGAAATCTAGAACATTTGTAAAATTATCTTCTTATTAATGTTCCTGATGGTGCCTTGTGACTAAGTTAAAACATTGAATAAAAGAATGTTTTTGATATTTGTGCTTCTGCTGTTTTTAATAAGTTGGTCTTCGTAGTATTTGCGCTTAAATAATTATTTGATGTTAATGAGATGGTTTCAGAATTTTTGCATACTTCAAAATCTGCTGGTAGTTGTGATCTGTTATAGATGGAAACAGGTAGTCTCCATGCTTTATAGAAGAAATGATCTCCTCTGCTATCCATGGCTTTTGTTTAAAATGTATTCCCTGACAGGAATGTGTTACAGTTATCTGCATCGCCTTAAACTTCCGAGGCGAGCGCGAACGAAAGATGTCAATTCTGGTCATCAAACTAACAAGAAGACAACTAGCAACAATACAATTTACCTACGCTATATACTAGGTTGCACTATATTTTATTGGGGTGAGTGAATTTCAATCTTTCGCTTGTGGTTTTCAGTATCACAGCAAGTTGTTGCTCTTGGGCACCATCTGCCGACAACAATTTTATTCACATATGGCACTATCTTCAGGCCGTCATAGATGTGTGTGTCCGCAAGACTTGGCAAAGAGCTACCACTAAAATCAAATATTTCGTTAACATTCCAATCTGAGTAGCCTACTGCATCGATATAGGATCTACAGCAGCTATGTCCAACCCGCGGCCCAGTCGAAGGTTTTGTGCGTCTGGCCCAGCTTAGGTGTTTGCTGTAGTAAAAAAAGCATCCTACATACTGACAACGTTTCCTTATTTTGATAATCTTGAATTTGAGATTTCGATGCAGGTGGTCCTCAGTGCTACTTTATGCTTTATTACGTCTGTTACCACTGCAGCTGGGATTCGAACGCTTTCAGTGTGTGAGCTTAAGCTAAATTTAGTTCGCGAAGATCAAAGCAAGCCATCAAATGTGCGGCCCTCATTAATATGTCATTCAATGTGCGGGACTGGTTAAGATAATGACATAATTTTTAGCTCGGTCACCCATTTGGGTTGAGCACAGCTGATCTAGAGCTACGTGCAGATCTTGGGAAAAAGATATGATACTAACATTGCCCATATCTCTAAAGGTGCTTTGGTTAACATCTTTTCTATTCAGGCTTTACTTACGGTTCAATAAATAGGATAATGATCGCTAATACCCAGTGGTGGACTTAGGGTTGTAGGACCCCAGGCAATGCTAAAAAAGGGAGTATCTGGTGACGTTATCATACTCAGCCATCCGTGACAAGACCTTTTGATCAAGCCTAGGAAGGGGATGTGCAACCACCCCAGGATACGTTCCTGAAACTACGGCATAACCAGGGATGTAGTGCTAACGAAAAAGGTGTGGAACGCTCCCAAAACATCAGCCATTTCAAAACAGCTTCAAACTCATTTTGAAGCAAAACATGAAAAAGGTGTGGGAACACCGTTCCCACGCGTTCCCGCCCCACTACACCCCTGGGCATAACTGGCATAACCGAAAATGCAAAACGTATTCATGATCAGTAGTGGGTTTGGGGTTGGGGGGCCGAGGCAAAACTAAACAGGGGGCCCTCTGATGACGTCATCATACTCAGCCAATCGTGATAATCACTTTTGATTTGCCTAAGATACGGTCACCCAAGGATGTGTTCCTGAGACTACGGCATGACTGAAATAGCAGGAGAAAATGCAAAAGCGTGTTCATGATACACAACTTTAAAAACACTGAAAGTTGGGAAAGCTGGCAACATGTTGGCATCGCCCTCACTTCTTTAGTTTCGCGCCCCATTTCTCTGCATTCACCATCAATAAACTACAAAGTTTACCCCTTTGAAAGTTTCACACCTTCCCCCTTTGAAAAATGCTTGGTAGTTGGTATCCTGAATTTGTCCACATTCATGTCTTTGTGGAAATCCATGAAACCAAAAAAAACAACCATGAAGATGTAAAGCATTAAATTTGTTTTAAATTTCATCCTTTTAGCTGCAAGAACATAGCATACAAAGGCATCCAATTAGAGACTTGTTTTGGAAAGCTTTGAGGCTGGATGAGTCAAGGCTGCCCTCATCTTGCATTGACATTAGTTATTTGAAAAATGTGCAGAAGTAGGAAATAATTCATCATGTACCTTATCGAAAGCATTTCTAGTGCAGCCTACACAATTGATTAAATATGTGCTAAGAAAAAACGGTTCAAGTTATACTGTCTATAAGCTGGCAAAAGAGCTTAAAACATCACCTATCAAGTGTGGTCTATTCACTCTTATTTGATAGGGCCTTTTCTGAACTTTTTGGAAGAAATTTTAACCCACAATTTTTTAGGTGTAGAAGTTGGTTTGAAGTTTTTGTTTATTTGCTCATTGGAGATGGTGGCGGGGTCGCTTTGAAAGGACGGTACTTACACATCACAGTTGCTGTTAGGGGCCTCTTTAGAAAGCATAGTACTTGCATATCAAAATAATGCTGTTTGGGTCCCCTTTGCAAGCATATTACTTGCACATTACAGTTGCTGCTGGGGTCCCTTTGAAAGCAAGGCACTTACACATTACAATTGCTGTTTGTGGCCCCTTTGAAAGCAAGGTACTTACACATTAAAGTTGTCGGGGGCCCTTTCAAAGCAAGGTACTTAAACATTATAGTTACTGTTGGGGGCCCCTTTGAAACCAAGGTACTTACACATTACAATTGCTGTTGGGGCCACTTTGAAAGCATGGAATTTTATATTATAATTGCTGTTGAGGGCCCCTTTACAAGCAGAGTACTTACACATTACAGTTTCTTTAAGGCCCCTTCAATGAAGTTTAAAAGCAGAGTACTTACACATTTCAGTGGGTGTTGGGGGCCCCTTTGAAATAAGATTACCTTCAAATTGCAGTTGCTGTTGGGGGCGCCTTTGAAAGCAGAGTAGCCTTCTTACTTATGATCTGCTTTGTAGTACATTATATGAGTGAATAAGAAATTTTCACCAAAAATAAGGAAAATTTACACGCGTGACACCTCAAGGGGGACCCCAAAAAGGTAGGGCCCGAGGCAAGTGCCACGCTCGCCTCCCCGGAAACACACCACTGCTCATGATACACAACTTTACAAAAACTATAAAAACACTGAAATTTGGGAAGAGAACTTAAAAGCTAGATCACATAAATCTTAAGCCAGTGGTTTTCAATCTGGGGTCGCTGCCCACATGGGCGTCGTTTACTTGTTTCTAGGAGTCTCGAGAGCTTCTGATAAAAATATTCATAAGCTAATTACTTCTCTATGTTATATTTCGTATATGGAACTATTTTGGTCGTAGCCGAAATAACAGGATCGCATGGCAAAAATGATTAAGTGTGATCATGACCATTACAAACTTTTGAGTGTGATTATAACCAGTAGAGAGTACTGTTGCTTTCAGCAACGCACGAATAATTTGTGACGGAAGAATGTGCCGTGTTTGTAAATTAGATAACTGAATGCGGTAGCTCACTTGGATGTTATTCTAGTTTTCAATGAATTTTACTGTGGAGTGCTTTGTATGCGGCAAGGGGCACTCTCACTGATGCTGCCATGTGCATGAATTTAATAAGTGAGTCTGTGTTCACCATTAGTCATTGTGATTTTCTAATGTGCAAACAACTGCATTAAATATGCCTGACCGGAAATTTTCAGAAGCGGGTCCTTAGGTTAAATTGGGTTGCAAAGTGGGTCTCTGCACGAAAAAGATTGAAAGCCACTGTCTTAAGCGATAGCAAGTTGGCATCGCCCCCACTTCTATAGATTTGCGCGCCATATCTATGCATTAACCAATGACCATTAATAAACTAGAAAGTTTATAACACACGCATTTGAGTGCTCCTTTGAAAGCAGAGTAGCCTACTTACTTATGATCGGCTTCGGCGTGAATTATATAGGTTGATAATAAGTTTTTCATCAAAAATTAGGACATTTACGCGCGAAACACCTCTCTAGGGGGGCCCTAAAAAGGGGGCCGGAAGCAACTTCCTCACTCGACTCCCCTTAAATCCACCACTTCTAATACCACGCAACACAATGCAAGGTATCATTCCATTGTATGAAATATTTTATATGGTAGATATCAGGGTTGCGGAGTCGGAGGTAAAATGTCGGGACTTTGCAAAATTTCTAACTCCGACTCATTAGCATAACGTGAATGAAGTTTGGCTGTTAACAATTTTGTAGCAACTAGCAGTCAATGGAAATGATGGCACACAGCAAGTTTTCTTTGTTTCTACAAAAGTTTTAAAAGACATTTTCACCATTTAGGAATTCCTAGCTTACGAGTGCGATGTAAAAAATGATTCAATTGAACTTGCGGAGTTGGATAAATAAATCTGACTCCGACTCCTGGTGTTCTTAGAAATCCGACTCCGCCTCCACCCAAAAACATCCGACTCCTTGCGATTCCGCAACCCTGATAGATACGATCAATACATGATACTGCCTCGTTTACGACTCTGGTTGGTTTATGTAAAGCAGGGCAGCAGCCAAGGCTGCGTGAAATATCTATATAATATTGCCGTACTCTGTTATCATTAGCAGCATTAAGTAGGCTCATGTTAAATCGCCTAAGAACTCACAATTGTTGTTTGAAATTCATACTATACCTGATAATGACTGAGAAAACTAATCTATGTTGTATATGTAAGTAACTATATGTTGATGATGATTGAGAAAACTAATCTAAGTTGCATTTGGGGCGCCTGTACACTACACCGATAATTGGTTTCTGATTCTTTTTGTCTGTACAATTGAAATAATTTACTTTTGGATAGCTTGCCAGAATTGGTTGATGACTTTCTTCGTTCGAAGTTTTTTTTTCCAAATGTAACCTGGTTGGTTAATGTTTTCATGAAGTGGATGAATTCCCTAGGTCAGCAGCAAGTTGCCCAAGAAGTGGCGTCTCTTGGATGGAATATCACCAAAGAAAGTTGTTTGCACCAAGTAAATATTTAGCAGCTGCAAGCACTTGCAGGGACTTAGGTGTAGGGAAGCGATGTAGGATTCTGAGCTGGTTGCGGTGCCGATTGGTCGGACGATCATGTCCACTATACATTTACAAACCTTACGGGATACTCCGTCCGGATCCGAAACCTTTAGCCGTACACGACTACCGAGGTTCGAACTGTCCTTATTTTAAACACGGATTTTCATTCGTTATTTGAATAAAGTGTCGGTTTATGCAAAGCCTACTTTGAGACAAGCTTTCAATTTGCACGTAGTCTCGATTGGCCTTTGACAATTTCGTCACTTCCTGGTTCGGAGTGCTCACGCAGCCCCCAGGACCGGTTTTGGCCTTGAAATTTCAAATCAGGTGATGTCGCTACGAAGTAATGTAATCGTTTTTCTAACCAATGCTAACAACCCTTTCACAATATTCCTTGTAGGCTACCTCTTGCTGCTTCAGTGCAGTTTTTTTTCTTTTGTCTGGCATTTTCTATGACTGGAAATTCGTTTCGGGAACACATGTTTTTCAAAACGACCCAAAAAGCGTGATGCAAAGCTCACCTTGCAGGTTTTTGCTGTGCCGTCAACAGCGTAGTGTTTTTCTAGGTGTTTTGAGTGAACTAAACGGTCTCTCACATTTTACCAACGGTCTCTCGAAACACAACAAAGCCGTACTTTACGACCAGCACCAAAATACACCAAACCTTGCTTTATGACCATCTTGGTAATAAGATAAAATAGTTGCAGCTGTCAAAATGTCTCATCGGCCACTAAAGGTCGAACCTTTCATAAAGCCTGGTCAGCAGCACTCGAGACAAGAAACCGACGTGGCGGAAGTTCATTGTTCGCGGCGAAGCACACTTTACACGGAGACGCAGCACGACAGGAACAAGAATAGGATGCGGAAGCGGTCGCGCTTCGTGGAGTCACAGTGGTCGGACGAGAACGAGCGGCGGCAGGTTCTGCTGCCGCGTCGCAACGGAATCATGTACAGTATATGAATATTGTCATCGTATCGCCCCAAAGCAGCGAGTAGCACTTCGTCGTTAGAATACAGCGGCCGGTCGGCCGTAGGAAAAAAGGCAATCGGAAATAAAGCACACAAACAAGCGCATTCAAACCACTTACGCACTCAACTCAAGAGTGGCTGATGATGTTAAGAATCCGGCAGTCGCGACATCGAAAGACAAAGGACGATGCAGTCACGTTGCAGCAATACATGGCGATCAATTGCAAGAATCTTGACAGGTGGGGTGCGACGCGGTCGGAAACAATGCGAAATGCAGAAAAAACGCCCGTCAGACGGTCATTCGCTCTAGAACGGCTATAAAGCTGTGGATTTTTATTCAGGTGGGATAGGATGCTAGGATTTATTTATGCTGGAAAGAACAAACGGCACAATTGCTGCACTCAAGAAATAGCTCAAGGTTTTCACTGTGAATGCACACTTTTTTATATAAATTTGCATATCAGCATGAAACGCGCGTCTGCATAAATCTGTTAACATCGCAAACAGTGACTTCATCAGATAAAATGACGTGTATGAGTCCCTACAAGAGAAAAGCGTGTCAGAGGTTTGGATAATGTTCTTTATCTTTTTGAATATTTTCCCCCAACTGATCACGGAAAATTCAGTTTCAAAAATAAAAGGTTAGCTCGTGCCTTGCACAAATCGCAACCACGACGTTTTGCTCTCAGCACAGGATTCGTTAGTCCGGCAACAAACTCGGCCATCTGTTATGCTGCAAGAAAATAGCCGGGAGCAAAATCCAGCAAAATCTAATTTTTAATTTCTAATTTTTTGGAAAATCTAATTTTTAACAATTTTGCTCATGACAACAGCGTTTCTTGAGCATACTGTGTTGGTTTAAATGCTGATGACAGACACTTTGCCCATAATTGACAGGTAAAATATCTCCCAGATTCGCAGAAAAAGCATTCTAATGTCACCGCTTGCACCGATTTCGCAGAGAAAAAAAAACGAACAAACAAAACACTAGCGCTTCAGTAAAGATGAGATGGCTCGCAGATAAACATAAATTCGATGAGCTGGAAATATCTCTCTGGCCATGTGTCGGTCACACGAATGGAAAAAAGGACAAGCCGGCCGGCACACAACTACTGTAATTAGCTTGACGCCGTTCACGCCAGGCAGGTTGGCACAAAGGAAACGAGATATGACCCAAGAAGGGATGATTCGCGCGACAAGGCGTTTGGCTACGAGTGGGTTCGCATTTCACTTACTTTCAAGTCAGTCATGAATCGGGCGGTGGCAAGCGCTACTGCGCAGTGCCCGTCGCCAACTTCAAGTAGGTTGGAGACTTAAAACAGACTTGTTGTCATGCTTTGCAAGAGAAGCCATCACCACGCGCAAAAAAGGTGCACAGTTTCTACAAACCGTGAAGACTGTTCCAACGACGTCGCGTTACTACGTTATGTGTCCATCAGGACAAGAACGTTTTCGCAAAACCGTCACGGTTCAACTAACGTTCAAACAACGGGAGCATGCATCGTCACGCTCTACTTATCCCTAGTTACACCACCGTTTGCAGACTACCTTTTTTTACTAGGTCGAGCTTCGTTTCGCAATGTGTCACATTACGACAGCTGTAAAATACGCAACCACAGCTGACGGCGCAGTGCAGGCAAAGGCCTCAACAACATGCAATAAATTTTTGTGTAAAGGTGCGTTTTCTCGATCAGCGGCGGTCGCTTCGCTTGATTCACACATCATTTTCTATGGCTCAACACACCACTTCAAAGGCTGTGTTTAGTGACGGTTGTGTAACGGACTGGCATAACGCAGTTTCGTGTTGCGTACGAAAGTGGCGATCACTTAAAATTTATCACCGTCAAAATCCTCTACGCAGACTGGCGGTGAGTTCCAAAACAGCAAGCAGTGACATCTCCGAGAGAAAGCAGATGAAAGCCTTTTGCTCAACTCTCAAATGTTCAGCTCGGTTTTCAGCACTTTTTCCGCTTGGCCGCGATTGCACCGCCATAAAGGAGCTTGCGCATTGTGACACTCCCGGCCAAGCGGGTTGCAATTCAGGCGGAGCGACGCCAACTCCAATCGTTTGCAGTCAAACCCAACAATGGGGATCAGCGACCGCGCCCGGCGCACTTGAAAGCATTTCATGCAAAATGCGGTCAGGCTCAGGTTCGAGTAAAGCTTTGAAGAAAATACCCGGATGCTGCTAAGCGGGCGAGCGACGTTGCTACAGTGCCCGGTTTCGCGAAGTGCGCGGTTGTCGCAAAACAACACGTGACGGTAAAAAACAAGGTTAGAAAAAAATACAGAACGTGGCTAAAAACACCAGGACAACCAGATATATGTCTTTCGAACAATCAAAGCGAGTCACCTTCGGAGTAGAAAAAAGCGTTAAAACCAAACGTGTTTGGCAACTGGCGATAAAACGTAAGAGCTCCAGGAACGTCGCAAGTACCTTTTCGCGGAAAACAACAAGTATTGACGAAGAAAGGTGTGCAACCGAACGCGAACCGCAACAGGGTTCCAGATAACATAAACTCCATGCAACTGTTCTTGAACACGGCGATTGCTTCCTTCTGACATCAGGAAAAAACATGACCTGAACAAAGTCATGGCACGACAGCAATCTGGTCGCAGTTGCCGCAGCTATTATGCTTAATGTACGTGTTCATCAATAAAAATATATTTCCTATTGTTTTTTCAGATCTAGTATACTTCCATACGAACGTATAGAGGCTTGTTGCGCGTAAGCCGTCGCTTTCACTCGCAAAACACAAACACGACGCTAACTGGAAGAGTTTACGTAGCTGCGTTAGAAATACGACTGATTCAAGTATCCCTTGACCGGCCACGGCACAGGTAGGGTTTCTATGTGATCGACCCTGGTGTACTGACGGATGACGAACCGGCAAAGGTATTGCAGCGAGCGAACCTGCACAAAAAACACGACGTCGTTTACGAGGCTGCAAGGATAATTTGATACAGATGTTAATATTGGTCGGTCAATTTCATTTTTCGATCGCGACCCTTCTGTAAGAAAGGTAAGTTTCGCCGCGGCGTCTCGCGCAGCACAACGGAAGCACTGTTTCAGTCAGACAGCGTCACAAAGGTTCGCCTGGTCTTGCCGAGCGCGCAAAACCCGTAAACACAGGCTTGGCCGAAACTGACGCGGTTGCCGCAACGGTGTGGAGCGAACGAAGCGAGACAGCGAGCCACGCATTCTTGCTCGTGCTTCCGTCATGCGCTAACAATTCACAGAGCTGCCGTTTATGATCCGGTGTATCGTTACAAACAGTGCAGGAAGAACGTTGAGTCTCGACTCAGAAGAGAGGAAAGTGATTGAAAAAGCGGCGGAAACGGTCCTCTTCCGAACCGTATCGTTTGATTAGCGGTCTGCGGTTAATCCGCCAGCAGAAACGCAGAAGTCTCGTACGTCTGATTCAGACGCCAATGAAAAGCTTGCAGTGCTAAGCTTTAACTTGGAGCAGATACTACTCGAATTAACTTCGTTTCAAAAACGTTTTGAAGATATCGCGATACATTTGATTTCGAATATCTGCGGATACGTGGAGATGAAGCGTAATGACATCGTGTTTCGTATTCAAGAGACACGGTTTAACGGTTATCAAAACTTCAAGCTGCAACCTTCGCCGATACGGTTCATCTCTTTCCCGCAAAACATGTTGCAGAACCGCCGAACAAGACGACTATAATGAAATCTTTTGCTCAACTGTTGTAGAATATTTAAAGCGTCATGCAATCACGCGCGTTCGGTGAATTCCATTGCTCTCTTGTTCTCGTTGCCATTCTGCCTGATCAAAGCCTGCTGTCAGTTGGCTGAAACGTCGGTGTCGTTTCAAATATTTTACAACAGTACAACAAAGAATTTTGAACCGTAAAGTCAGTATTATTTTTTTACGTCGAACACGTCGCGCTGTACAAGTAAAGGCGTGCTGAAAAGACTTGTTTATTGCATGAAACGAATCAAAAAATACCGGAGCTGCTCTCACCTGAGTGAACCGCGACACAGGATGCACCAACCTCACGGGATAAGTGAGAGAATTCGGATCGCGTGATCGCGAATAGCAGAACACGCCGTCTGTCTGCGAATCCCGTATTGAGTCGTTGATTAGCGTCACGACGGATGTGTGCGACTGCCAACAGAAGAAAAGCGCGATGGAACAGTAGAAAAAACGTCCTGCTCACGACTCGGGCCAATGCTATCCTATATTCGTTGACGTAGCACGCGTGTTCGCAGGCGTTTTGGAAAAAGCTTATTCGGACGTATCGTTTATTGACCACAAGGATATGAGCCCATTGTCTGCTGGGCGACTTATACTTGGCACGTGGTGCTTCATCTGGAGCTATGCGTGTGAGCGAGATAGGGCAAGATGATATTTAAACTTCTATGTTTATCGTCAAAACGACGTCGTGGTGCTGCAAAACATGGCGGTAAAACAAAAAAACGACCGTCCGTCCATTACACAACAAAGGTGTATTAGGTTTCAGAGCTGAATGTGAAGATTTCATAACACCATTAATTTCCGTGCACTTGCGTCACCTTCAGTTGTTGTGGTAACGCAAAAACGAATCAAAATCTTTTCTTGATACAGTTTAGAAATCAAATTTTTCATCATCTTAAAACAAAACCGTAAACTTGAAAGTTTCGTCTGAAAATTTAAAAATTATTTCATCGAACAAGCAGCCTACGTCTATTCGTTTTACGATCACAAAACGTGCACCAATTCAAAGTTGCGTCTCTGCGCATCTTCTCATCCTCCTGGATTTGAGCACACACATCAAATTCCAGAGTCAGATAACTTCTTCAGTTTTCGCATAATGAAATTTATCTCAAATATCGATAAGTTCGAAGGGGCCGAACGCTACCAATGATAAGTATCTTATCTGCTCACGGATGCCAAGTTGTTTTCGTAGAAGCTGAACCTTCCGTTCGAATGTTCTATCCTCGTGTGCAGCGTACGACCTTGCGATCGAAAGCTCAATGAAAGCAAGTACCGTTCGTCGGAGCTATCTCTGCACAAATAGGGCAACGTCAACACAGCGTTGGTTTGCGTCAGCATGTAACAATGTTTGCGTCAGCATGTAACAATCTAGCAACGTTTCTTTTTCAGTGTTGGGCGTTTTGCATTCTGCCGCCCAACAGTATCTGCCTAATTCGGTTGGAAGATTCGCTTCGTTATCTCCTACTGACACTTACCATTACTCATATATTTTGCATTCAAATCGTACTCCTGTTTTTTTGCGAAGCATGTCGATGGCCCAACGCGTACGTTGTGTTGTGGCCGCGAAGGACAGACTAACATTGCCACCAGCATCGATTGTGCAAATGATCTGGCTTCTCGCCTTTTTGTTGAAAATAGGCTTTGCAATGCAAATGTCCTCCTACCAAAAATACCTACATAAAACCATCCAGCGTCGTTAGGTACACAACAACTAACGTACAGGGCAAATAATAGTTTAACGCAGAAGCATCACAAGGCTATGTGCGGTTACGGGCGATGAAAACTCGCATTGTTGGTTTCAACGTTACGGCACTGATGCCTGACATCACGTTGCCCAGCCTTCGAAAGCAACAGTCAACGTTGCTGGGCTCACCGGACAAGGAATGATCCGTCGGAGGAGCCGTTCAGTTTCACTTCCGCCTCAGCCTTGCTCAGCGGACCCCAATACCAGCCCTGCCTGCAATTAAAAAATATAGATACTTTCTTTTTGTCCCAATTCGCGACATTGCTAGCTTTTCAAACGCAGTGAACACAGGCAATTCCCGTTTGCCGGTCTACTAGAACGATAGCAGTTCCGGCAAAAAAAAAACAAGATGAGCCAATCAGCGGCGCATTTCGCTGAACTTTCTTAAACGTGTGAAAAAACTCGCGAGTTTTCGTGCACAAGGGTATTTACAATATTTCTCTTGGTCAGCACATTTAATGAATCCTGACACGAACCAGAGCAATTCTAAATAGAGTATTCTCTAAAAACTCTTGTTTGCGTCACAAAAGCCACTTTAAAAAAAATACACACACACAATATCACTGGCGTCACTGCTGCATACCCGCTACTTGTTTCCGCATGCGAACACTTACAGTGCAAGAGATCTAAATTCTTCAGTAATCGTCTGTCGTTCAGTCTTTTTAACGAAGTAGCTCGACTTGAACACATTCATATCTTGTGGCATTACGTCCGGGGATGTTGGTCCCAGGGATATGCTCGACAGGTCCCGGGCATTTGCATGAACATTTACGTTGACGGTCAGCTTCGGCGGCAGCTTTCCGTTTTTGCTGTTTTTCACTTGCCGGCCGACGGCTGATTGAAGAATTTCGTTCGCGGATTGGTCGGCAAAGGTTTCGATGGAAGAGCTGGAAGGTTCAGGCTCGCGACTTTTGTGCTGGCTTTGACTGCTGTCGCCCATTTCCAACCCGCCATTCACATTATCTGGCTCGGAAGTGCTCGGATCCGCGTTCTTCGTAACCACGCTGCTGCAGTTGATGACGCCATTGCTCGTGACGTCTGCTTCTCCGTTAAGGTTCTTCTCAGAGGCGGGTGGGGCGACATCGGCTTGCTTGCGAACGTGTTCTTGACTAGCTTCATTCGTTTCTACATAGAAAAGAAGCATGCTTTTTTATGGCCTCAGCAGCGTAAAAAAAACTGAACCAGTAGACGGGGAAGCCAGGGAACTTTCGTCAAAGTAAGGTTCCATCAAAATCACAGGTAAAGATGTAAATTGACACAAACTTAACGGGCAGCTGTTTTAGAGTGAAATGCAGCATGATGTGTGAAAACAAGTGTATTTACAGCCTTCTTCACGGTGGATGAAGAACACCACATATGCGAAGATGCAATCGCTGATGATATCAAAAGCAAAGGATACAAACATTGGCGCATGTGAGGACGACTCACAGGGGGGTTAGGAAAAATACTTCCTCAAAGACCGTTCCTAAAACTTCTTCAGTTTTTGAGGAACTGTGGAACGATTCTGTGGCAATACTGGTATGCTCGTTTTCACGATCCCTCGCTGGTCATGACGTTTCAAAATACTAATCTCGAACTTGACTCTTACGTTTCGAATGTAAGCATTGTCAACAGCGTCCACTGAACAGTTAATCAAGACTATAAGTTTGAAAAGCACACTTAATCGTATTTCTAAATTAACATCGTAGTTTTACCAGCTTTGAAAAATGAACTTAAATGTAACAAAAGCATGATGGACAAGAAAGAACAGCAACTGTAAATTGCAAAAATATGGTTGTATTTGTTTACTCACCTGTTTGAAGCTGGCTGCTTTTGCTTTCTTGAGCATTAGTAGAAGGTGAACTATGTCTACAAAACAGAAAAATCGTATGAGCTGCAATCATGCAGGTTATATGTTATGGAAGCATACACCCAAGCAAATGTAAACATTTGAAAGTAAACTGTGAATAAAATAAAACACCCCTACATTGCCCAGACACACATGTGCTCCTGTACTCATATGCACATGTACACATACATGAGCGTACACTGAGATACACAAAACATAAGATCATCTACCACTGAGAAATTTTGTCAAGGCAAAGTATATACATGTGATTTTTTTCAAGCAAAAAATGTACTTGTGAACTCATGCAGTGATAGCACACTTTATGCATCAGTGATGCCAGTCACGGATAAAATATGAGTAGTTATTGCACATGCGATTGCTACAAACAACAAAAAAATAAGATAATGCTAACATTTAAGGAGCAACCTAAAATCAATACAGTATATGGATATTCTTTAGGGAAATACTTACACCTGACAGAGAAGTTGTGAACAGCAGGGATCTGACTTACATTATCAACTATTCACTAAATTCAACTAAATCTTGAAAATGATTTTCATGATACATTTCAGCTCAAGAAAAATAAGTCATTAGAACCTGCCAGCAACACACACCTGTTAGATGATCTTCCAAACAGTTTCTTTCTAAATGACACATTGATTCGTTTTGGTGCATCCGCAGACTTTTCATCAGCCTTTTTTGATGAGTTTTCACTATAAAGCACATTATGAAAGTTAATTTGAAGCAGATCAAGTTTCATAGAAAAAGCCAAGTGCACTGAATGACGAAAGCTAATCTACTACATAAAGAATAATATGACCAAAAAGAAGTACAACATAGTTATATCCATACAAATATCCAACAATTTCACTAACACTGCTCCTGAGCTAGAGAAAAATGTGAATTTTTCAGAAACCTAGATTAGTTTTAAGTATGGCTTAAAAGATGTATTTTTAGAAAAAATCCTACAAATTTTAATACAGAAATTAGAGCCACAATAACTGTTCAGGGTACACAACAAATTTTTTGCATGAAAATTATGAGGCATTTAGTGGATGTTCTGATAAACCTCTACAAACATTTTCTACTCTATTTTGTGTTTGTGTAATCTATTTTGTGTTTGTGTAAACCTCTGCTAATTGCATGACTGCACTATACATAAAACCCATTGCTTTTCAAAGGGAAAATGATTTGGAAAAATAGTTTTTTTGATTGGCTTGTCAAATGAAATCAACACTTATCTTGGCTTCCACTTGACTCACATTATGCCTCACCCCCTTTTTTTAATCTGCCAATGACAATGCAATAGCATTGGTTCAAACAATTAACAAACAGTATTGGTTTCTAAAATTAACATCAGCATTAACACTTTTGTAACCAGGTTAATTTAAGCAGTTCACGCAAAAACAGCTGGATCGCACATGGCTTTGCGCGAGAATTTTTCCGGTCCAGTAAGTGCTACAGACCGGGTCAAAAGCTCAAAAGACTCAGCAAGTTTTGTAGTCTGCACTCGAAAAAAATTTTTTGCTTGAGGGGTGCGGATTTTTTGTGAGTGACGTCATAAGTAGAGGACTTTTAGGCCACCTTGGCCCACTTCATCTGCCCATGGGCCCAAACCACTAAATGCTAGTAATTCGCTGGTTTTTATTGGAAACTAGGCTACAATCCAAGTCTTTTGATACTTTGTATGACATGCTGGGGTTTTGGGTGCAAAAGTTATGATCTAAAGCAGGGGTTCTCAAACTTTTTTTAAATGCGTACCCTTTCGACTTATCTGCATGTATGGCGTACCCCTTAAAAATAATGTAGCATAAAGTGTACGCAATTGAAAAGACAAAAAACACGGAAAATGGTCATAGTGCCAGAAAAATGAAGTTGCTCGCGTACCCCCAAAATTTCTCTGGCATACCCCTGGGGGTACGCGTACCCCAGTTTGAGAACCCCTGATCTAAAGTAATAAAAATATTTGACGAATTAGTTAATTTGTTTATTTTAGATCATAACTTTTGAACCAGAAACGCTATAAAGTCGATCAAAGGCTCAAAAGACTCAGACTCGAGCCTAGTTTCCAATGAAAACTTTAGCGAAATACTTTGGCCTAGCAGTTGGGCCCTAGACCAGGCAACATGAGCCAAAATGGCCCAAAAACTACTTCACCTATGACGTCAGTCCCAAAAATCCGCAACCCCCAACAAAAATTTTTTTTCGAGTGCAGACTAAAAGACTGGCCAATCCGTTTGAGGGTTTGAACAGCTCTCTAGTGCAATTGGCGGAGGAGCTATGGCGTTGGTAAGGCAACTGACAACTGCTGGTTTTAGGCCGATTTCAAAGTACGAATATATAGTATCCTGGCTCTCAAAGTGTTAAACGTAGGGCAATATAACTTTTCCACAGAGACATTTACATTTTCTGCATTTTTCTGACTCATGATAAAATCCAAATCATTCACAAGACTCTCAAATTTGGCACATAATGAAGTGATGTGAGATTTTTTTCTTTTTTTCCTTTTTATTGCTAACCGTAAAGGTACCCTTTCACATAGGCAAATGTACCTCTAGGGGTACATGGACCCCAAGTTAGGAACCCCTGAACTAAAACATTTAAAGAAAAAATAATGCTGACATTCTTGGGCCAGGGCTTAGTAGTTCAACTTTTGATCTATTTTTCAGTGGTAAATCCACTGGTTGCCAAACTACATGACTTTTATGACAAATTCTCAAACTCAAATTGCTCAGAGTGCCAAATGAGGACTTACAAAGTAACCCGAGGGCTGCATTATGACACTGATGCAACAATGGCAGTACCTGAACCTTACCTGAAACAGCTTTTACATCTTATTTCCTGTGAAAGGTACGAGTTATAGAAAATCATTTCTAGCGGTCTCTACGTTCACTAAAAAGGAACTTGCTCACTCACTGGCCAAGCACTTTTAACAAATCATGGGCCACACGTGGCTCGTGTGTTTTAGACCCCTGCTCTACAATTTGTGAAAACACTTTTGTGTCTGCTGCTGCAGCAAAGTTATCCATATGCTTCTCATGTAAGGTGACAACAAAGCACAATCATGGTGTATCTCTGAATCAGCAGCACTTGTTTATAGTGTATTGAACATGGAAGCACAGGGACTGCACACTTACCTGAACCCCTAAAACTTTCTAACACTCCTAGAACAAATTTCTAGTGTAAGGTAGTCCCAAATTAGTGTTCACCCTCAAATTCAACTCAAGCCTAATTTCTGTAGACTTTGAGAGTTCCTTTACTGGGCTCAGCCTCTAATCTTTGCGAAGTATTAGACTGGAACTTGAACTCTAATTTCTGTGGCATGGACTTGGACTTAAACACAGACTTGATAAATTTAGCTTACAAAACTGCTTTGAACACTAATTCATGATCTAATTGTGATTTTCTACACTTTCCAGCCACCACAAATACTGCTTCCCTTTGTGAGAGTGAGCCATCCAACATCGCATATACAAAACCAGAGAAACACTATGATGTGCATACTTCTGTAAGCAAATAAAGCTGAAACACAGGTATGAAGCAGTATTTATTTCTATGACCACAAGCATAGTGTCATGCTTTTTCAATAGCATAACAGTGTGATTTACTGGCCAATATAATCAAAGTGTGGAACTTTCCTGTAACAATGTTTCACATTAACAACACATGTGTACAACTTGAGTTTAATCTGAGTTTAAAGAGTTTAATCAAGAAAACCTTACTTCTGCAATATGGTTGACACTGCTTTGCCTACCTTCACCCAAAATAGCCTACATCAATGTCACTCCACATGTCAACACACTTTTCCAAGTCTTTAGTATCATACATTATTCCAAACATGTAGCCAGTGTGGTGAATGTATGATCACCTTGTCACGTAGTGGCACCCACAATCTTGCAATCCTTCGATTGTGCCTCTGTGTTCGCCCCGCGGCTGTTGAGTTGTGCTTGCGGTTTCTTATTGCAATACTGCAAAGTGTTCTTATTGTGCAACATGCCCGTCCTGGGAACCATTCGAAGTAACGCTGTTGTTTCACTAAAGAGTTTCTTTGCTCTCTTGTTCATTGTATCTTTTCGTGCAGGACGCTCCATGATTGAGCAGTGTCTTTAGTGAATTAAAGCCTGGTTTTCCGTAAATAGTGTTTAGTGGGATTCGCAGGCGAGTGCATGACAATTTAATTCACCAAAGATGGATAAGTTGCTCAAGCCAAAAGATTTGGACGTGTTGCCAAACGATTCCAATGCCGCTTCAGTTTTCAAGTATTGGATAGCTAAATTAGAATCCTTCTTACAAGCTGTAGAAATTGGACAAGCAGCGAATGACCCTAGCATGCGGGTAAACCGGCGAGGACTTCTTGTTAACTTTCTCACACCTTCTGTGTATCAATACATAGAAGACTGCGAAACGTATGAAGCTGCAGTAGCAGAGTTGAAACAAGTATACGTCAAAACGAAGAATGATGTGTTTGCACGCCATCTGCTAGTTACTCGAAGACAGCTACCAGGTGAATCCCTGCAACAATTTCTTCAGGTTCTGAAAACCCTTTCGAAAGATTGCACCTTCAGAGCCGTTTCAGCTGAACAGTACCGTGGGGAGCTAATACGAGACACGTTTATCAATGGACTGGCTTCTGCTGCTGTGCGACAGAGACTTCTGGTGAAATACGATTTTACACTCAAAGCTGCATTCGAACAGGCCTACTCGTTGGAGAGGGCACAACAGCAGTCATCGTCTTACTCGAAAATTGTTGCAGCTTCTAGTGTTTTACTACAACGTCAGAGATCTGCAAACAGTCTAGCAGTAGCTGACACTGAAAGTGCGCATGATCTTGTGTCTGAGTCTCCACCATATGGTTTAGCTGTGACAGTGGAAAAAAAGCGATGCTACTTTTGCGGAAGGCCATATCACAAACGTTCGCGATGCCCTGCTTGGGAAGAAATATGTCATAAATGCCAAAAGGAAGGTCATTATGCAAGAGTTTGCATGTCTAAGGAGAAAACTCTATCGTCTAATGTTGCTGCTCTTCCTGAAAGCTTTCTTGCCTCGGTAGTCGGCGCCCCGACTAGTTTACAAGCTGCTGTTATTAATGTGCAAGTGGACAAGTTACCTGCCCGTGCACTGCTTGATACTGGCGCGACTGAAAGCTACATTCATGAACAACTACTCAAGGAATTGAAGCCAAAGTCTCAAGGTGAATTATCTCGTATATCACTTGCATCTGTAGGATCATCAGTGCAGGTACATGGTTTTGTTCTTGTCCTGGTAAAAGCGTTCAGCCACTGGTACGAACTGAAAATGGGTGTTGTGCAAGAACTCTGTGCTGATTTAATTTTGGGGCAAGACTTTCTCAAAAAGTATAAATCAGCAATATTTTTGATGGGAGGACCTTTAAAAGCTATCGAAATAAATCAATGCAATACATGTGGAGTAGCTGCTGCCGACATGCAACCACCGCGTTTGTTCCAGTTTCTGAATCCCAAGATTCGCCCCATAGCGACTCCCTCCTGGAGATTTAATTTGGTTGATATGCAGTTTATTAGGAAGGAAGTAGAGAAGCTGCTGACCCAAAGAATCTTTGTACCGTCTAGGAGCCCTTGGCGTGCTCAGGTTCTTGTAACTAAAGACGAGAGACATAAACGCCGCATGGTGATAGACTACTCCCAGACTATCAACTGTTTCACTGAACTTGATGCATATCCTTTGCCTTGAATCGACCAACAAGTTAATGAATTAGCAAAGTGCAAGTTGTTTAGTACACTTGATCTCAAATCCGCTTATTATCAAGTGCCTTTAGCGACAGAAGACCTAGCGTATACAACCTTCGAAGCTGATGGAAAGCTGTATCAGTATTGCTGTTTACCCTTCGGTGTCACCAATGGTGTCTCGTGTTTCCAAAGAATTATCAATAGCGTTATCGCTGATAACAAACTGAAACAAACATTTGCATACCTCGACAATATTACTATCGGTGGTTTCGACAAAGCTGATCATGATCACAATCTTAAGATGTTTCTTGATGCCACGTCGAAAATTAACTTCACTTTTAACACTTTGAGAACCAGGGTACGATATATTCGTACTTTGATTTCAGCCTAGAACAGCAGTTTTCGGTTGCTTTACCAACGCCCTAGCTCCTCCGTCGATTGCGCTAGAGAGCTGTTCAAGGGCTCAACCGGATCGGCCAGCCTAGTAGATTACACTTGAAAAAAATTTTTTTGGTTGGGGGGTGCGGATTTTTTGTGACTGACGTCATAAGTGAAGTAGTTTTAGGGTCATTTTGGCTCATGTTGCCTGGCCTAAGGCCCAACTACTAGGCCAAAGTGTTTTGCTGAAGTTTTCATTGGAAACTAGGCTCAAGTCCGAGTCTTTTGAGCCTT
>Ga0210059_1002709_pt1 | contig 27950 bp, 16 predicted proteins | sample Ectturendosymbi2_FD_188042 | JGI IMG/M metagenome (GOLD analysis project Ga0210059, IMG submission 188042) | Ecteinascidia turbinata endosymbiont from Florida, USA - Sample 2 (SPAdes) (version 2) | ecosystem: Host-associated > Tunicates > Ascidians > Unclassified | place: Key West, Florida...
GTACAGTCAACTGTTTATCCACAATATATGTGCTTTCCTGGCTATTCTTATCACAAGCAATTTTTCCTTTTCATAGCTTTTGCTTCCATAATTTCAGCCCCCCCCTTAGAAAAATCCTGGCTGCGCCTCTGATTCAAACCGTTGTACTGCGGCGTTCCACTTTGCGATAATACATTCGAACTGTAGCGACTCGTGAAACAAAATGGAAAACTAGGCAAAATGTTGCTTGATCATCTGCAAAAATCTGCAAAAATATCATGACAAAATTTTGCGGGCACAAAAGTGTTCTTAACGACACAGCATGAAACTGATCAGAGTTGCACCTTGTTTTCGTTGCACCTTGTGCGGGTTCGTACGAGCTTTTGAAAAATCGCGGGCACAGTGTACTTGCATGTTATAACCCTCCCTCATCAGGTCTGTTCACATTCACCGCAGGTGCCCGCTATAGGAGGTTATGCAGCATGGACTCCCAAAGTTTTTAAGTTTTAGAACGATTGAAAGGGATTACTGATGGCAGAATCACGAATACATAAAAGAGAAGGACAAAGAGAAAAACTTATGAAAACCTGATGGCACATGATTTTATACAAACTACTAGACGAAACAAATACAAAATCCTGGAACAATTATGTCCGACTCGCAGGGCGCATGCGGCCCAATGCAAGGTTTTGTGGGGCCCAGTTTAGGCCTTCGCTGTGGTATAAGTTGCCTATCCTACATACTGATCACGTATCCACATTTTGATATCTTGAATTTGACATATTTCATGCAGGTGCTCCTCAGTGGCATTTTATCACGTCTGCACTGCATGCTGGCAAATTTCCATGTGCCAACTGTCATCTTGGTGCAAAACTTTTTACTAGTTTCCTGATTTCTACGTTTATTTCTTTGGCGACAAACTTGCCTATGAAATCAAACTTACGGAGTGGTTAAAGGTGCCAAGTAGTCGTTACCATTGCAGTTAGGATTTCAACGCTTTCAGTACATGAGCTGAAACCAAATTTAGGTTGTTAAGATCGAAGTAAGCCATTAAATGTGCGGCCCTCATTGATATATCATTCAATATGAGGCCTAGGCTAAGATAATAACATAATGTTTGGCTCAGAAAAAATGTCGGTTGGACATGGCTATCAGTGATGATTTCTCGAGACTCTGTCTCGCCTCGAGACCCATTTTTGTGAGTCTCGAAGGTTTCATTTCTTGTCCCGGTCTGAAGGATGCAGGCATCGGTCACAAGCCTATTGCCTTGGGACGTTGAATATAGCAACGATATGGCTTAGTTAAACCTCTGCAATTCAATATATTCTTTATGTGCTGTATAAGCAGGTAGGAAACAACCAAACCAGGCAGAAAAAATGCTAGAAATTCTAAATAATTTCAACTTCAAAGTAGTGATGGCATCTTTACAAAAATTTTCAGAAAATTTTGGAATCATCCACAAATTTTCAAGTCTCGAGTCTCCGAATGTTTGGTGAAGCCTGTCTCGGTCTCGAAGTTTTATACAGGTCTCGGCCTCGAAGTTTAGGTCTACATCTCTGATAGCTGTCCTAAAGCATTTCTTTAGATATAGTATCCTGAAAAGTTAACAGAAAATAAGAAACATACTACGATGCAATGCTTTACTTATGAACTAACTTTAAAGGCAAAGTTTTCTTGCCTTTACTGCTGCATATTTATTGATTATTTCGTCGAAAAACTAATTTAATACAAATACGTCACATGCGAGAGTGGATATTACAATTTAGGGGCCGAGGGAAACTCGCAGAAAAGGACCCAGAACAATTTGTTGAGAGCCCCCTTTTGGCACACATAATTTTTGCTTTCTTTTGAAAAACATATGACATGCGTAGAGGCATATTCAATGAAGCTCTAGAGTGGTTCATACGTTTTCTGATAAAAAACAATGCAGGAACTAATGTTAAATTAAAAAATGGTGGCCGCACGGCATCTCTGGAAAAGAAGAGGCTCGAGCCGACCGCCGCGTTCGTTTCCTGTAACATCCACCGCTGGTCACACACACACACATATATATATTAACCTAGGAAATATCTAAGGCCAGTGACGCTCCGTGAAAAGTTCTGGGTTAGCAGTTTTATAACCTGAAATTCGAAAATCATGTCCATGTAGATGCTCAGTTTAAAGGTCGAATTATTATAAAGCACATGCAGCAGTAAGTAAAAATTTCACAACTGCGCGGTTCGAATTAGAATGTTACAAAAGTAGTCAGAATATTTTTAAATGTCCCACAAATAAAAATCACCAGAATTACCTTCAGAACCACATCAAATCCATTTCAATATGAAGTTTGCTAAGCCACCAAGGCTCAAAATTTTGCGAAACATTAGATTTGTTGTTGCAGCTCTGACAACATATGCTGTAAGTTTCATCGCTGCTCTAAAAGCATGATGCGCTGTAGCATGCTGCATGCGCCGCGAGCGTTGGATTCCCGTTCCATTGTGCCGAAACAACATCACATGAGTTGGCAACCCTAGCTATCTGAAAGCTTTGTGACGCATCTGTGAGTCAAACTACACGCGGGCGCTAATTGCTGGTGACGCATTAAGCTACGCCTTAAAATATCATTTAAGGTTTGCAACTGCTCACTTTGCTAACCTTGGTGGTCTTGATGAAATTTGTTAACTGGGCGCCGGCGACTTATGACTTTCAACATTTTGTAAATCGCAATTATTAACATCCGTTGTCATTTCATATTTCGTAATAATTACATAACGTTCAGACGTCAATTTGGCGCCTCCAAAAGTCTGCGAATGGGGGCAGATGTCCCTCTTTGCCTCCCCCTTGTTACACCACTGGTTATCTTGATGACAATTGGCAACCAGGTAGCAGTCGGTGGCATTCAACGTTTTGCAAATCGAAATTATTAGTATCGGCTGACATTATATATTTCGTTATTATTACGTAACATTCCGACCTCAATTTGGCGCCACCAAAATGCTACGCTCGGGGCAGATGTCCCACCTTTAGTCCCAAATTACGTCATTGTCTCAGTATACTTACTTTCCTTACGTATATTTTCAGTTATAAGGACAGCGTTTCTTGTGTTAGCTTATGTAAATGTAATCATGAGTGCAGAAGCAGTGCATGGAGTTCCAAGCCAATCGCATAGTTATCAGCAGGGCCGGATTTAGCTGATGCGAGACCCTAGGCTAATCTACTTGTGAGGCCCCCTCTCCCACGAGAGAAAAATGGAAAAGCATTAATCAATTTGCGCAAAGCCGAAAATGCCGATATTGACGCTGTAAATGTACGATCAATATAAAATTATAAATCATTACTGGAGCACTCCAAGATCACTGCGCTTGTTGCTGCCTTCGACGTAAAAGCGTTCAATGACACGGAATTGTTGAAATTGTACTTGGCTGGCGGGAACAAAATTATTAATTTTTGCGGGCAAACCAATCGAAAACTTCACGGTCAGATATTTGACAAAACATATGGCCCATGTTTTTCATAAGTTTCACATCTGTTTTTTCTAATCTGTGCTCAAGACAAAAAAAAAACAAAAAACAAATACACTGCACATATGTGCAGCGCCGTAAGACGTTAACGCACAACGTGAGGACCACGTTGCGATTCGTTTCACGCCTGCAAAAATCTCGCACAGCAAAACACGTCAACTAAAACGTACCCAAATTGTTGCAACTGCTAGGTTCACGGTTCGCGTGTTTGTTACTTTTTCAGATTGTTAAGAATCGAAGAATCAACCGCAACGAAAGCGTCGCGCGAAAGGATGTGAGGTTCAAACATAACCGTCGCCAGAAAGTTTTCAATAGGGGGCTTTAAATTTGCACAGGGGGACTTGACATTCCGAAAATTTGATAAAATCTCCATTAATGTATATTGTTGTATTTCAGCAAAGACTTCATGTTCGAAGTCGGAGGGTCTGAGCCCACCAATGCTTCCCCGTGGCGACGGGACTGGTTTTAACTTCCCCTATGTTGTAACTCTTGAAATACTTACGAAAAGCTACAATGGTCGAATCCGATGTGAAACGCAGCATTTACAAGTAGTAGTGAGGAGCATCTTTGGGCAAAATTACTTTGCTGAAATACACTTTTCGGTTTCAAAAGACTGAATAACTTTAAAATTAAACTTTTTTCTATGAAATTTTCAGCAAAAAAACTTGTTTTCGTAGTTTCCAGTGGGAAAAATGAAATTTCACAACTTTTGACCACCCCAAACAAATATTTTGACTACCCCTAGAACAGTATTTCCACCCAACTGGAAAAAATCTTTCCGACGCCCATGCTGACCGTGTATATTTCACTGACAGCGTGTGCCTTTCAAACCGTCTTACGGCTACGTCATGGGCATCCGCAGGGGACGGCAAAAGGGGCATTTACACCCCCCTTGGAAATTGGGACTAAGAACCAAAATTTTCTAGAAAACCTGGAGTCAGTAGCTTAACACCGATGAATTGACCTAATGCTTGCAATGACAGTTTATTTGCCGGCATGACACGCACACTGCACAAGAGTCAGTTTCACTGCTCTGGTGTCATGCAATGATGAGCTTGCAGTTCACTCCGTCATGTCCGCTCCTTTGCCCGCAGAGGCAGGTTGCGAAACTTGCGAAGGGATTGTTATGTGGTTGGACTTCATTGCGTAACAATTACACGGCAACAAAGGTTCACTTCAAGTTACGGGTACAGGCGTTTCATGGCCACATTATATAACTACTGATTTATATATTATACAACCACTGATTATATCTTAGTTCTTTTTAGGTTGCTACACTGCTGCAAATCCCGTTTAATCATTCTGACTAGAATGTAAAATGTTGCGGTAAGTTAGGACGTTTCTCTTACTGCTGCAGTGATACCACGACTGCCTATGCCTAGCTAGCGCAATATGGAAAAAGATCAATCAAGTTCAAATGTCCAAGAATGTGGCAGCAAATAGATTCCTCTCTAAAAGAATTGCCAGCAATCATCTTCAAAAAATGATACAGAAACTCGATTACAGAAAGTTATAAGAAACATGAGTAATGCTTTCCATACATCCTCTTGTTTGTATAAAAAAGAATCACCCCGAAAGTCAACATCTATCTTCTGAGCCTGAATTACTATATGGAATATAATTCGACTATCTGTCATTCCATGTTCGTAATTAAATGCTCGTATGTGTGTATTTGTAGTATACTATTTTTATGTTTTAGTATAGCTTATTACTTCGTGAATACGTTGCTGCCGCGGTTCAGTTTTTGTTACAGAATATCAAAAATACCTGTAGAAGAAGCAGACAATTATCTTACGAAGATTATCTCCAAAAATGAACTCCTCAATCTCCATGGAATTTACATCACGGTCATAATCAAATCAAAACTATCTTTATGATGGGTGTGCGTGGATCAAGAAAGGGTTATGGCAACCCGAAGAGGATTTCTTTTTTGTCGGGCTTTTCTTTTCCTCTTCGTTTGGAACCTTGCGGTCCATGACAATTAAACGTCATGGCCATTTGTGCCCGACAAGAGTAATCTCTTTACAATTTGGCCATTAATACCGCAACCTATACATCGGACTGCGACAGCACGTCTAGCGGCCGACACAACCTTCACCATGGAAACATTTGTCAATCTCACGTAATTTATTGGGCACCTGACTAGATAACCTCTGTGTTTTTTCGGTGCCCCGGCGTTTTTTTCTGTTTTAGAGAGTACATCTAGTGCAATTACTTCAGTACCGCCAAATAAATCTATCTATCTAGTAGCTACGATACAGCCTTAACGTCTAGCGATGATTAAACCACAGAACCATCAGACACTCGCAGTTCCATTGCTGCGGTCTGGTGATGTAACCATCGAACCAAGCTGTGCTACAAAGAGAACTGTTTTCGGTAAAGTCTAGTTTTCATTAAATTTGTCACACGCGTTAGTATTTAGCAAGGAGACCGGAACCGGAGCTGCCCTTTAAAGAAGCATAGCTCCAACTCTGGCCCTTTCTGAATTTTGAGCTGAGCTCCAGCTGCCGCTCCGGTTCCTTACAAAATGCCAAGCGCCGGCTTGGCAGCCCTGTGTTTTACCATCCACGGACCTGCTTCCAAAAGGAATTTAGTTTACTTTTACGTAGCTAAAGGTCCATATACTTTCATATCCATGACGCTTACATTTTGGACTGATTTTAAGACAATCACTTATAGCTGCAATGTCATTGAAACTTTGCTTGTGTTTCTTTCACAATTTGCATGCAATTTTTTTACCTCAATGCTAACCCAAATCGAGACTATTAGGGTTCGTATCCTAGGAAGCTTTCTCGAAGCAAAGTTTCTCACTAACAATACACCATGACCGTGCTATAGCTTACAATTCTCGTCGACGAGGAGTGTAACTGTAGGGCCTGTAATAATGCTGCTGAGTAGTGTGATGAGCGCTCTTGTGTGACGTATGTAACTGAGGGAAGATCAAACACGGTCGAGTGAAGAGTCCAGTGGTCAGCCAGGTGTATTTCTGCGTAACCACCATGTGCAGACAACCACACAATGTAGACTGCATCAGCTTTCCATCGTGGCTTAAATCTATAGCAACGTTGGTTAGGCTCAATCCGATGTGGTATATAGGGCTTAAGAATTAGCTGCGCTAATATGAATAACACAGTAATACAGTAGAATTGCCCTTCATGACCTTATTTCATGAGTCCGGAGAAAAATCGTCGTCATAGCGAAAATACAATATATCGTTCCAAACATGGCTTTTTAGTTCAATGCCAAAGCCTGGCAAGGGTTAAAAGTGTTCTTTGCTCAGCATTGCCGCTTACTGGGTCGTGTTTTCGCTTATATTCGGATAATAAAAAGTGAGAAATTATTTTATCTTTCATAGGAACGATAAACCGTGAATCATACTGTTTTTGTATTGTAATGGCGACAAGCTTTCCCATTTATTGTACAGTCCTGTACGTGTGTTTTTCCTGTAGGTACGGTAGTTGATTCAATCCCGGTCTCAGTGTTTGTCAGTAAGACATCCAAATATGCCAACTGTCAGTCTGCTTCCACCTCTTTTGAAAAGCCCACGTTTGAATGCACTTTGTTTAAATTAGAAGAACTGAACCATCTTCTCTTTGGAATCAAACGTACAGAAAATATCATCTACTTTTTTTATCTTTATTTTCCAAAATTGTAGTCAGCGTCGTTGTTGGAATATCGAAATCTTTTGCAAGTTTTTCCACTTTCATACCATTTTCGTTATTCAGTGAAACAACGATGTCATACTTTTTCTATAATGGGATACTGCTTCCTTTGTTCGACAATTTACGCACTGCTCCTCAAGACTACGATCAAGCTGACTACAGTCGCAACAATCCCTAATACTGTACAGTAAAACTCATGTAACGATGTGCCTTCATTGCTGCTGATACACTAATCCTTGATACCTTTCTCACGTCAAACCTGTCACGGCTCAACGATTGGCCGATTAACTTAACTGCGTTCATGTTCGGTCATAAAAGATTTGTGTGATGGCTCCATACAGCCGAGTTTACATTCAAACTCCAAAGAAAACTTCCCACTGTCGTTATAAACGAAGAAAATATTCTGCGGCACCGACAAAAAGCGTCGCTATTTAGGCGAAGTGACGATATAGCCGAACTCAATTATGCACGTAAAAGGCGGGAATTCTGTCGGGACCGACAAAAAAGCGTCCTTGTAGGCGAACTGTTATTACAGCCGAAGTCTTTAAAGGAGAATTCTACTTTATTAAAAAAATCGGCTCAAAGAACCTACATGATACTCATTGACTGCCCAGTGCAGTGATGGCGAACCTTTTGTAGACCGAGTGCCCAAACGGCAGCCCTAAAATCACTTTATGCATTCCAAAGTGCCAGCCCGGCAATTTAACCAGAATGGGCTGAGGTTTTGGGTTAGAAACATAACGTATGAATTGACATCTTCTGTCTTAAAAGAAATACCCCATAATAAAGCTCCAACACTTTCAGTACATAGAATACATAATGCTCTCCCACTGCCATCAATCACTCCAAGTGATTCTGTCCGGGCCTCTTGGAATGATCTTCCAATATGATTTTTATGCTTTTTTCACTACACTCATTTTATAGTGTTCAAAACATGGAGTCTACTAAAACACTCACTTTTAAGAAATTAAGTACCCATTTAAAGCTATCCCTGCTCAAAAACAGCTAACACCAAAATATATATATTCCCTGAGTCAACAATGTACTGCAGCGATACACCAAAATTTGTCCAAGCCCCTCCTACAAGCATCAGAGGCTAGATGCCATCACTGTATCCTGTGACGAGGAGTTCTACAGGATTAATTACATGCCGGAAAATTGGGGTAGGCGACTTTTCGGTCTTGCCGTTGCGGGATGAGCCGTTTCGGTCACGGGGCTTTTCGGTCTCGATACATTTCGGTCAAAATGTTGAATTTTGCAGAAATCTTACATGTTCATTTTTTAATGCAAACGTACTTAAATCAACGAAAGGCTTAATTAAAAAAAACCACGAACATGATCCAAGATCCAACAGTTAATCAGCATCAACATATGGTTTTTATTATCATCTGCAAGCATATTAAATCATTATCGACATTTTGCAATTAAATAAAAATACTTAAAAGTCATAACTACGATTCAGATTTACCGTAATGGCAATTATGACTCCTCAAAAGAAGTTGGTACAACACCAGCTCGCGTGACATTTCGCCTGCCTATGTAATCATTTCAATAAACAAATATAATCAGTTCTTTATGTACTGAATGTCGTGACCGAAACGTCCCGTGACCGAAAAGTCTTGTTCCGGTAAAATTGTGCTCATTGTGTACACGCCGGACAGTCTGTAGCAAACTGGAGAATGTACTCGTAACAACCACATAAGTTTAAAAATAGTTCGTTTAATCATAGGATATAAAGCGATAATATCTTACCTGTGTCTAAAGTTTATTCTCTCCAATGTTACTGTTCTCAAACTTCATTTTGTTTAATCGGTTATCGTGATGCAATAATTTGAAAATGTCGTCCTTGCTTGCCTCGTCCACAGTTTAGCTCAGTAGTTCTTAACCTTTTCTCTCCCACGCCTCCTTAAGTGATTTTCCTTTGTTTCAAGTCCCATGACTTTAAATAAGTTGTAATAACAAGTGTAATTATGGGTAAGTTTGTTGATCAAACTTTGCATGTGGCAGAGCGTGTAAGGGTCGCTCACCCCTGGAAATTATTTGACACCCCCCTGGGGAGGCGCTCCGCCCGATCAAAAACCACTTGTTTAGCTTGATGCACAAGAGAGCAGGATTTACCATTGAAAATGCTTTAAGAATAAAGTGAAACGTTTGGTATATTGTTGTTTGCTAGTGTTCTGGCTCTACTCTTCGTTCAAGACAAACCCCGCCTTTCCTAAACTTCTGCTAAAAAGACGGTATTCTTTTGTTGGATTTGAATCAATTGGTTTCGGGGAACAGGAGAGTTATCACACAATTTTTGGAATGACAAGTCTTTTTAAAAAATGCTGTAGCTTTGCTTCCGCAGTTGCTTAGCAGCTTCAGTTCACCTAAATCTTTGTGGTTACTTGCTGGTTTTTCTCACTACAACAACTAGGATGAGAAGTAAAGAGCACCTACTGTAGCTAATTTTCTGTGACTTTGAAGGACACTGCTTAAATCCTTAGTCTCCTACATGTGGTTCTTGTTGCCTAAATGAATTGATCCTACCGACTCCTGTTGTATCGTTTTATTAAGTACGCCAAGTATTCACTACAGTGATTCACGCAATCAGGGCAACCCATGATGATAATAATTTCAAACAGCATCACTTCAAAAGTTATTTAGCCGCTCTTGTACAACACTTCTCTTTCAAAACCATACATAATGTTTTCAAAATATCCTGCCTCACTAATATATTTCGTAATACCTGATGTGATCAACAAGAAATATATGCCACCAACAGAAAGAGTGAGCATATATGTCTTGCTTACACACAAACCTTGTTAGGAATCGCCACGGACAGTCGCATTCAAAACAAAGTACCAAACAGAGTTCTTATTCTAGAGGAGCGTTGGACAAGCTTACATCTATTTGGGCTATTTTTATGACCCTCTGCACTTCGCTGGGTTACTGATACTCTAAAGTCGCCGTTCAGAGCGAGAATGTTTCTTCAGCCACTGTTCCAGACCTGTGATCATGGCTTTGAACCAAAGACAGAAAAGAGTTTTCAACCATTTTTTCTACGAATTTACTGGTGCTCCAAGAGTTTTCTTCTTTGTTTCCAGATTTAGTGCTGCAATCTCGCAGTTTTTCACAAATGTCTTTTTCGCAACAAGTTGCAGTAAACTCTTGTTGGTCAATCACTTTTGGCTTCGAGGACCACAGTTTCTCTGTCACAGCTCTAGATATTTAGGTAAAAAAGGCTTTTTGATAAAGCAACTGTCTTCATATATACCCGATCAGCAGCGCAATCTAAAATTGTGGGCACAAAGTTCGGGTAGGTAGCTGTCGAAACTCTGCCAATTGCGGTAAACTTCTCGAGTGGGAAGGAGAGGCTGGCCACTTCCTCATATAGTTTGCACGAAATGAAAATTATTTAGCGACGTATTCATCACGCTGAAGATATGATGGCTCAAAAGGGTTGAACTCTCAATGTTGTTTTCTTGAAAGATTGACAAGGGTTCTACAGAGCCAAAAGTTGAAAGATTACTCTAAAGAGCCAAAAGGTCACTCTACTTGCCTCGAGTTAACTTCAACCTACCGTTATGGTCGGCGGAATAAGGGAGTCGGGGGTCTGAACTCTTAATTATTTTTCAAGGGTATCCGATACACAAGGACCTCACACGATTTTATTTTTACTTTTTTAAAATAAAGTACAGCATCTTCAAAATTATGCTGAGTGCCTGAATAAGGCAAGCTAACACTGATACAAACATCTTTGTGGCAAATTATTGAAGCGTCTGCGTGCAGTAAGAAAGCTGGAGATGGTCGTGTGCAGACCTACAGCCAGAGTTGACAATTTGAGGGGGCATGATTTTTCTCATTGGAATCGAATTCCAAACATTCAATAATTTTTTTAATCTAGCCAAGGTTTTTGTTGAGAAGAGGAAACAATCTCTTAAGCTGCGCGCGTAACAGATATACGTTAGCTTTTACTTGAATAACTGCATGCATTGCTGAACGTGGTTGAGATCCATAATGCAATCAAGATGTCGCTGTGATGAGCCGGAAAATATTGTGCTACGGGATGAAGAGACTAGTAAGATGCGTATAGAATTCCACGATGCAGTGAACAATGAATGCTGCGCGTTCCTCGTTGGAAAAGTCTAAAAAAATTTGGGGTTTACAAAAGTTGAGGGAGAAGTGCCACCGAATGACCCCCGTGGCTACAGGCCTGGGTCGTGTGTGCGGTAAGACTTTAAAATGTTGTATACTTCGAAATATATCCCACTTGTAAAAGAGGTCGGCGCCCTGAGTCTGCGGATATAAAGTCTTAGTTAAGGATATGACTGGAACGTTTGTTTGATTTGTAAAACTAGCGTTACTTGAAATTTGGTACCAGTCTTGCTTACACGTATTTAAGATTATCTACTTTTCTGTCGGAGGTTTGGTTCATGGAGAACCATGTATCTTCTGGAGCTAGTGGTGTGCTGTGAAAAAAATGAAAAAATCTGTGATAAGATCACAGCGAGTGTCGCTGCGTTTTCGAATGACTGTCTCATCAGAAATTGTGCAAAAAGTCCTTTCAAGGTTTACTGATCACTAGGGCAAGTTTATGTTGCAGTAAGAAAGTTACATTTATTTTCAACGAAAGTTGCGTTTATGCGCAAACATTGCAAACGACAGTAATTTACTCAAGCGATTTATTTACATACAATGCTAAATATTTCCGAAAGTCAATTGTACTGATTGCTCTATTCTCTTTGCAGAAACTAATATTCCGCAACAAAGGCTAAATTCTCTCAAACGGAACCACAGAATTCTGTGATTCAACAATGCCTGCTATTACTAGACAACAGTAAAATCTTTAGGTGTATTCCCCCAACATTACGTTATTCGTGAGGTTATGTAGGCCTACTACACTCTCTGCGACCAAGTGAAGATGAATCTGTGTGCATAGCTGCTCTCCGTAATGTCATGGAAACCATCCACGGTTTAAAGCCGCTTCTCGTAAAGAAGTTGTTAATTAACTAAGCTGTCTGAACAGAATTTGACTGCGAAAGACTTGACACGACCTATTTCTGTTTGCACGGACTTGGCCAAAAGCCAAAATTTTCCGCACTTCCACCTCTAATTGAGTTCGGGCACTGTCGTACTTGGCTGGGGTTGTAAAACTTCTAGCTTGCAAACCAACTGTTTCGTCATAGATATCATTGAGACGCAGTTAATCCGTCATATAGCTCTTTTTCATGCAATCAAAGAGAATATAGAACTAAACTGAAATAATTTTGTAGTATTTTTTCAAATTACACAGCATTTTTTTAAAATTACACTCTTACATTTTGCGCAATACTTGATAAAAATTGCAGTGAAAAGTTGCACGCAAAAATCGAAAAAGTTGCAAAACGTTGCAATATAAAACTCCTGGAAACAGCTCAAAACACTGAACTACATATATTTCGAGTATTTAGGAAGCTGTAAGAAAAGTTGCAAAAGTTGCAAAAACTTGCCCTGCTGATCGCCTGATGACAGTACCCGATCAATCAGTCATGTTGTAATTGTACGCTTATATCGAACCCCTGACCTTCCACTACAAAATTCGTTATGCTGTCCCTACCTAGCGCAGTGACTGTTTTGCCACAAAGGTTTCGACTAATAAATCGAGTAAAACACGCTAGCCTTTATCGCGAGCTGTGGTGGAGCTAGTACGCAGAAATTTGAGAAACGCGCCCTGACAATCATTCGCTTGGACTGATACCTGAAATCCGCGCTCTCTGTCAGATGCTGTCAATTAATGTTAGACTATTAAGGCAAATTTGCGCTGATTGCCTTCCGTTTGCCATTGCTGTAGGAAACAAAATACTACAGTCACGGTGCTGCGCGTATTTCGAAAGGATCAGGTTTAGGCCAGTGCTGGATTAACAATAGCCGCAAATGTAGCAATTGCTACGGAATCCCGCGCCTTTGGGGGCTCCGCGGTCATTTGTGTCAAATTTGTTCTTTATTATATGCAAGGGTGGACATTAGAATTTAGGTGCCCAAGGCAAACTCTCAGAAAGGGCTCGAGCTTTTACACATGTTGGACAGAAACTTTATTGGCTGAAAGCACGCTAAGTTTTCATTTTTTTTCTGGAAATTTGCTTCTGCGTGAAAGAACATTTCACACTGTAAATTGTTTGAAGTCTTATAATAAATTGCACAAAATTTTGCTTTTGTTTGACAAACATGGGACTTGCTTCGGAATTTATTAAATGCGGCTCTAGAGTGATGAATCAACTTTTTAACAAAACAATGTAAAGACTAAGTGCGAAACTCTCAAAAGGGAAGCCCGAGACGATCGCTTCGTCCGCGTTCCCAAATAACCACCCCTGATTATATGTATAAAATTTGTTCCGTCCAACAAATCACTATTTTGCTAAGTTTGCCATAAGCAATTATGCGAAAGTTTTCAGTGGAATACTTTTACTATTTTCCGGTCATCTGCAAAAGTGTGGAACCACTCAGGCATTGAGGATTTCCAGATATTTCTTGATAAATTGTAGCAATTTCCACGTATTGCTTGATTGTATTATTGTGAATGGCATTTAAAAAGACATTATTACATTACACTGACCTGTTCTTTAAGTTGCGTTACCTTTTTGGTACTTTCAAAATGATTTGGCCAGTGGCGCCAAACCAGGGGTTTTTGTCCCCAGATCTGGGTTTTCATAATGCCTTTCTAGGTTTTTCTTCTGAAGATCTGGTGTTTTTAGGATTTAACTGCGTAGTGGTGATTTAAGATAGTATATGATTTATTATACTTCTTATATCTAGTTTCATTTTTCTTTATCTTGTTTCATCAAAGTACCTTGGTCTTCAGCATAACTGATGAACAAGCAACTCTAACACCGTAAAAGCTGCAAAGCAGGGTTGGGGAACCTGCGGCCCCCGGGCCTACTGCGTGCGTGAGCATTTAATATGGCCCGCATTAGAATTTTCGTTATCCAAGCTAGAACAAAATATCGCGTCAAAACGAAACTCCATGGCAAGCAGACACGCAGACGTAGTAAGCCAAGAGGAGTATCTCTCGTTCTTTGAAAGTTTTCTCTACTTATTTTCTTTAGGACGATAAATGTAGAATTTGAAGATAAAATTAATTAATTTTTCCTGCTCGCCAGAGATATTCCACAATTCCTGCGACCCGTGATAGTAAATAGGTTCCCATCCCTGCTCGCTAGATGCAATGAGTTCAAGCGACAGAGACACTAATGAAGCAACCCCAAACAAAAAGATGAAGTGGTACATATAGCAGTTATAAGGAAGAGTGGTTGAAAGACCCAGATCTTAAAGGTGAAACTACAGACGTACACTGGGAATGAAGACTTAATTGTTGTAAATGCTGCCAGATCACCGTGGAAATGAAAACAAGTCCATGTTACTGCGATATAATAATTCCGACAGACACAAAAGTTCATTAGCGAAGTAACAGTATATATTCACTCGCACGTTTTGTGATTTACAGATGCCCAGGTATGATAGATAGCAGTAAGATTCACTTAATTTTGTGTCTACCTGGGGTTTTCTGTTCAGATCTGTTTTTGGTGGGATGGAGTTTTTCAAAAAATATTATTATCAGCTCTGGATTTGGCATCTATTCACCAGCCATTTGGGTAGTGTATTTGGAGTCTTCTTTTGCAAATGTGGGAAATGATTTGTGCATTTGCAGTATTTAACACTCATGGTGACCAACTGCAGAGGAGAACGGCCATTCTCTAAACTTAAGATGGTAGAATGAACAAAGGAACACCATTAGACAAAACAAGCAGAATATCCTGATTCTAAGTGGTATAGTGCACGGACGTCTATGTGAAATAAACACTACCAATATCATAAAGAAATTCGCTATGGCAAAATCTAGAAAATACAATCTTAAGCAGTAGGTTTTTTGCTTTCTACAATCGATTTCGACATTTATACTGTGAACACACTGTCTAAATATAGCAATGATCAACTTTGTTGATGAGTCCGGAAGCACTGTCTCTATACTGTACTTGTGAACTTCACAGTAATGTATTTCTTCTTGGTAAAGAGTTAAGTATATACGTTTTTGGTGAAAAAGGTATGTAGCCCATACTGTTCACCAGTTGCTGTTTAGGATCAGTTTTTTCGTACTTACGAAAATCAGGTTGTCCACTGGTAGTCACATGGATGCCCACAGAATTTATGATTTAATAGTTGTTCAGCTGTATTCCTAGGGCCCCGCGCTGTTAAATGTGCTACAGGCCCCGCACTACCTTGACCCAGCAGTGGTTTTGGCGAAAGTTTCGTCAAACGCGCGTTTCTCAAATACCTGCGGACTAGTTCCCCACAACTCGCAACTAAGGCTAGCTGCCGCAACAAACCAGCACATCGCCATGACATCACGGCACTAAACTTCCAAGATGAACTGCAAAACCTGATTCAATTCGCATCAAACTGAAGCCACTTATAAGTTTTGAATAACTGTTCAACAAAATTTGCGGAAACATGACACAAAACCTGATAGTAAATGAAGTATTCAGCATGCTGAAAATTTTTTGCCACCGTTTTTCCCGTTGAAGATTTTTCCCGCTGTTTATTATAGCTATATTTTCAGAAAATGAAATGAAACCAAAACTGTACTCGATAAAATTGTAAAACACGTATACTTGTAAGAGAGGTAATCACTGGCTAATCATTTTGCCATTGTAAGGTGCTTGTCAAAGACGGTTGATACTGCAAAACTGAACGTCTTGCAAAGTAGTGGTATATACGAAACAACAACCAATCATTTAAATTGAGCTAAAACTAGACGTTTCGAAAACTGTTTTACAGTTGTTATCGTCAGCAAAAATTCCGCAATACTTCCCTTCAGTTTTTTTGTAACTTGCTGAAATGCTACTTTTATATTTCACATCGCCTCAGCTTGCCACATCAGTAGGTATTGAACGCAATGGCTAATTCGCACCTATTTTGCTTTAATACGGCTGCATCTTCAATTGCTCTGAACTATTTAGTCATAAATTCAACGCAACCTGTAAATACACACATCACAGTGATTGCTACCAATGCAAAGCTCGCCATTCTTAGTCTCAAAAAAAAGGCTGATGGACACTGTACCTCCGTGGGAAAAGTGACAAACGTCAAATCAGGAAGACAGCTGCCATCAAGTAGGTCTACCTATAGTGTCCAGCTTGGAACAAAATACGCCATTGTTTCCATGTATGACGCAATTCCAAAATTTTCACCATTAGCCCAACTTATAAGAATAACTAAACATTAACCATGTCATTAAGCCTCATGCACGCTTGTCGATTCGCTTCACTTTTATCAGTGAAAAGAGATAAGCTTGGTCACAGCTACATGATAAATTGGTACACTGCAAGAAAATTATGCCTTGCGTAAACCATCTCTTCGAGACGCCATTGATCACATCAGACTGTCCGGAACTTAACACAACTAGGAAACTTTCTTGATTCATAAAAGAATGGTGTGGTTCTCAAAAGTGTTTTTGCTTTTAGGAAAAAAATAGTTTGGCGCACTTCAAGCATAAATTTAACAATGATTCTGCAGTTGTGCCTTACTGGCAGTGAACTTAAAACTTTTTTTGCATTTTCAGATTCTGTTCTGCGCCTATTCACTTCGTGCACAGCACTGTGTTCTGCTGCATGCGGGTTGGAACCATTGAGAAGACGAAAAAAGCTGCGAAGGATTGAAGCATGTGAACAGCTCAAGCGAATTTCGTAGTTATCTCTTAACACTTAAATAAGTGGCTGAAAAAAAATTTGCTAAGCACAATGGATGAGTCTGCATGCATTCAGCGTTTGGCAACAGATACCTTCTCGGCATTGCGAGATATGTGTGAAAGACGTTGCACTAGAAAGGGCCCACTGGCCACTGTAGGTGGCCCAGTAGTCAACCTTCAGAAAAAACTTGAGAAATAATGGTGAATACGGATGGGGATGGCTATAGTAACAACTTGAACAACCAGAATATACTCCGAAAACCCCCAAAAAACGACAACCTACTGAAAACCAATATAAAACTAAAACCGAAATATAAGCTAAGTGGGGGCCGGTCCAGAACCGTGGCCAGAAAGTCTTCAATAGAGGGGCTTTCCGTTTGTGCAGGGCAGGGGTGTAGTGGGGCGGGAACGCATGGGAACGGCGTTCCCACACCTTTTGCACGTTTTGCTTTTAATTGAGTTGGAAGCTGTTTCAAAATGGCTATTTTTTGGGATGCGTTCCCAAATCTTTTTTGTTAGCACTACATCCCTGGTGCAGCGGCTTGACATTCTAAAATTTGTCAAAAACTCCACTGATTTACAGTATTTCATATTTCAATTTGGGGCTTGGAGCTTTGTTTGGGGGGGCTAAGCCCACCAAAGACCCCGTGGCGACGGGACTGGGCCGGGTTACATTTACTACAGCTCAAATCTTCGCGTAGTGCACAGACTGCAGTTTCCACAAAGGCACAGGCTTGCATTGGCAGAAGGAACGTGAACTATGTACTGCAAAATGTAAATTGTTTTTTCTGTTTCAGTAATTCATGAAAACATGAAGTGTTTTAACGTCAGTTATTTTACTCCTTTAACGTCAGTTATAATTTTTTCGTTTGCATGGTGTCACTCCTCGGGCGTATCTGCTCAGTGTGGTGCAAATAACAGAGCATTGACGTATTGAAGTTGTGCGAAGGAAACGTCTACCGTTGAAATCTTGATTTATTTCTCAAACAAGATTGTTTTCTCTTGTTCGAGTTCCGATGCCACTGCTGTTACACTCAACCACAAAACGAACAACAGAGGCTGCATGTTACAAGACTTTTAATAAAACAAAGTTTGATCTTCCCAAGCTGGCATTTTAACTCAAGCTTCATGAAAAGCTTAACAAAAAGACTTCCAGTTCCACATTCGCTTGCTAGTTATAATTAAATTCAATGGCAGATATATCTTTGTTCAAGAAAAACATGCTTTCTCAGCCTACGTGCCACAATGTTCATCGCTACGTAATTATTCCTCGACCTTCTTTGTCATATGTGCATTGTCTCGCACGTCAGATCCCTTTGCTGCGTTCTGACCAAAGTACACACACGGTGCACTCGGTTCAACACGGGAAGTTGTCAGCAACTGGATGATGGTTCTTCAAATGTTGTACGCATCCGACTTTTCCAATATGAAATCGTGCATGCTACAAGCAGTTAATTTGCTGGGAAATTAAACAGTGAAACAACTCCTGTTGTCTATCCCACGCAGTGCCAGCAAAATTATCTCGCCTGGTGCGGTCAAGAACTGCGCCCGCAGAAAGAATTGGTGTAAGCATAACATTGTTTGCTTGCTATTTATCAGGGCCAGGATCGCAGCAGGTCGACGTCTTCTGACGATCACATGTTACCCAGAGCTAACTGAAATAGAACGCCAATCACTCAACCACTGCAACAGCGCCGAACCATGGGCATCGTTTGACACTCAAATGCGGCTAACCACAGAACATATCCGCATTTAGAAACTTTCGACGGAGCCTTGGGAACGCGCAACATTTGTAATGCGGACGCAAAGCAAGCTTTCGTTGCCGCCTGCGAAATTGGCGTTACGACGAAGTGTCTGGTCAAAATTTGCTTCACCAAGGCAAAGGAACGAACTATTGCACCAGTCAAGACGCACGCGACACTTCAATATTCTTGAAAAAAAAACGCATACAACCATTTTATCATTGTCATGTTCCAAAGCACCTTTCTGAAAGATAGCGGCAAAAGTCCCACTGAAGTTTTGAGATACCTGGCATTTCTTAGTCTCTTTTTGTACTTGGAGTATCAATGCACCTTTGGAATATGGCGATAAAATGGTTGTATGCATTTTTTCCATTTCGTCACCTACGTTACAAAGTCATGAAACTTTAAATGTGCGCTTTTCTTAGGAACCTGGCATAATTATTGCTGGAAACGATTATACGAAACGGAATTCAATATTACAGCAAACGGACGCACATCAATGAAATTTGAAAACAACTTGGCAAAATCTCCCTTGCATTGTTTAATACCCGAGGAGGGAATTCCTCGGGTAATAAATAATGCCGATTCAAATTTGATCCTATAGACATGCCACCTAGACAGATGGCATATGTCATGTTGCCATCTTGTCAATTTTAAATTGATCATGTTACCGGTGTCATCGTGTTACCGGCGTCATCTAGTTCAATTACCTCCTTGAATGTTTAGCTGAGCAGCGCCTGTTTATCAAAAATCCTCTCAGATTTTATCAGAGAATGTAGAGGATAATATAGATAACGTAGAGGAAAATAGTGTTGATTTATAGCAGAGGTTTTCAACCGTTTTCATGCAGCAACCCATTTTCCAACCCAATTTCACCTAACGACCCCCTTCCGAAACTTTCCAGTCAAACTTATATAATGCAGTTGTGTTTGAACAATAAAAAATAATAATGACTGTTGTTGAACAAAGACTCATTTATTATTATCATGCACATGGCATCATCAGTGAGAGAGACCGTTTCGTATACAAACCACTCCAAAGCACAACTCATTGCAAACTAGAATAACCCCGAATTAGCTACCGCATTCAGATATCTAATTTACAAACATAGCTCACTTTTACGCCACAAAGTTATTCCTGCGTTGACCAATGCAACAGTACTTTGTAATGTAAAGGTCACAATCACCTTCAAAATTTTTAATGGTCATAATCAAACTTTAAACAATTTTGAATGAAAAAGTAGGCTATCATTTTTGCCAGGTAATCCTGTTATCTTGCCTACGGCAAAAAGTGGTTCCATATACGAAATATAAAAAAGAGAAGTAATTACGAAGATTTTTATCAGAATACTCTCGCTCGCGACCCCTAGAAAAAAGGCAAGCGACTCCCACGGGGGTTCCGACCCCCAGGTTGAAAACCACTGATTTAGGGGAAGGAGGCTTCCTAACCTTTTTCTGACTTACTTTTTGACAAATTATAAGACTAAATTTATGCCCCCTAAAACAACATTTTTTATGTAACAAATTCTTTAGCAAATGTCCAAACTACGTCTTAAACATTAAAAATGCAGCACTCCTCATGCTATTGAAGTATGACGGTAGACATCTCGCGTAAAGATAACAAAATGGAGAAAATCTACTTGGAACATAAATTTCAATCAAGTCCAAATGTAACCCTTCTATTTCTAATAGTTGAAAAAATGTATGTTTGCTGTTAATCATGACTTCGTAAATTTATCCTTCTGTATAGTCCAGTTTATTCCTGGTTACGAGCCTTTGCAGCGACATAGGTGTTGTTATGATACAACACGATTGACCTTTGTTGAATTCAACCATCAAAGCTAACTATTAAAAGTCTAATCACACTTTAGGTAACATGCAGTTCGAACTTCGAACAACATTCAAGTTAAACGTGAAGAAATATATCGTGAAAGAAAGTTTTCACCTATGTCAACGACCCGCCTCGTCTTCTTTTTCTAAACCCGTCACTCGTCCTTTGTACATCAAACATGATTGAAAATTGCGTTATATTTATCACTTGTGAAAATGTAATCTGATATTCTGTTCCACCAAAACAACATTTTTGAAATGGCGATTCGATGTCACAGCTTTCCCGTTTGACATTATATTTAGACAAGCCCTTGTCGATACATTTCACTCACTCTCCCTCTTGAGAATTGCGTCATTGTCTTGCGTCTGAAATTGCTGAAAACCGTAAGACACTTTGATGCCCACACGACCCTTCACAGAGGAAAAGCGGGTATGAAAATGAATAAATAATGATGATGTCTTGCGTCTTGATCTTGTACAAAAAATCCAACGTAAAAATATTTTCAAAACCAATCTAATGTTGCAGTTATGAAAGTGGTAAAGAACCCTGGGACTAAGACCTTAACACGTAAATGAGAAAAAACTGTTCCTTTGAAAGTTCGATTCTTTCCACTGTTTTATCGTCGACCTCATTCTAAGGAGCTTTCTATTTATACACATTGATATTATCATCTTACGACTGAGAAAGATATCTTGCATTGTGCTTCATTGTTCTTAATTATGAGCCATAGGGCTGTACTTTTGTCTCAACAAATAAGTCAATGAAAGCAAATAGCGCAAGGCCAAGCGGCCTCGCGAAATGCTACCACCGGTCAGAAATTTCCGCTTTGATCACTTCACAGTTCAAAATCAAATCGATGCCAGAATAAAAAGTACCGCGATTCGAAGGTAGACCAACTGCAGAGAGTCCCTTATTCGAAGCGAACGTTATAAGAAGAGTGTAATTTACACAGGAAGTGTTTTTCAGTTCTGTCAACCTGCGACGCACGTATAGGCTCACCGGAAAGTGTTACGTCACAAATCATTCGTCAAGCGCAATGTTTTCATGTCACAAAGCTTTCGCTGTGGTTCGCACAAGTTCATCGCGTTCAAAGCAACATCTCGAAAACCACGCTGCACAGATTGGTTTGCATAATTGCTTTAGTTTTAGGAATAAAATTGTAACAAACTCCAATAAATTACTGTATTACATATTGTGACGCAAGTCACAATAAATGCAACAAACACATGCACCAAACTGAATTCTTCCTGCTATTCCACAAAAGAAGAAAACTAATATCATCAAGGTTTGAAACGCTCATTGCACAATCCGGTCACACGTGTTTTTATGTATACGAATTTTCAAAATGTCGACAATCAAAGCAATGCTTAGAAGCAGGGACGTAACGGGGTTAGATGGCGCCCGGGGCAAGATTCACGTTTGGCGCCCCCATGTTCGAACCTGAGGTGTTTCGGAAGCAAATCTTCGGTACTGAAGAAAGTACTTGCGACATTGTTGAGACATTTCGGCGGCCCCTGCAGTTAGTCGGCGCCCCCCGCAGTGATTCGGCGCCCCCATAGTGATTCGGAGCCCGGTGAATTGTTCCCCCTTCGTTACACCCCTGCTTAGAAGTGAATGTATAAGGGCTGTAATGATTTCACAAGTACAGTTATTTGTTTAAGGTGAAACTATACTGTATTTTTGACAATCAACGAAAAAGCAAGGCAATAGGATGCATTCTGCAAATCGCTCGTTGCCAGTACTGCGTATCAGGAGATTCTACGTTCAGTGCAGATAAGATAGCCCAATTCGTGTTGAAATGATGCCATGGTGGTGATGCATTTTCTTGTTTATAACATAAAGGCTTATTCGTTAACAGCGGACAATGACATACCTTGAACCACTAGCTCAGCCAGAATTCTTGACCGGATGAACCAAAATTGGAAACTTGGGTACATTTTCAATTTGCAGAAATATCGCAAAATTTTGTAAGTTTTCATTGTGAGAATCTTAATGCAAGAAAATGTCATCAGTTCCCACCCACGTCCACCTAAACGCGAAACGCGTTGGCGTTTACAAAAAACTTGCCTCTTTTTTCTCACAATTTGGTACAATTTTGCCTTCGTGATAGGGGAAGCCCCGGCCCCCTGGCTAGGTCTAAGGTTTGAACCAGTTTTGTGCCATGCAACCGATTTTGGTCTCGTGGCCGAACCATTGCACCTGAGATCTCTGTTCGGAGGCGAAGTGACTCGACATTCAGGGCTGTACAATTTTACAGCTGTAAATTTTGTCGCAAAGTATTACGCCGTGAACTCTTCGCAGAAATCCCTTTTCTGTGGCTTGTACATGAGATGCCGTAGTTACTCGATTATAAGCCGCACGAAATGGTGTTAAAAAATTAATGTAAGCCGCCCTTGAGTGTAAGCCGCACTTCACCATCTGACCTAAGCCTCTGAGATGCTTTCGTGTGGTATATAGCATGCTTCGTGTTCGATTAGCAACCCTGGTAATGATGTATATATACACCACTGCAACTGCCTTCTATTCATCATAATCCCTCCTGTGACGGATGTGCACATGATGCTGAAGTGAGGAAAGATAATGCGAAAAGAGCGTTTGGTCAACAAAACGTAGCCAAGGAAAGACTGGGTGTCATCTAGACATTTTGAAAAGCTAATGAAAAAAAGTCAGCCGCCCTCGATTGTAAGCCGCCCTTGATTGTAAGCCGCACAAAATGATGAAAAAAAATTGTTAACCCGCGGCTTACAATCGAGTAAATACGGTAGCACTATTTCAGTCATTACCTAAGATTCATGACCAAATCCTCACAATATATGTGGATCGGAAAAAAAATCAATTTGAAAACTGACAGCTATATCATGTGTTGTTTGAAAGCTCTGGTTTGTGACCACAGAGCGATAAAACTCACAGAACTGCGTTTGCTTTACCAATCCGTGTACAGTATCAATCTCCTTGTTCCGCCTTCAGTCACTCGTGAATACAACCACAAGGTACTTGAATTCCTCGACTGTGTTTTGCTTGCCGCGTGCACCACCTTGACTTACTGAAGACACACAATACCTCGATGTTTTTAGTGCTTGTTTTCATTCCCGGTTCGTCGCATGCAGCTGCAAACCGATCAAGTGCATTTTAGCGACCCTGATCAAAGTGATGAAAGTAAAAGGGACCCTAAACTAACTTTCAACATTGTCGTTACATTCCACCACTAAAATATTTATAATGATGGAATAGTTGATTTAAACTGGACTGTCACTGTTATTAATTACGCAAACTTGAAGCGATTACGAATTAGAAATGACTAAAACATTATACAAAGTCATTCGTTTCATGCATGTTTATCGCATATTGTTTTATTGAATTAACATGTGCTTTCATGTGGTTTCTCATTTGCAAGTGTATCTACTACGCATCGTGCTTTAACCACAACGATGTTATCGCTACAACAGTAGTAAAATGCTTAAGCGGCTACGCGCTGACATAGCGTTGCATCGATTAACGTTTAAATGATGTCTAGTAACCCAGAGCGAACAAACATCACTGGATATTACCAAATTGTAATTGTCGCGAGTCTATCTCGTAATGTGTCTTGTGACCAATCTCAGGAATAATCCTGTGACTACTCACGTAACTGACGCCTGCTTCGACCAATGAAAATGCGTGACAAAAACCCACATACATCCTTAAATTTTCATGCAAAAGACATTCACTAACCGGGCGATCAGTTAAAAAGCTCAAGGCAGAAATTTCCCCCTTTCTAGTCTGGGCTAGTAGAGAAAGTTCCCGGTGGAACGTCAATGACCCAGCAAGGTTTTGGCATTAAAGAGTATGCTGTCAAATTGCCCGTTGACTTGAAATGTCATTCATAACGAAATGCTATACCAAATGTTCCGTGGCTCTGGTAAAGCTCCCTCGCTTCTTTATTATTAACATCCTATAAAACCCCTGGTATATTCTTAGATAATGAAACCCATAAAGAAGGTAGAAGCCAAGATCTTGCCAAGTACATGTTTGGCCGTAACTCACCATCCGATAGAGCTAAATAGCTGTTGAAAAAGGCGTAAAGTTTTCTAGTTTTTATGTAAACGAACTTATGGAATTTGCATTTAAAGTTTTTGGAGTGACGTCCGAACTAGGGTAGGTCAAGGATCATTTCGAAGACGTCATCGGGGCCTGCGAAAAAAGTTCAACTGGTGATTTACCCTTTTTCTTTTAAAATAAACTACGTGAAAACCCAGAACCCTTAATGTCGAACCACGTCTCCTCCGAATCGAGAGATCGCAGCTACATTGGTTCGGCCATGTGTCCAGAATGCCTCACGAAAAACTGTCGAGGCAATTCCAAGCCCATCTCCAGGATTTCTCAGCAGAGGAAACCAAAACCACAAAGGGGCACATTTTAAATACAGCATTAGATGTATGCAGCAACCAGAGAGCCAAACATGAAATGGGGGACACAGATTTTAAATGGGGGGCTGCCATTCCATTGTCACGTCATTCAGAACCGTCAGACCATGCACTCCACAGGGCGGTCTATCGCTACTTCAGAACAGTCTACTTCAAAAGAAAGCAAATGCGCTGTTACCTATTTCAGAGAACCAGCTTCACGCATATAGTACCTTCAAGCTGTTTGACCTCTTCAATAGGCCTTCTTGTTTCATACTTACGTCGTATTTTTTCTGAAACCAAAACCTACTGTTTATACTGCTGTTGTCCTGCAATCATGCAGCCTAGGTCATTGCAAAAACTATTAAAGTGGTCATAAAATATTATTCATGCTTTTACCACCGCAACGTATGATGATCACAGGCTTTGTACGTTATTTCTAAAACCATTATAAGGCTTCACGGATATGTTTCCAGATAGAACTGCCCCTTCCAAGCTGCAACTTTTGAGAGCTCAAGGATCAGGTCCGTCCAGTAAAGCGTCCGTGTTTGGGTTTAAACGAATATTTTTGCAATTTAAATGCAATTAAAATTATAGCTTGTTTGTGCGGGATAAAATATTTTCGAAAGAGCTAGAACGTGCTATATTACCCAGAAAGAGCTTTACTCTTTCTAGCGTTGTTTTCTGACTGTAAACCGAACACATTTTGTGGTTGTCCTTTTTTTACGAATACTCCATAACCAGCAGGGTGTCAGATTAAACTTTGTGCGACAACGTACTATAAACAAAAGGCAGGGCATGTTTGTAGTGCTCTTCCAATTGCTTTGATTTCTTCGTTACATTGCTTTTGGTCCATTTCTACGATGGCTGTTTGCGCCATGCAAAATATTTTTTAAAAAACACTGTAGAATATATTTTTTCAAGAAAATTACTTTTTCCATTAGTTTTTAACCAAAAAACGGTTCAATAAAAGTATCGTGAAACTGAAAAATCTTAATCGCGAAAAAATCATTGAGCAAAAGCAAATTTTTCCCAAGCAAATTGCTTTAAATTGAAAAAGTTATCTGTACAACAAAAATTTCAAAAATTCTTGAGGATTTTTTTTACTACACCCAACTACGCCAACGAAAAATTGTTCCAACTGAAATTTGGTGATGTGCCATGCTCATGTAGCATGCACATGAGATGACCGCTTAACAGAATTCGACAACATGCACATCGCTTGTAGACAGATTTCATGTAACATTGCTGCGGGTCTGCGTAATTTTCAAGCGTGAAATTCCAACATCGGAACAACAACCTTGATTAAGGTTTGCAACTTGTAAGATGAACAATAGATTTCTCGAATCAACAATGGATTTCACCAAGTTCGTTCTAGTATGGGTAAACAAGTTGAGCAATGAAAATTTAATTTCACAACTTCGCTTGACATTGAAACAAGTCTTTGCTTGAGAGGTTTTTAAAATGGCACTGATTGCACAAGGCACAAGCAGGGGCTCAGCAACAGACCTCATTAGCGTCTTCCCCAGACCCTCGTTGTATTTGTCTGGGTTTGTTGGCAAAAATATTCGTAAGCGAAAATTCAGGCATTATAAGGTCTAACTATCCTAACCCAAGAAGTACTGGAAAATGGAAAGAAATCCTACTTTTAGTCATGTCAGAGTTAGTCAGCGCTGTAACTGACACATTTATAGCTTATACAATTTATGGGTAATCATCTTTCGGGTGGAAGTTAAGAACAATACACAACTGTACAACAACAAGGTACAGTATGCTACAAGCTTTATTCTTGAAGACCTTTCCTAATGCTTGTGGTGTAGTGTTTCACGTGACATTTATGATTTCTATCCATTCGGTGGGGTGTTTGAATCCATCAGCAAAAATTTTAATGGAAAATTGGTTTCACATAACACTACGCATCTTCAGTTCTGTAGTCTTACTCAAATAGAACCTATCCCTTATTCTTAGACAAATCTAATTGCAAGGTAGGAAATGCAATCCTACCTTACGAAAAGTTTGGAATCATGGCATGTATTTCCTAGTTTGTCCTTACCATAACAACAACCACAAAATTGAATCTATTTTTAACAAAGGTTATTATATAAGGCAATAGACTTCCTTGACAGAATGCAAAGCAGCATACTGCAGTAGAAACAGCGCTAGCGATAATTCATTCGATAAAAAGGTGTCGGAAACAACGGAAACGCAAAAAAGAATAGTGAACATGGTTTGTTCGCAAATTTCCAGGGGAAATACTTTGTTGGCGGAGTTGGGCGCAGTTAAGAAACAAAGTTAGTCATGATAATTTTTTCTTTTTGTTTCGGAAGAAATTTCTTTTTACTTTCAAGGACTTTGTTATTTAAAATATGTTTGAAAAATTAAAAATTGGTTGGTCTAAACAATTTTTTATCATCTAAAACTGTTTGGGAGTAAATATTTTATAGCGTGAATTTTAAAACTTATAACAAAAATTTTGCATGTCACAATAGGGGCCATCATGCATTTCTTGCTTCGAGCGCTTTGTGCTCTCATTATCGAAGGTGAAATAAATCATGTTCTAAGAGCATCACATACCAACGCTCGATTGAACTTGACGATTCCGTGAATTCGTCAATTTTTTGGGGGGTTTGTCATGTTGTAGCAGTTAGGACCGAAGACACCCTTGGCTGAACACTGTTATAGCTGTGAAGTAGAACTGAGTTATCTTCTAGAGCGGATGTTTGATATCTAGTTACAAACTTGAAATAGAAACAGGTTTTTGTTTTTAAGTTACTTTCAAGTGGAACATTCAAGTTAAGTTTTTGAACAGCGTAGAAAACAGTTCTCATTTGAAGAAAAATACTGCTAGTCATGCCGTAACCAAGAGACTCAGGTCATACGTTGAAGTCCTATTAATTGAAAGTGAAGACCAACACATTGCAGACTTGAACTCGAAAAATAACAGGGTTTATGTTTATCAAGCAAAAAAGTAGTTTGCAAAAATTGCGGCATGATTCCCAGGGAGAGAACTAATCTTCAGCCAAATTGCCAACGCCTTACCGACTGGACTAAACAAGCGCCTCTCTAGTCCGTGCGGATCTAGGCATTATTTGTTTCGACTTTCGCCCTTCGGCTTCTTCCCCTGCTTCTGTCCACCCTTCCGCGTCTTTCCC
>Ga0210059_1002711_pt1 | contig 27941 bp, 16 predicted proteins | sample Ectturendosymbi2_FD_188042 | JGI IMG/M metagenome (GOLD analysis project Ga0210059, IMG submission 188042) | Ecteinascidia turbinata endosymbiont from Florida, USA - Sample 2 (SPAdes) (version 2) | ecosystem: Host-associated > Tunicates > Ascidians > Unclassified | place: Key West, Florida...
TCAAGCATATTGCTTGCCCACCATCATCAGTTACAAATGGCAAGTGTAATTGTTGTTTCTTATAATAATTTTGAGTTACATTTGTTCAGTCATTTTTTCTTTGAAATGCTGTTGCACCAAAGGCTTACATTTTTTAAAGGTTATATTCAAATAAATGGCAGCTTCAAACAATTTTTGGCAGTAAGAAAAGTAATGATTTGTGATAAACACTTTTTACAAAATGGCGTATGCAAAAACATTAAACGAACCTGGCTTAAAAGAAGACTACCCACACTAAATTTACCTAAAAAGTCTCATAAATCAGATACAACTGGAAAGTGTAGATCTGGAATATGCCAAGACTTGTCTCTATACTGTGACAAAAAAAAGGCACATATGGATGTGCAGACAGTTCAATGATGTAATTTACCAAAGTGAATAAAAGCGGTTGACACATGCACCAAATCAGTGATAAACAACCCCATGTTACCTATTGCAGAAACCTGTTTTCCATGCCTGTGCAAATGTAACTGCCTTGTATCTGATATGCAACAAGGGGTAATCATATAACTTACTGCTGTGCTTTCAATGGAATCTAAGCAGATCACATATCACAAAAACTGGCAATTGGCTATGGATCAGTTGAATCTATTCTTTCATTTCTTCAGGGGCAGATTTCAAGCCACATGCACATGCTTGCAATATAGGTTGGAGGTATTAATTATTGGAGGCAATTTGTCCACACTAGGTTAATTTTATTATTGATAGTTAATAACTTCTTGCAGATATCACCATCACAAAATTGAATGGAGTTATTACATATTACCCAACACATGGTCTAGATACTACAGAATTATGCAGTGTTATGTAGTGTATGCCGCTTTTTCCATGAATCTACGGTTTTGAAATCTTAAATTCCAAATATAACTTGTTTGTAGTTGATTGACTTCCAGCCAATAGATCTATTATGCAACCAATTGCACATGAAGATATTCTTTTCACAATGAACAATTCAATGGACCCATCAAGGTAACTTTTTGCAACAGTTGTGGCTTCACCTGTCAGTTGTTTTGAGTATAAATTCAAAATTGATTTTGTATGTGGGTGGATTTCTTTTGTTCCTGATCCTCAACAAGATTTGAAAACATGTCGGAATAACTTACTGAGCAGGAAATTATCTTGCACAAGATTGTGCAAGACAATCTTGGCATAGTATATGAAATGATGCAATATCTGCATAAGCTAAATGAAAAGCACATCAGTCCATCACCTTAAAATGATAAAATGAATGTATCCATAGCTGCTAAAACTGTCAGCCACTGTTGGTAGGTTTCTTGTATGTCTTCAAATTCCCTTTTTCAAATTTTAATAAAATGATGGTCCAGGCCCCCTTGGGGGTCACGAGCAGAGGCCTTCACTAGGTAGCTTTGCTGTATTCCACTTTTTAGTTGCAAACACAGAAAATTGGTAGGTGAAAAAAAAGTCAAAATTTTTAAATTATAATTTCAAATTTTTTCAGTTTTTAGGTCAAAAAATTGGTTTCCTTATTTATAAGTCATGTTGCCAAGTATGTTTTAGCAAGAAAGATAAACCAAGGTCCCTTAGAATGTTACTTTGGACACCAAAGACAAAAGGCTGTAGGCATGAATCACCACACGTCAGTTTATTTGCTAAAAATCCTGAAACCTAGATATTGTAAAATGTTCATCAGTTTTTGGTGCCATTATGAATGTGAGTACTGATCAGAAGCCATTGGCTACCCACAACAAACTCAGTTGAATTTATGTTTTTCAAATTTTTTTTCTTGCTTTGCATACCTCATGGCTATTTTCCATTATAAAATGCAGCTTTACATTAAAAAAAACTTGCAGTGGTTGTTTCAAAAAAGTTTGTATCAAAAGGTATTAGGCCAATACTTCCAAAGACAGTATTGACAGCCTAGAGTTTCTTCTTTTTAATCAAATTACGAAAACACCATTGCATAAAAATGAATGCTAGCATTAACTGATGGTACGGTTTGCATAAACAACAAACCAGTCACTTACAAAGAGCGTTTAAGTCAGTACACAAACCAAGAAACTTTAAACTAAAAGCAATTTTCTCCAAGCTGTTGGCTTTTCGTTAGCTGCAGTACACTTTTCTTTCAAATACCTGCAGTGAAAATTTGCCTTCATATGATAACGACTAAGGGTTTCATTCATTAAATATGTAGGACTATCAGGATTAATTAACTTCCTCCTAATATTATTAACCATGGACGTCGGAAGGGGGGACAGGGCCGGATTTTGAAAATTTTAGCAAAAAAGGGTTCTTTTCTCAGTTTCCAGTGGGTAAAACCAAATATCACCATTGTCCCTCTTAGAAAAATTTTTGAAAAATTCCCTAGGCCTAGTGGACCACTGGAAAAACTTCTTCCGACACCCATGTAACAAACCATTTGTTTTTCATCAATAACAGCATCCTCCAAGTGCTTGTAAAACTAAGTTTCATCAAGTGGCAGCAATTTTACAAAGTTTTCCCAAGGGGTTGTTTTTAACCCACTAAAAGTTTCTAAGCTAAAGTTCCCCTCTCTTTTGAAAAGTGAGTTTGTCTCATGAAATTTACCCCATGGAGTTTGTTCTTCGAATGGCAAACTGCATCTTACATGTTCACCACTACATGTAACATAGTAGCAACATAAGATAAGAACTGCAGTGCATATGGAAGCTTCTTGGGGAGTCAGTCAAAGGACGTGACGTCACGAAATCAGACGCAGAAAAGGACGTGACGTCACGAAATCAGACGCATGCACCCCAAAAACGCACAGGACGCATGCCGTGTGGATCCAGCTTTACGAATATTCCCATCCCCAGACTGGGCAGAAATTGTGGGTTCAATGCCGTAGTAAAAGAGTTTCCACCTAACGTTCAGTTTTCTAGTGTTAAAACCACAACGGTTAGTTGATGAGAGGCCAACAACATCTAGGAAATATGGTTTGGTTTCATCAACCAATTCGTGCTTTGAAGTGATGTTTAAGTTTCCAATCGCAAGCTTGTGGCAATATTACTATTTACGAGTGGCTTTCAAGTCTCTTAGACCTGGTGTAGAAACACTCTGTGCTGTGAATCGCTTCCTAGATGCGTAGTGGGCGCAACGTGGAGTATCCATTTGTGGAAAGCTGATGGGGGTCTGGCACGAATTTTTCGAATGGACCCCTCTGCCTAAGGCCCGAAGTGGTCCTTGATCATGCGTGCTACGACTGATGCGTGATGGTTTTGATTGTTTTCGCGCATTGCATGATAGTAACTGCCCAAATTATACCAAGAGACCAACATTGAGTCTACTTCGTATACAGATACGCTGCAATCACTAAGTGTGAAAAGAAGGGGCTATATTTCTCTATCACTTTAACGAAACAAGGCGAACGAAGTTTTGGTGCCTTCTGATTCATAGCCCCTTCATCAAAATTTATTTAGAAGTAATTAATCATTACAAACTTTTCACAATTCCTAGACCAGCCCTTCCAGGCACTCCAATGTAAGCCCAAATCCACGAGTCACGCCGCAAAGTTGTAAGCCACGACTGAGCACTAATAGCGCCGCACCTGACAAAAGATAGCCTGCCTCCTCTGCTGGCCTAAAAGTACAAGAAAGATTGATGCGCATTGCTTTGTCATAGATGCGTAGATGTTGCGTCATATGAAACAACAAATTTATCAATCAAAATATGATTACTACGGTATAGTTCAGTGCTTTTTTCTTAACCCAAGAAACTGAAGCGTGTGCGGCCCGGTTGTGTTCGCACACCTTCAGTTTGGGATTGATCCTCGAACCTCGGGAAGGATGGATTGTGACGTCATAGATGTTAATTCCGCGCCAGACGAATCGGCCAAAGAGAGCTCTTACTTCCATGTGCATGGAAGCGCAAGCGTGACTGCTACAAAACCCTGCAACTATTCATTATTTCCATTGTTCGAAATAAATCTAACTTTGAAATGCTTTGGGCATATTTAAAAATAATAGATCACCTTCAATCCTTTGAAATTGAGTTCGATATTTCCTTGAGTGAAGTGAAGAAGTTGTAGCCTACATGTAGAATGATTTATCAACACGTGATATTTTTCATGAAGTACTATTCTCTTAAGTTTGGTGTGCTATATATGAATCATACGCACAACTATCTGTAGTAGCTTTTTGAATACAGTTTTCCTTGTCATAAAATGCCGACTCGAAAGTGCATGGCTGTTCAGCTTTTACAGTTGTGAAAACGGATTTGCAAAATCGAAGGAAATTTGAGGACGATATGAGATTAGCTTTGCCAAACACTAAACCACAAATTTCGAAGTTGGCCATGCGCTTGCAAAGTCATTAATTCAACCATTTAATTTTTGTGAAACATCATTTGTTCGAAATTAGATATCAGAAAATGCATTTTAGTTATTTATATTGAAAAAAGGACAGCAGAGGATCTTAGGATGCATGGAATTGGTTTCCGTGGTCACGAACCGAAAAATGCTGAGAAACTCTGGCCTAGCGTTAACAAAATAAACTGCAAACTGCCTCAGAGACTCTAGCCCCAGGTCCAGCCTTGTGATTTGTCTGCACTATGAGCGGTATTTTTTGAAACACAAAACGACCGTGAACGCACAACTGCGCAAATGAAGGTTTGGTACAAACAACACATTTTTCGTCAAAGAATTTCTATATCTAATTTATATTGCACACTATTATGGAGAACCACAAGCATATCTTTGCTGTTCAGTTTAAGAAATTAAAGCTAATTTAAAACTTGATAAAAACTAGTGCATCTCGGTAAGGCTTCATGTTTTTCAGAAATTAGTTTGCAGATTAAGCGTATTTATCAATGTGAATTAGCGAAGTTCATGCATTGCATATAGCTGTAAGTAAAATGCAACTCTTCACATGTCTGCAAGACAGACCTATCGTAACCACGCACCCAAGAACAACAAAACAAAGCTTTAGCCTCTGTTGAACATACCGTTTTGCATAACGTTGAAAGAACAGCTCCGCTCATCATTATGAGGAATAATGATGCTCTCAATATTTTGTGAATTCAGGAATGCTGTTCTTCAATTATTGAATTATCACAGCTATGATGTTTTCATCTGAAAAATTGAAAAATCTGAATCTAACCTTTTTTGAAACTTACTGTAATGGCCGTTGAAATTTTATTGGCATTGGATAGCGTAATGTCTTCCTTTTGTTGAACCTCACAAATCTTTGTTTTCAATGGTTTTGCTCTAGTAGAACTTTTCTATTTTTTTCGTGAAATGTGCTTCTTATACAACATGCATGTACATAGCCTCTTTACGTTGGTTTGTCACGGGCATTTTTGTGCTGTGCTATATTTTTTTCAATCTAACTCCATTGCCTGATGATAATGCAGTGTATTAACATTATTCCGCACACGAAGACTCTTGCATAGCATTATCTTGACTGTCCCCGAAGGGCTGACTGACAATTTCTTGCAGTCAATTCGGTAGCACTTGAATTCTAAATTAACAGTTCTTGCATTCTAAGTCAACTTGAATGCTAAATCAACCATTTTTAACGCGAACACCAAATAATTTTTTTTGTTAGCGCGGACCCCAAGTGGCATAATCTGAGAAAAATATGTTTTAGGCGAAACAAAAATTGGAGATTGCGTAATAAATGAAACGATTAGTGAAAGGGTATTTTTTTATTAAACTAAACGAATAGCAAATGCCATTTATTTCTCGAAGCTTTCTATATGAAACGTATTGTTGTTTGAAAATGAAATTGGGGCGTCGTCGTTGACAATGCAGTAGCCTACGCACCAGTGTCGGATTAACAATAGTAGCAAATGTAGCAATTACTACGTGCCCCGCGCTTTTGGGGGCCCCGCAGTCTTCTGTAATAAATCTTATTTATTACATGATATGTAAATCTGACACGATATATAAATCTTATTTATTTCATTATATATAAAAATTATTTCAGTCTAAGAAGTCAAGAAGTCAGTATTTTACTAAATGTGCCATAAGTAGTAAGCGAAGGTTTTCAATTGAACGCTGTCTGTGTCCAGAAATTCTTGCTTGATTCTTTTTGTACAGTTACGTAACAAAAGGCATAAGATTGCGGTCAGCAGTGCTGCCATTTTAGCTGATTTGCTGCTAAATCTTGCAGGATGTTCTCACTGTTAGCTGTAAAATTTTCAATCTAGCAGTTAGCTAATTTTCTAGCAGAATTTTACCAACCGTTTGGCAGGTTTAGCAGGTCACAAATTCCTGACCAAAAACCTATTCTAAGAGTCTTTCAAGATGGTAACTTTACACCTTCTTCATCAAAAAATATACTTATTTTCTTCATGACGTTTTTAACTGGGTAACACCAGTGGCGATTCTAGAATGAAAAAACTGGGGGGCACTGCGGGGCCAAGAAAAAAAGTGGGGCCAACATAAATGTGTCTTCTGCATGATGAATTTCGGTTGTAATGAAGATTGACCCTATCAAACCCAACATAGGCTTTCGAATATCGCCAGAACCATCGCCAGAAAGTCTTCAAATCGTTTAAAATTTTGCTGGCTGAAAGTTATTTGCTGTATATGTCAATCAAACGAACTTGAACGGGAAATTCAGCACAAAACTGGGGGGCCAAGCAGGGGGCCATGACCCACCCAGGCCCCCCTTTGAATCGCCTCTGGTTAACACCAGGACAAAGCACAACCAGCTGCCTGCAATTATTTGGCATTTTTATTACGATGCAAAGAAGCTGCTTCAAGCAGACGCTTGTATCATGATAACAAGTAATTAATTAGATAGCTTGGTAAAGCCTAAATTATTTGCTTGTGTGGTTAGTGAGCGCGTTAGGTTGAAAGGCAACATTGGTAGAATATGTTTTTATTCCACAACACGATATTTCCAAGTGATTCAGTTACACTAGCAAGTAGTACTGCCTGGTAAAAAAACTTCCTGGTAAACCGAAGCTGCCAAAAGTTTCGACATATGTGGTTGCAAGAGATTCAGAACTTACTGCAAAAATTGGCTCAACGCCTGCTGCCAATCCTTCTGATTCAACAAAAGTCTTTTGCGAAGTTTGCAACAATGCAATCATAGCGAAGTACTGTGAGCTTAAAAGGCATAAACTGGTGGCAAAAGCGCTCAGATAAGACTAAAGAACTTTTTGCATGCTCCCTAATGTAACACAAAGTTTACAAAGACCAGACTTAGACAGCTGTAGGGCTGAAGCTATGCTCAGATTGTTTATCGCTGAGCATTATTCTACTGTATAAAAACATGCAACCATTTGAAAGAGATCGTCAAGAACTGTGTGTCATACAAAAAACGAGGCGAGCTGCAGTTACGTTGCTCAAAAAGTCAAAATGTTGACTGATAGAAAATTGTTGGCCGAAAAGTGTATTGGTCAAGACCGCCATTTTCAGCCCATGCTTATTGGGAGCGAGTGCAAGACGAAAAATTAGTATATTGTATAACTTTATAGGTTTCTTTTAATCATATTGAAAATGACAGTTTTCAACAGAATTTAATTGCTTTTAGCAGATTTTAGCTGAAAATTTGTGGCAAGACCTTTAGCAGAATCTAGCAGTTTTTTGTGACACTATTTAGCAGATTTAGGTCACAACCATCTGGCAACACTGGCGGTCAGAAAAATATACTCAGACTGCCATGTCACGATGCAAACTCGATAGAGCATACAGAGAGTAAAGCTACAAACACGGATGCCTTGCCCACACACTTTATGATTTACAATGAACGCCAGAAACAGCCGTCAGCGACCATCATTGCTCCCATTTCATTAAGCACATCTTCGCCAAGATCCTCACCACTGATAGACTCCAGATCAACGAGAAAAGTATTACGAATTCATGCTGTAAATTTAAGATCTTGTGTGCAGGAATCTCTTAAATAGTTTTGAAATGCTTTCAAATGTCTTCAAAAGCCTGACCGCAGAGAAGTTGACAGAGCTTTGCAAATTCTGATTTCAACCTACAGCTGTGCTTATAACATTAACAAGTTAACATCTTTGTCAGTCTCTGATCTCCTTTTCGGCAGAGGTAGCTTTTCTGATCTGAAATGCAAAACGTTTTTTAGAAGCGACCTTGATTGTTACAACAGGACTTTTTATAGCAGGGGTTCCCGAACTTTCCCTTTCCATGTACCCCTTCAGCATTTCGATAGATGAGCATGTACCCCTAAACATGGGCGCCGGAATACTTTTTTTCCAAGAGAGGTCAATAGTGGATTTTCAGGGGGTAGGCCAACAATATTTTGCAGGGGAGGCCAAAAGTGGCAAAATTACATTTTCACCACTCGAAACCAAGAAAACAACCTCTTCTTGCAAATATGTTTAAAAATATATTTACCAATAAGAATTCAATGATTTTGAAAATAATATTCACTGATATTTATTTTAATATTTTAATCTTTGAGCCAGACACGAAGTCCGTAGAGCACAAGCACACACTATCTGCACAACACAGATTAATATTAACAAACACAGAGCGTTTTGTAACGGCATTGGTGGTAGGACCACAGAGTTACAGACACTTGTTCGCTAACTTGTAACACTTCGTACAACACTACATCTAGAGTAGGACACGAAAATTGCATGTTAAGATACAGTCCAACCCTGACTGAGCCCTGGTGACGTACGAATGCGTTGTGGCCTGCACACGTCCTCAAAATAACACTGTAAGTTCCGGGCACTCAGTCACAAAGTTAAATGCGGTTGTAGTGTTTAAAGAATAAGGACGAATTTAAACAATTTGACAGCATCAAAAGCACGCAACCATACACTGTTTAACTTTTTGCATCGTTCAAGAAACAGGTACATATTTTTTTTCAATAAGGCCACAAAGGTAGGAATGTTCTGTTGAACCTGATGATTACTACCGCTTGCTCACCACGGCAGGTTGTACAAAGACCTGCAACCAAAGTCATAGTCCACACGCAATCTGTAGATGCATGACTTCCTGAAACCACACCATAATCATGATGCATACACGGACGTATGGAAGGAGCGAAAAAGTACATTGTTAACTGCGTTGGAACATCGGGATGAAGAATCTCGCAGCGTGTTTACTGCATAGTATTGATATCGCAGTTGTCTCTAAATGTCTTTGTCAACTGAAAGCTCAGTATCTAGTACAATCCCCAAATATTTGTAGTGGGAAACATATTTTACTGTTAGCACACCCAGTATCAGCAACGGGATGACCTTGCTTTTTGCGTTCTTAGTCTCAAACGTCATACAAACAGTTTTGCTCCAGTTGAAAATAATTTCATGCAATTCTGCATAAGCCTGACACACATCTAGCATACTTTGCAGCCCACGTACACTTTGTCAAAACCAACAAATATCATTAGCAAACATCAAGTGGTTCAATAAGACTTAACCAATAAAACACCCAGCTTTAATGTTGTTTAGTTCAAGAGATAAATCATCTAAATATACAGCAAACAAGTATGGGCTCGATACTCCTCCTTGTCTAGCCCCAACAGTAACATGAAACGGTTCGGACAAAACATGTAGGCCATAAATAATTTGAAGTGAATAATGTTAAACATATTTTTTCCCTTCTATTGCAAACTTAAATGTACCCCTTCAGATCGGCAAATGTACCACTAGAGGTACATGTACCCCAGTTTGGGAGCCCCTGTTTTATAGGAACGTTTGCTTCATTTATACGACTGAAAATATCTTATAAATAGGATAAGCCTCGAACATGGGCGTCGAAAGGGGAACCTTGCCTCCTTGGATTTTGAGATTTGATATATTCCTGATTCATTTTTATCAAAACCAGGTTGTTTTCTTAGTTTCGAGTGGGAAAAATGAAATTTCACCATTCACGGCCCCCTGGGAAAATCTTTTTGGCTACTTATGGAAAAATCCACTATTGGTTCCCTCTGCAAAAAATCCTTCCGATGTCCATAGCCTTGAATAAACTCTTCACTGCTTAACTTCTTTGAGAGTGCAACATTGCTGTTTCTTTAAAAAAGAAAAATTTTGTTCCGAAGTTCAGAAATGTGCTTTGGGGAGCCGTGGATACCAGTTGAAAAAACCCTGGTATACAAATTACGCGCGGACACAAATAGTGTTTAACTCTTTATCTGTCTCTTACTCATGCGATTTCTCAATGAAAATTCATTTTTTCAGATAAATTCGAATGGAGAGAAAATAATTTTTAGGAAACAAAAAAAACATCTATAAAAACTTATCAAGTTCCCCAAAATGAATATAACGCTTCGTTTCCTTACAAGACAACGATGATATAAACAAAACCAATGCACTTCACTTGAGTCAAATGCTACAGTTCTCTTTGGGTTTGATTTTACAGTACTTGTGTTCTTTTATATAGTTTAAGGACTCATTTAAAAAAAATTAAAGTATGACAATTTTATCTTCAACTATAAGCATTGCTGAATGCTTGAGGAGTGGAGCGCATTTTATTGGAAAGCAAAATTTATTTACACAAATTAAATCACTGGAGATTCCAATTAAAAAATCGATACATTATTATGCATTGGTAATTGCCGATGGCACAGACGTGCTTAAACCCTTCGACGTCAAGGGTACCACTTGCGATTACTGCAGCCTGGAAAGTTCTCCCTGCAAATAAGAGCTTGAGCAGAGAAAGTCACGGCACCAAAGTTGTGCTGGTGGCTTGGGCGTTGGTGAAAACAAGAGGAGTTACGCACTGGTGATATTGACGTAGAGCTCCTTACGTGTTGTGACGTACTGCCCGCGTCTTCTGTTAACGCATTACAAACCTGACCGAAAAAATCACATGCACTAAGGACTTTCAGGTGCAGGCAACACTGTATCTTGTCCAAACGTCTTTGTGCAGACGAGACGCGGTGAACCTTATCGACACAAGTATAAATTCGATGCGTTCAACACTGCATCATTCAGAAAGCGCTGCAGTTACTACCCGCTGCTAAGCAAATTCTTGTCTTGCGCCCAGGAAATTGAAAACCGATGCGCTGAAACGGACAGTGGATATAGGTGGTGTGCTTCAGTACATTAAGATTGATGTTTGTTCAATTATTTTGTAGATCAAGAATCTGGAAGTTTTTAAACATATGCTTTGTTTAAAATCCAGTGAATCAACGCGTTATCGATTATACAAGCTCATAGAAACAGAACAGCCGAACTTACAATCAGCCTGGGACTGTATATGGGGAATGGCAAAGTGAAATGTCTCCGTTCGGTTTTGCTTTTGGAGCTCGTACCTGAGTGCAGGCGCCCTTGCTTGGGACTCAGACGCTAATGACATGAATGTATCGTCTGCACTTACATATACCGGTATTTGTTAATGCAAGTTTGCAGGAGCCTCAGAATTTTTTACAAAAATCCCACATTCGCTTTCAGATACATCTGCATTCAAAAAAAGTATGTGATATCAAAATACGTTATGGCCTTATTGCCATTCTCAATACCTCAAGTGTGTATTAATTTGAGAAACATGCGTTTTAGTAAGCACTGATGTTTTTTAAACTTGAAGATATACGTTACATTTGCTTACTTCATCCATCAACATGTGGCCAAAGACAAAAGTGTATTTGTTGATGTCTTTACTTGGAATGTTCTGTTCAACAACATGGCTTATTCACTTTGTGTGGAATGTGGTTTTACCACTGGAATTTTAAGATAAAAAAAAGCACACAATCCCTTTCTGGTTTTCAATTTTAGAAATACTGCTGCGTATAACATGCACTTACGACATAGATTAATAACACCTTTTAAAATCAATTTAAACGTTATTTGATATGCCATGTGTGTTCTTCTAGCCTAGTGAATTTGCTTACGAATGTTATTTTTTAAATTGTTTTTGTAGATTATAGCTTGTGCACCAAAGATTCTTTTATTTCAGACATCTAGTTTGAATTTCGTGAAACCTACTTTACGAAGCAATAAGTGCTTCGGAAGAAAATAGTGTTTGAGCGGAAATTATTCTCTGTGGTGCGACTTGATCAAGAAAAATTTTATTGATAAAATGCACTGCAATGTCATGGTGATGATGCTTGTCATCGAGCTTTTGTTAGCAACTTCTCCTGCCATGGGCGCTGACCACTGGTCAAAGTGGTTCAAACCTGGAATGGATATGGGAGGCAAACGGTAAGAAATGAAATAAGCTACGCAAGAAAATGTGCCATGCATATGAAAATATTTTAGTGCTATAAAAAAAGCAGTTAAAAAATGAAATGTAAAAAAGCACTCTTACAAATGCAACCTTTGCTCCGAATATTCTTCAAAATGAAATATTTGTTCAAAATACTTCCGCCTGCTTAAATTTTTTACCCAAGGTTTTTAGAACTATGAATTCCTGGTACCAGTTGAGCGTAGTCAGTGAAACCTTCTAGCAGCCGTATTTTTTAATACAGCAACTTCTATCCCGCTGAAAGAGATCCATACAATTATCGAGTGAACAGACCAGACTTGGAAATAAACAAAGGGTTTGGTGAGATCTCATCCTCCCAAACTGAAAATGAAAACCAGCGGATCAGTTTAATGACACTTCTTCGGGTAAGAAAAACTTGTGTATTTTTGCCACCAGATCCATGTAGACACAACAACAGGTCTTGTCATGGATTTACAACAAATAATAAAAATGAGAGAAAGAAATGATTGAGACTCATGATAGCTTCATGTTGCTTGTTAGCAAATTTCGTTGAAAACCTTTTCACATGATGTTTGGTTCGTACACCTGTTTTCTCACTGTTTAATCATCAGGGCAGCTGACTAGAAAACCGTATGGTTATTTCAGATGTCCTGGGAACAAAATAAACGCTGTTGTTATGTGGCTGGTTTTCTTTCCGCAACTTAAACATGTGGCGCATGATTTGATGTTTGTTAGTACTTGTTCCCGAATAAACTGATACTGTATGTATATATTTGCGATTCGGATTCATTTACAACTGCGATTGATTTTTGACATCTTATCCCAAACAAGGAGTTTGCATAATCTCTGGTTCTGCAATATCGTTTGCAGTCTCTGCTAATAATTGTCATAAAAAGTAGGCTACTTTCTAACGCTGGTTTTACCTAAGGTTGTATGCGTACGGAACATATGTTTATATCGTTTGCGCTTTTACGATAAACTTCCGGGTTACCGCAGCATTTTTTCCCTTTTCAGTACACTTCGAAAATCAGTCCACATTTTAAGTAGTCGTAACTCTCAAATCGTTTTATGTTATTGAGCTTGCAACTATTTCTGCGAAAATATGCACATTCTTTTTGTTTTACATGAAAGAAGATTGGTAAACGATGCAAATGTTGGTTTATTTTAATGCCACTGCGTTTCTTTAAAATACAATGGATAATTTGGTGTTCTTGACGAGCTCACAAGCTCCACGTAACTGAAAACGCACGCCGTTGGCTATACACAGATTTTGACAAAAATTATGAGATTTACATAATGTCCTTAAAAATATTTCAGAGCTCGTTGAGGTTAAGCGCGTTATTTTCGCTCGATGAAGTTGTAATGCGCCAAAATTTTCGGAAGTACCAATATTTCTTAAATATTGTTTCCTGTAGTGACAAAAAATATCTTTTTTTATAAAAAAATTCTAAATCTCTTTTGTAGGTTTTGGCAGCAGCAAGTGCGAATGATGGCAACAGACATGAGGTGAGAGTGTTCGGCCGTGTTCTTATCTTCAACACAAAATTCTTTGTATGAGTTGCACAGCAAGGCCGGGGAACCTCGGGCCTCGCGCCTTTGTGCTAGTAAGCTGTCTATGAAGCATACTATCAAGATCACAACCGCCTGCTATATATACAAAAATGTTCTCTACCTCTGTGCATGACCCGCAGTTCAACTTAACTACTGCTACCGGCGTTTAATATATTCGAAAAACAGCAGCTGAGCGCAGAGCTGATGGAGATAACTTGGGTTGACTTGTTTAACAAAAATATGGAAGGTGCGTAATCAGTGTTATGATACAGCTTCCACCTTCTAGGATGATGTATGTTTTCGAGAAGTAGTTACATACAATTCCCACGTTGGACAGACATAGCAATCTCGGTCAAATAATTGGCGGAATAGTGGTATAAAACCCAAAGTCTAGACCTTAATAACAGACAAAGAGTCGAATTCATAAATCTAAAATGAAGTCTAACTTATAAGTTTTGGATTTTCGATCAAACTCTTCTGCAGCACTGTATTAAGATTATGCTCCTGTTAATATTCCTACAGTTTTGTGGCAAACCTCACCTTGTAATCTGCAAATGAATGAATAAATATTGAAGGTTTTGCCATAAAATTTAATAAATATGTCTGTAACTTCGTGAATACATCAATGATGAAACCATACGAGTCATATTTGCAATGGGCTATCATAAAACCAACTTTTTGGTGTCTTGCTTTGAGCATCATGCCTCATTAATTGTCGGTTGTCACAAAACCAAGTGCAAAATTGAACAGCATATCGGTGAAAACACCGAAACATTTGCAGTGTTGAAAAAGTTTTATTATTTAGATTGCTTTCACCGAGGTAACCGACTTTGCATTTGAACAGTGGGAAAATCTGCGAATGTTCGCTGGTCGAAAATAATTGCATCCTTCTGCAACGACCACACGTCCAACTGGAAAAATAATTTTTCAATTTCCTGGATGCCACAACCACCGTCCAATTTAGAAAATACAATATTTATTTGCAAACTTTGCTGAGCGTCTACGTTTCTGTAGGTGCTTAATTTTGTGGTCTACTTCACGTACTTGTGTTTTCTTTTGCTGACCGTTGTTTGTTTTACATACGTTTTCTGTGATTCGTCTTCACTGTTGAAAACAGAAAAAACACAGTGCTATAAGTCGTTGCTGTGAATAAAACAGTTACTTGCAATGCTTTTGACTGCGCTTGAAGCTCGAAATCGCGATTCATAATGAAGATAGATTCAGAGAAATTTGTTCAGTTTGTTCTGTTATTTATTAGGAATACGCAAATCGTCCGATACACTCCTATTTGCTTAAACTGCATTTTTAAATAATATCTACTCTGCTAGCAAACTTTCTTGTAAAATATTGTTATTGAAAACAAACAATACTTAGCTTTAGCCAAAATTTCTAAGAATGTTAACGGCTTTTTTAAACGTATTCGAAAGTGTTTAAAATTCTTGCGTTTTTAATCTTCCAAAAGCTTATCATTTTTCTTGAAACAACAGAAAAGTGTGAGATGAAAGCTAAGTCGCCAATTAGGGTTGTGAGACGCATATGCATAAAAAGTTAGGGCAATAAGTTACGAGAGAGGAGTACTCTTTAAGCAGAAGAAAAAAGCGAAGTTTAGCAGCGACTAGTATTAAGCAGAAAAATCATACGTCGGTTATTTTGAATCAGATTAAAATGTTGGGGCATATGTAAAGACTAAGTGCACTGAGATCTTTTTGTAAAATTTACGTGGCAATATGCGGTGATTTATTAGTTTCACAATTCTATTGAAAAGTTTTCCTGTTTGCTAGTCAGTTATTTGCAGAAGTAGCAAGGAAAGTTTTGTACAGAATGATTAGAAGTTGAGGTGAAGCTCCAGCGCATCCAACACCGCGTAACGCTTGTTAGCACTCCAGTTTCCAATCCATTTGGCCTGCTGCATCACCTTCTCATAAATTGCGTTTATTGAGCTTATAGTTTTCAATCGAAAACTGAAAAACGTCGATCTGAACTCAAAATTGAAATTACCCTGTGTAATCATTTTGTGACTTCCTCTGAGTACGTAAAAAACTTACAGTAGGTGCAATACATATATGCGACTTGATAAACATGTCAATGCAATTAGGAAGATCTGTTAGCCTACTATCAAATCAGAAACATTGGGCACAGGGGCGTAACGAGGTTAAATGGCGCCTGGGGTAAAAAGCAAGTTTGGCGGCCCCATGTTCGAACCTGAGGTCTTTCGGTAGCAAATGTACTGTAGGCGAAGAAAGTACTTGTAACATTGTTGAGACTTTTCGGGGCCCCCCGCAGTCTTTCGGCGCCCCTATAGTGATTTGGCGCCGAGGAAATTGTGCCCACCTTGCCCACCTCGTTATGCCCCTGATTGGGCAAGTTCGGCAGTATTGAGATGATGAAAGTACAAAGTTGTTGATCAATGCGTTGGTAAAATCTAGATTAGACTACGCCAACTCTCTCCTGTTTGAGCTGCCACAGGCACTAATACTTCACCTCCAGTGGGTACGGAACATAGTTGCACGACTTGCAGCACGTTGTTGTTCTCACATTACTCACGTTATTCATTTGGCTTCCAGTAAAAAGGAGAGCACATCTTAAAATGTTAGCACTTGTGTATAAAAGATTGCATGGTCTCGCATTTGACTAAATTTCAAAGTTGCTTGTAAAATATCAAGCATCTCGTCAGTTACGATCATCTGGCATGTCCAAGTTATTTGGATCCAGAGCGCGCGCACGGGTCAGAACGGCGATAGATGCTTTTTATGCGAATGAGTGGAATGCTTTGCCGCTTCAAGTTAAATACGCTGAGTCCCTTTCTACTTTAAATTGTTTGAAAACCCACCTTTTCAAACTGGAATTTGATCGTCAACGAACTTAATTGTTTGATTCTTGTAAATTATGTGAAATACTGCATGTGTTACTACTAATTTTATTTACGACTTTTTTAAAACTTGCGATGTTCACTGATATATTTTTGCCATTCTGCTTTGCCCATTTGTTTGATCCCCTTTCTTGCCACCCAGGTAGTTTTTTTGCCTAGTTTTTGCCTCCCTTTTTAGGCTCTCCCGAGAGTACGTCTGTCAACTTTATGACGTCAAGACCGCCTTTTTCAGCTGACAAATCCCACCGCTCGCTTTGTGTTACGTCACCACCGCGTTGCTCCTGGCAGTGATTTCGTAGCTATGGTTTTGTTTCTCTGTAATTAGCGTCACAGTGTTTATTAGTTTTAGTGAAAGCAATGATATGAGAACGGCGTTTTCCCCAGTTTTTACTTTCCGCAACTTGTATTTTGATTTATTCATTTTAGTCTTGAGCTTGTTTTCTTTCCCTGTCCTTGCTTTAGTTCTTCAGCATTTCACCCGTAAGCAATTGCTTGCAGATTTCAGGACAGAGGATGCGTAGAGTAACGTAAAATCGATATCCTATTTAAAAAATCTGCTGATTGATTCGACTGTGTCACTTTTGTGGAGACTAATTACTTGATTTTATTAGGTTTTTATTTTTCATGCATTTTTAACTATCCTTTCGTGGTTGCTGCAATGTGAAGCACCGATAACATTTTTATGGATATACGGTGCTATATAAAAAATTTGTTCAGTATAATTATTGTATCGCATGAAAACTTTGATATCTTGCCAAAACGCGTTGGAACCTCTGATCAACTGGCTTTCCAATATATTTAAAAATATTTTGACAGCAAAATTTGCATACTTTTAATCTCAATCTTTCATGCCTGTTGATGGAGATCCGTGCACTTCGCATCTACAAACGTTGATTTAAATGCGCATTGTAATATTTTAATGGTTCGATCATTTCAGATCGTGTTGTACGACTGGTTGCAATAGACTGCAACACGCTCGAGACTTCTTGAGCAAAAAGTGGAAAACATCTTTTTTGTGACAATTTCATTGTCATTGTTATCATACCGAGCTAAATCTTCTGCTCAGACATTACTGAAACCAATGTTTAAGACAATGCTCGTTTCTAACGTCCTTCCAAAGATGTACATATTTTGAAAAAGACAAATTTTGTATACTATGTGTCATACTTCACAAGCTTGTGGTGTATGAGCCTATGCTTTTGGGTCCTGAGTTTTCCATTTTTCTGCATATGCTTTTAAGGCTGTGCTTTGGTGTTTCGAGCAGCTGCACGAGCAGAAAAATCAAAGCAAGCATTTTGATCACTTGGCCTTTGGCCAAAATAGAAAACGTTCTGCGTGGTGATCGGTTAAAAGTAACAGAAAATTTGCAGAAGTTGCCTGATTTAACTAACTCAAACGGCATCTTTGTCAACAAAATGACTTTATATTGATGCAAAGAAACAACAAAAAAAGGAATCTTCGGAAGCTCTTGGGACATTAATATGCAGTATTTTACCATCAACAAGGATTGTGAACTTACGAGCAGTATATGCTTACTGGGTAGATGTGTTGGTAGTTTTGAGTTCGTGGAAAACATTGACGATCGATATTGATGCATTGTTATAGTTTCGGACGTATGGCATTAGTTGGTAGTATCTATTCCGTTAATATATTTTCGCTCCATTACGATTTCCATTAGTGATGATTGCGCCACATTTCGGCCCTGTAGGCCTCACTGGTTGCAACAGTAGACTTCCTCATCTTTATTTCTATATTTTTATTTTGATGGGATCTTTGTTGCAGATGCTCCGAGCTGCCTGAAAAGGCAAGACTCGAATAAAATCAATTACAACGAAGTGAAACAGCGAAAAATTATTTGAAATCTAAAACAATTGAAAGAAGGTGCTGAAAGATAACAATGTATTTTTGTTTTAATAAACTGTATATGATACCGGGCGTCTGATATTCAGTTTCGGGTTCAAACAGGTTACACTGGTTGCACTTCATGTAAATTTGTAGAAAAACGCAGGTTTTAACAGAATACTTTTTCAAGTACAACTTACAACTTACACTGCGATTCCTCGGCTCAAAGTAAAATTAATCAACTATTGCGGTGGCTGAATTTTGAAGTCAATTTGAATTATCTGATGATGTGCTTCGCATTGCAGTTGCCCTCCGGGTTGGTACCACAGTTTATCAAAGTATCGATGTAGTAGAATGCAGGGTGGCGATGTTGTAGAATCGTTGACGACCTACAGGGCTGCATGAATTCTCTTGATTGAGAAATACAGGCTGCATCCCCAGACATTCATCAATAAACTCTATTATCAAAGGATCATTAACCCTGATCAATATCCCCTCCGTCCTTCATCCTGTCGGATTATTGGTAGACATTAAGAGACCTGACGGTTTGTACCTGGGCACATGGCCCAGAGGTCCCATCCTGGTGTGGGACGAAAAATCATGGAAAACGTTGTCCTGTGCCGCTAACTGTACAAAGCGCTTCATGCAGACCTTGCAGCAGAAAACGTCAAGAGCGTATAAAGCAGAACTTACAATGACCTTACCTACACATTTCAACCAGCTACTATTGTAACCTTAGATGTTTATGGAAAGCACACTGCCCCGTGTTTGAACAATTTTGAAAAATACTTGATGGCGTGATTACTGACCCCAAAGAACTACAGCGGTTGAACCAGCACTTGTCCTAAGCAGTGGTCAGATAGTGCTTCCTGCATTTAACCTGAGTGCGAGCCTGATCTAACTCAATCATTTCTTCTCCACGGATCATACCCAACCAGCTTATCAGTATTACTGACTGCCACTTTACCTCCTTTGGTTTTGCTTAATTGTAAAATACATACTGCTTTCCGAATGCTCGTTTTCCGCAAGTTTTGCTAACTCACTTTGAAGGGGTATTTCCAGTGCCGTGGCAAGGCAGCCCCGTACACCCCGGTCGGGGGCCCACCATTTTTAGGGGCCCCACATTATATGTTGTGTTAGTAAGTTAGAGCCGTCTCTCCACCCTTGACTTTTACTCTTCTGGTCTTTGCCCTCAACGCAGAGCCGGTACATTAAGCATGTAATATCATGATTCGTTAATTTCGAAAAAGGATTGCAGACGTTCGGACACTATAGCAGTTTTTATAAAGTTGTGGTTACGTCAGAACAAGGCCAATTGTTAATTGTTAGTAAAGTCTTGACCTTCTTCACTTAACTTCGCTGGCTTCGCCCTTGTGCGTTGAAATTCTCGGGGAAATTTACGTCATAATGAATGTGCTGTGGAGTGTTGTGCAATCGCTTTGTAATTGCGTACAGATAGAGAGACTAGGTTTCTACTCTAGTTCAACGTTAAAAACGTTTTCGTGAAAGTTGCTTAAGACAGGTTATGTAAAGTTGCTGTTGTGTCAGTTTATTATATATAGGTCTGTGAAGACCGTGTTAAGACAGTCTAATTTAAAGTTTCGACCAGAAAAACCGGGGATAATCTCGATAAGTTTGACGCTCGCTTGCTCGATCTTAAAAAGCCTCTTCAGATTTAATATCACTTGCTATATGTCATGATGAAGATGGATGGTGTCAGATTCCAATAAATTCGTTCTTATTAGAAGTGAAGGTAGAGGGAGTGTTGGGAAGCAGTTGGTTCTACGCACTGCTTCCGCCTATCAGCTTTTGGTGAAGAAACGAAGTTGATTACATTGAGACTGCCTATTAAAATGATTAGGCTGTACAGCGACCACCAGGTGCTCTGTGATTGTCGGGATGCAAATCACAAGCATTAATGAGACTGCCGGTTTCACATATTGTCGTATACCAGGGGTGTGCAACCTTTATTACCGAAGGGCCGAACGCAATTAAACAGATTAGATCGCGGGCCACGCCTTCGTTTCACACAAGCTGTCCAGTACTAGTGACCGGAATAAAAATCCACTTGGTTGTACTGCATTTGACCGGCGGGCTGCAGGTTGCACACCCCTGCCGTACACCATAGTTGATGCAAGTACGGCAACTACATCAAACAGATAAATTACATCAAAAATAATTTCCTATCACATCACAAGAAGAGGTATTTATTTCGCTTTATTGATGATAACAGCTAACAAGTGATAAAGTTGGTTTTCACTTATTTTGCATTGGCAGTTCATTAAAGTTATTTTCTCCTGATTTGCACATTATTAGTTTAGCTTGGTTAGGTTTTGACATAGCGCTGCTCAAGTGACTAATTTGCAACTGGCTCGAAAAAGCACGTATCTGCCTAAATGCTTGCTGATATTAACGGGCCCCATCTAGATTTTTTAGGGGGGTCCCCAACAGCCTTTCACACGGCTCTGGGTATTTCGCTTGAACGACGTCTTGCAAATTATGTTGTTTTTATTTGTTCTACACTTGTTATCGTGGCTGCTGCCCATGATGAAGCTGCTGTGTTATAATTTGTTCAGAATTGCTTCCAACGTCTGAGGCATTTACTGTAAAATTTTAATTGTTGTAATCTCAAGTTCTCTTGCAAATTTTGTGGTCGAGGATAATGAGAAATTATCATTGTAAATTAAGAAAATTGCGTTTTTTATTGCAATGCCAACCATTCAACGTGTGACATAAATCTATGCCATTTTGCCTCAATTTTGTGCTCTTTAAGTCATAAACGTATAAACCGCTAACCGCTTGCAATTTTGCGGCGGCGACAGCTTAACATCAAGTAATAAGCAGTTTATAAAGCAGCAATAATAAGCAGTTTAAAACTCCTAATTGATAGCACTTCATTAGTCCCAGGTTTTAAGAAACGTTTACAGTACACACCCGGGGTACGTGCAGCAGTTTCTGAAGATATAAGCGTGAGTTATGGTAAACAGTCTCTGCATGTGCAATTAATTATACAGGAGTGTGGTTAACCTGCAGAGGTTAAAAACGGTTCGTTTAAATTATTCAAAAGGTTGCAATCTCACAGCTAATTAGTTCAAAGTGAAGAAGAACAATTAAATATTGAATGTCAGATTTACTGAAAAGCGCACTGTTCTGGAACGACTACGTCAACTCTGACATTCAGTTTCAAGCAAGGACTAATAACAGTTCACTGCATCTCTGCAAGCCTAAACAACGTGCATTATAGATTTGAAATGTAAGCGGCTCGTGGTTTCTTTTCGGTTGTTGATCATAAACAAGAAAAGCTAAAAACGCAGGCATCTTCCTCAAAAACCATTTCGTTTTTTTACAGCGAATAATTTATATTTATAACGTAGACATCAAAAGTGAAATAGCGTTACGAGCATACAAATATTATCCATTTCCTAGCGTTCACATTGTTATGAACATTCCATGTAAATTTTGTTTGAAGCTTCATAGAATTAAGCTTTTTACGAAACTTCGATGATTGAATTTAGGCGACTTATACATTAGAAAAAAAACGCAAAACGTTGTGATCATCAGTTTTCAGGAGGATTCCCAAGCACCAGGATAGGAACAAGGTTTTGGAAAATTGAAGCTTTATACCGATAAAGTTTCGATCATTTACTTTGTGTCTAAACTGCAAAATGACCTTACATTAAATCACACGCACCTTAGGGTTACCATTAAATTCGATTTTGGTCTTGCATTTATGTTCCGTGTAAAAGCCAAACCATAAAAAACAGGTTTGAGCGTGTTTGCAGCTCGACATGAATTTGGTTTAGCGAAGTACTATGTCATGGAAAAAAGTCTGAACAGTAAAAACTTGGACCATCATTCAAATTTTGCAAATCTCTAGGACCGTCTGTTCAGCGCCTGCTTGCAGCCGTCATTTCAAAAATGACTTTGTCATCTACTCCTTCAATAGGTCTAACTTCATTCTATTTAAATCGCATTAGCAGCGTAGGCCATGAATTTGTCAATAAAAACAGAAACGAAGATTATATCATGAATTATAAGCTTGTTGCCATAAGTCGAGCACACCGTTATAAACCACTATCAAGGTGGAAGCCAGAAGAGGAAAGGATCGGGCAACCACGAGAACCGGCAATCGTTAACGAGCGTTTCTTTAGTTCCCAAACAAACAACTTGCTGATAACTGCTTATGCCCAAGTATTCGATGGGCTAATGTCCAAAGTTAATCAATACGAAAGAGCTTATAATCAACGATTATTATCAGCACTGTCACCCGCAGAGCCAAAGCGAACTTTATTTAGACAAAAGACATGATCGCTGCATGCACCCACGAGAAATATGAGCTTGTTCAATTTCAACTGCCCGAAAATTTGCAAATTTATTTCATATTCGATAGATTTTTTTGCATTATTTTAGAAATTTTGACCCAAATTTAATATATGTTTTCTCTGTTTGAGAACCTGACCACTATAATGCATTACGTTTAATGAGCATTGAGCTTTAGAAGAAACAGATTTTCGCAGTGTAGCAGAAGATTAGAATTAATAATTCATGGAACAAAAAGGAGTGTTGCGATTTATCTTGTTTTACGATGTAGTTTACGTAGCACTTTCGACAGGCGTGAAAACTGATACTAACGACCCAACGTATCAATTGCAAAGTACAAGCCGGTTCGAGTGTGATGATCGACTTAAAAGTCATGTAATCTTCATACAATTAAATCCTTAGGCAGTCAGCATCCTTATAGGCGCTTAATAAATGTCATTTGCCTAGATTTTACAGCAAAATGTTGAAAAAAGAGGTGAAAGGGCTGTATTGGCAAGGACTTTATGCTCTCATGGAAGTTCTTCATTGGACCAAATGTGATTTTGCGTGGAAGCTCTTTTTAATTGGTGCATATCTTTATCAGCTTCCTATAAGTTTACTTAAGTCTACTAATAAGCGAATACACAATAAAAGAAAAAACTACATATTTTCAGGAAGAACAAAACTTAAAGTTTCCAATTATTACCATCCGTATGTTTACCAACAACAGGAAATGGCCTCTGCAAAGAACAACTGGGCTTTGGGAAATGGAGAATGATCTCTAGTGAAACCAAAAATTGTATTGTACAGTGTAGCCTACGTAGTTTGAGATCGTATTGTCAATTGCAGTAGTGAGTGATTGCTGTCTAATGTGTGCCCAAACAACAGTAGCAAGGTTTCGTCATTGCCGTTAATGAGCGTTTCTTTAGTTCCCGAACAAGCAACTTGCTGATAACTGTTATCCCCATGTGTATGATGCGCCAATGTCCAAAGTTAATCAATAGGAAAGAAGGATATAATCAAAGATTATTATCAACACTGTCAACCGCAGAGCCAAAGCGAACTTTTTTCAGTTAAAACACAAGATCCTGTATGCACCCACGAGAAATATGAGCTTGTGCGTGCAACCCTGCAATTTCAATCTGTTGCGAATGTTACTATTAGAGCCTGTATAGGCCGCATAAGCAGTAAAAGGCTGTTATTATAATTTAATATAAAACTTTATATTTATGGAACTAGAATGTTTATTTCCCGTTGTACATACGAGTGGTAAAAAATCAGCCCCAACGTAAATATTATAGACGTATGAGAAAGATTTTTTCAGGGGGAAAGTTGAAGTCGTTTGGCCATAAAAACTTGTCACTGTCCCGATTGCTGACTCCGATTGTGACTTTGACATAGTGCGAAGTGGTCCTCTATCGTCTGAAATTTGGCAGAATTTGTGTAGTTTTCCACAAAATAGAAGTGAAAACCAAAAAGCGATCATCTATTTTTCCGAATCAAAATCCTGCAAACAACGTCAGTGCTTAACTTTTTTAAAGCACCATCGGATTACATCCAAATTCCAAGTCTACTTACGCAGCTGTCTCTATCCTGGCCATGGGTGTCGGAAGGGAGGCAGGGGGCCTTGCCCAGAGAAACACGTTTCATTTCCCAGAGAATTCACAAACAGTGCCGTTATTTGTCTGATTTTTATAAAATTTACAGTAGTAGGGAGCAACCGCTCCCTGTGAAGCTGTCTTGTGCACCTGCGTGAATAGTTCAATATGCTGGACTTACAATTGTCACTTTTTAAATATAGTGGTCATTACCTTCAATAGCTAACTACTGTTGACTACTTTTCAATAACTAGCTAGATAAATGTGCTTTTAATAAAAAAACAAGTTGGATGTTGTGGAGAACAAGATAAGCGAACAAAAACATGACATCATGATACTTTTGGTGGTTTGATGAGGTTGTTTCTTACAAAACTGTTGACACTTTTATGATGTTAGGATGAAAGCTTGATTATATGAGCGTTGATGATTCTTCTGTCAAGCAGAGTTTACCAAGTGGTTTCCAATATACAGTAGTAGGAACTAGGAATCGAAGAGGTAAACGTCTAAAAGAGCTATGTCCGACCCGCGGCCCAGTGGCCGCATGCGGCTCAATCGAATTTTTTGTGCGGCCAAGTTTAGATGTTCGCTTTAGTATCAGTAACTTACATACTGACAACCTGTCCTTATTTAGATAATCTTGAATTTGACATTCACGAATGAATGACGACTCACAAATGAAAACATTCTCTTGTCATTTAGTAAGTGAATGTTTGATTGGATTCGGGGGGACCTAGGAGACATTTTCCCCTTAGAACAATCTGTTGGTGCCCTCATGAAAATTTATCAAACTAATGTTGGTGAGAAGCTGGAGGTATAACACTGTGTTTAACGAGAGAAACACGTTCGAAGTTGCACAAGTTTTACAATGAATTTTGCAAGCAATTGAACATTCTAAGTTCTTACAAAAACACAGTACCCTGGTTCCAGAGATGACTGCAGACACATAGATAAAATAGTAATTAATGGTTGAAAAATCAGTTACAAACAACGTCATATATGATGATACTTCAGTATATAGTAAGCCGTTTTGTCCAGTTTCATTTTACTCAATTCGTAAAATTGGTCTGCGCCATCAACCTCGGCTTGTTTTGCATTAAAATCTCAGAAGGAGATTAACTAACCTATTTTTGAAATAAAACACTCGAAACATTTCAAAACAGTCTACTTTCACAGCATAGCTCCCTGTTTTCACAGAAAAACTAGGAAATGACCAAATAAGTAACCAGTATTTCAACTCCGTCGTCTTGAGATTGCTTAAAAGGAAATACAGTAACAATAATTCACAAAACAGTCGAAAACGACATTTGCGTCTAAGATATCTTATTTTCATAAAGGTGCTGCCATGCAAGGTTAGTCTGCTTAACCGGAAGCAAAAAGTACTAGGACATACAGCAGTACTGCAAGAAAGAAATTGAACCCTTAGCAATAATTATGAAAAGAAAGCAAATAATTATCTCGCATTTTTCATGGGAAACAGCTTTTTCAAGTATTTTCAAGGGAATTTGAAAAACATGAAGCTGAAAGCAAACTGTTTCTGTAGGCCCAGCGCCAGAATGTTTGCCGTACCTTTAAGACTTCAAAATGATGCAACAAATTGAGATTTAATTGTTCTTGTCATGACATGTTTTCACATCCCTATGTTCCCATTAGCAGTTTGTCGACCGAAAATGCGCTGTAATGGTCATTTAGAATTAAATTTCTAAAAATATCTCATGAACAATATCAGCTTAAGCGTAAAAGAAGTTTCCCTTGAGTTTTTCCAATGATTCAGCTTTCTCTCTACTTGCCTAAATGTTCCGCAAAAATGTTGGAAAGAATATATTTGACTTTGATCAAAAAAAAATTTTTTTAGAAAAAGAATCGCCACCAGGGTGGTGCCAGGTGCCATTTGTAATGATGTCCCTCAAACAGGAAATGAGTGCAAACAATTTTTGTCCGTTGTTAAAAGCGGCCTCTCTCCCATTTTCCTGCTGGTCCTTCAACAACAAAAACCTGCCACGCGACAGTGTTTCTAGTCATTTTCTTTCAGAGAAAACTTTACATTTTCGTTTTTCTTTCTTTTCTATCACATTTGACTTCTCCGCACGAGCGCGATCGGACCATTTGCAGAAAAAACTGAAACAAAAGCAAGAAAACGTGCTATACGTTGAAAACTACTTACGCATGACTGATAAACGCATGATTTTTATACGTTTTGATATTCTTCATCTGCCCGAACAGAAAGTTTATTACTTCGTTTGCCTATGTTTTGCACATTCACGCCTTACACATTTGGTAGGCAGTAAGTCAACTTTTTTCTGAACGGTTCTAAGATCAGTAAACATTTTTAGGTTTGAGTAACCAAATGCTTTCCTGAAAAACAGCTGCATAAAGACTTGGACATTGTTAACTGAAAATGCAGTATGCTGTTATGCTTCACTTATGTTTGTCATTCAATAAAATACATTTAGTCAGAAATAACTTAGTTTTGAGATTTTGATTTATAAAAATCGAAATTTCAATGAAGTCTTTTCGAAGTTAAAATCGATTTTAACCGAAATTGTAATGATTCAATGGCTCTCTTAATGCTGCATCAAAAAGTGTCTGAAAAACAATTTTTTACGTGTTCTTAATTTACAAGTGTGTTTTGAGCTATATCAAATTTTAGATGGTGGCAAAAGCGTAAAAAGTGCGACAGGTTTACGTGCTTGCAATCTTTCATTTTTAAGTAACAGTTGTGAAGAGTTGAAAAACTTTATTCAGAAATAAATTAAATTAAAACTTCCTGATCGCTCAGATCCAAAAGGATTCACTTCTGAAACGTGTGCTCTTCAAAATGCATCAGTCGAATTCACGGGCAATAACGTTCTTGCTTATATAAGGGTTTTATACAAAATCTCCATTAACATCTCATTTTCGGGGTGTTTCTCATTGAAAGGTATTAGTAATGTTCACATAGCATACGCAACCTTGTGGCACTCAAAAAACGAGAACCTACAATATATGACAAGTGCTGCCTTCAATGAAACAAAAACCTAATCAAAAATCGGATATATGTAATGTTGGTGATCCTTTTACCTTTCCAATTCAAAGGCGAAAATATCCATACATGGGCAGTAGCGTAACTAACGGCGGGCAGGGGAAAAGCCGCCTCCCCTGGCAAGCTAAATGTAAGAACGGGACCCTCTGTACTTGACACTTTGACATTTAGTATTGTTTTGGTTTTCAGTAGGTTGTTGTTTTTGGCGTTTATATATTTTTTTAGATAGTGTTGACATCCACGACATCCGGATCCACTATCATTTCTTAACTTTTTTTGAGTGTTGGCTGGTCGCACCCCTACGGTGGACAATGGGCTCCTTCAGCTACGTTTTTGCCCCTCCTGGCTCAAACCTCTAGTGACGCCACTGTACATGGAGTGAGATTGATGAACGGTGTGCCGAGTACACTTTACGATGAGACCACAAGCATATTGCTGTGGCAAATGCTAGCGTCATTTTTCGGATTTTGCATCACTCCATAACGTTGCCCTTTATTTTTTGTATACAGGGTGACCCAAAAAGATGCGTACCCATATTTTGTTCGATAAAAAACCCATTTTTAACGAATGTCTTTTCTGTTGCAGGACGTGATAGGTGAATCTATGGATGATCGTTTGCAGCTATAGTTGCCCCAAAAATGTCTTGGACAAATCAGCAGAAGATATTCTCCCTGGAGACCT
>Ga0210059_1002712_pt1 | contig 27941 bp, 11 predicted proteins | sample Ectturendosymbi2_FD_188042 | JGI IMG/M metagenome (GOLD analysis project Ga0210059, IMG submission 188042) | Ecteinascidia turbinata endosymbiont from Florida, USA - Sample 2 (SPAdes) (version 2) | ecosystem: Host-associated > Tunicates > Ascidians > Unclassified | place: Key West, Florida...
ATGTTCAAAGGGAAATGTACAATTTGAAAATGAAGTGGACTATAGGTAAGATGAAATGGTATACAGTTGACATAAAGAACTCCAAGTTTCAGCACCATACTATCTGTCATCATAGGCAGAGATAAGTGCGTCTCTGTACTGTTTTTTAAATGTGAGCTGAGAGCTGTCATGAAGAGAAGAGTTTGAAAGTCCATTGTTGCACACCGAAGTATGGTGGTTGTCGAAAGGCACTGCTTGATACGATCTGCAACACTATATGACACTATTGGTCTTGCACACAGCCTTTTAGTCATATCGCAATCTCATGTTTTTAGCTGATAATTTTAGCCAGCCAAACAGCTTCCGCTTGCAACTGCAGGCCTGCGACGTGAGCACAATTCAAGCAAATTATGTGGTTAGCGATTTCATAAAAATGCTCACAATCTTCAGACAAAATATTGGCGGCAGAAATCTAGATCAATTTCCGTGGACAAGCATAGTTAGGGACAACTATGACAGATGGCGAGACTTTCAGCATTATCTGACATGTAACCTGCTTGAAAAACGATTTTCGTTTCGGGTTCACTGGTTTGATGCTTTTGACTTGCCCAAATGAGTTATTTAACCGTTTCCGGTTGACTTCTGTTATACTGCAAGAGGAGCTTATGACCTGCTAGCCAATGTCTGATCCAAGGTCGTGTATGTCAAGTGCGTTGGTACACAGCGATGTGGCTAAAGAAACACCATTCCTGGTTTTAAATGAAAATATTTTGGGCTTTAGTAAGGTTTTCAACAAGTGTTTTGGCAGTTTTTGGTTTTAACTTAACAACTCACATTGGCTGAAAGCCCAAATCCGCTGGCGAAATTTCAGATTTGCCTTGGCAAACCACCTGAACTAATAACGTAAATTGTGTGTTTGTGAAGCCTTACTCTCTCAATTGAAAGTAGCCCGCAAAAGGCAAACTCTACGAATATACCGGTTTGGTTAGTTAATAAATCAATGTTTCCATAAATTGTAGTGCCTCATAATATTTTTTCTTAGGGGCTAAAAACTTTTATGAATTTCTTGAAGTTCATACTATGAAATTTTAGCGTATTTTGCAGTTAGATCGAGGTTGTCTGTACATATTTTCAGGTGCCACAATGGAAATATGGCTTTTGCTGCAAAGGTAATGAACACAGTGAAGTACACAGTAGCTGAAAAAGAAATTAAAGTTTTGGAAAATCTACGTAATCTTCCAAACATCGTTGGGTATTATGGATGCGATTCAGAAGTGAAAGATGAAAAGATCATTATCCTACAACTGTGTGGAGGGGATGTACAGCAGGTCTAAATATTTTTTTTGCTTAAAACATTCATGTGTGAGTATGGTTTGTCTACTGCAAGACATGTTGCCCTACAGCAATCTCCTAAATTTTTCGAATTACTCTGCACATGTGTTTAGCTTCGTTGTGCGCATTACTGCAAGAGGTTAGAAACATGTTTTTATTTTGCGTTGTTGACTTACCCAAAGCCAATAACGAAGACAACTGCACTTTTTGCAAAGTCAACTTTTAATTATTGTGCGACTGTACATTTCTAATTCTGATCGATTCAGTCTTGATCTGAATATCCTAAAAACTTTTAACCAAATGCAGCTTGTGCAATGTCTCAAAAGTCCATGCCAAAACCAAATGGAACAACTGATCAAACCAATTAATGAAAAAACTGGTGAAATAATGGAGGAAACTGATTTCTTGAAGCATTTTCCAATAACGCTGATAGACATATTTCGTCAAACTGTTGAAGGCGTAAAAGTTCTTCACAGCAAGAACATCGGTACGTTTGAACAATGATTCTTAATTCAATGATTCATCCAAGGTTTTTACAAACACTTTCTAATATATCATTGGAAAACATAGCTGTGGAAGATTGAAAGGCAGGAAAGCAATTACACGCATGTGGCTTAAAGAAGTAAAAAGGAAGGCAATGTAAACGATCTGTTGATGAATTTCTTCAGTCGTTGGGAGATTCAGCTATAAAAATTGGAAAAGGTGGGAAAACTGTAAAGCTGAGGGAAAAATAATCAAAAAATTGTGCAAGGTTTCTAACACTTAGGCAAATTATCTTCACCTTCACGAATAGTTTTGCTCTTCTACGGCTATGTTTCCGTCTAAATCACTTGTGTTAACACGAGACATAAAATAAAAATGCGCACTTTGCATGCGTGGTGTACTGAATTGTTTGAAGCATTAACTTCGCAATTTGCTCATGGCAGACAAACGATTTTTTAACACGTGTTAGGAATAAAGTTTCCAAGCTGTGGTTGATACAGTTTTCAGGTAGATATTAATTTGAGTTTATCGTGAAAATCAAATAACTTTGACCGCCTTATTTTGGTGATACATGCAATAAAGGTGCAGCATACGCTGAACAGCTTATGTCGGATTGACCATTTACAGTCACCACGTAAAGGATTTCCACTCACCAGTTTTCACATTATTTCTGATTCTTCACAATTTGTGAAAGTTTTAGTTCAGTTTTGCAGAAATGCATGGTTTAAGGCGATGCGAATTAATGATCTGTGAAAGAAATTAATTTCATTTTATGTTAAAGAGACTCATGTACTCAACGCTATGGAAACAGCGCGTCCTGTTAGGTTGCAGCCTCTGCGGCCTGTTGGTATCACTTTTTAAGCAGTGTACACATTTTTGTATTGAGCGTTTTTAATGCAAACGTTACGATCAACTAAAACCATTGAATTTGACTGCAGTTCATCGAGATATCAAACCATCGAACCTCCTTCTGTCTAAGGAAGGCAATGACCGCGTTGTGGTGAAAGTCTCCGACTTTGGTCTTAGTCGTGAAGTGCCACCTAATGATGCTTCAAAATATTTCACGAGTCCTGCTGGAGCGGAATCATATACTGCTCCAGAATACTGTGTGGAAGAGGAAGGAAAGCAGATAAACCCAGTAATGCTGTTTAAAACCTATCTGTTTAATTTGTAGTTTTTACAGGGCCGTAGGCAGCGGTGGGGGTAGTGGTGCCCGTCCCCCATTTAAAATCTGTGCCCCCCATTTGATATTTGGCCCCCCGATTGCTGCATTCATCCAATATTCTATTTGAAAAATGTGGCCCCCTGCTTCGAAATCCTGGCGACGGGTCTGAGTTTTTAAAGTCTTATTTCAAAGTAAACATTAATTTCGTTTTTTCTGAAAGCATTTTAAATTGGTATTATTGCAAAAAACAAGTAGAACAAAAGGAAGTTTTTTTCTTCAATACCATTATACATGATGATCTCACAAACGTTTTTGCCTGTACTGTGGTCGAGCAACTTCTCTCGGTATGCTACAAGCTGTTTGAGATGGAATGGTTATTAATTTTTTCGAGTCGATTTGCTGGAATTTATCGAAGCTCGCACTTCTTCAATTAAACTTGATTTAATGATTTCTTAGCTCAAAATCCTTTCTAGTCAAACAACCTCACACGTGATCAGTATTTGTTCAATATAAAATCTCGTTCTTCATTCAAGTTGCATGAATCAATAGATTTATGACTGAAATAGTTGTGACTTGGAACAAGTTACACAAAGAAGCACACTTGAGTCAACTTATTTTACAAAGAAATGACCTTCACTCATTTCACCGCAACTAAACCGTCAATCACTACCTTTGCATAGCATTAGTTTTATATAAAAAAAGCAAAATGCCGTATGAATCTACAATGACGAAAGATTGAAGTTTAATCAAAAATACGATCCTTTGTTTGTTTCTTGTTTCTTTGCTATTTCTTTTCACTGCCACAGTTACACAAGGTAGTTCGGAGAAATGCAGGACACCGGGTAGAAGGTTTGTTGACATGTAATCACGCGTCAGTTAATCACGCAGGCAATAAATCACTTGCACGGTTGTTTACATTTAATCGCTTGGCGACTATTCCCTGACATTTTATCACTGGATAGTTAATCACTGAACATTTAAAAGTTTATAAACCATTAATTCTATTTACCATTAAAAAATAACACATGCTTTTTATTTATACGACAAGTGCACAATGCTACGAAGTATACTACAATCTCACTGAACGAGTATCGAGTTGCTGCATTTTCGACTCGTCGTTTCTGTGTTCGATAACGTTTCGGTGCAAGTGGCTGCAAACCGGATGTAAATATACTGTGAGTTGCATCTGCACATGTTTTTCAAGCCCTTTCATAAAAGTCCATAATTTTGGGTGATGACATTGAAAAAGTGCCTGTATTCCGTAATGCCTGCCAACCTTCGATATACTTCTTTGTTCTTGCAATCACTTCAGACGCAGTTTCGATACCATCTTTCTACCGAAAAGATGGCAGAACCTTAACGTTCACTGCGTCCTGGCCGTCGTCTGCCTCGAATATACGAATGTTCAGAATACGTTAAAAGCTCTGGCATCTTTTCGTAGCCTGGTATGTTGTTAGCTAGTATCACAAAAGCCTCAGTAACGTCGGATGAAGGAACCACAGCTAAAGCTAGTAAGCAGTGAATAGCCAATCTTATACTCTGCTCAGCTAAAAAGGTTATGTACCACTCTTAGAGCCACATTTAAAGAAGCTCTGAAGCAAGTCATATGTTTTTCAAAATAAAGCAAAAATTATGGGAAAATGTGCCACAGGAGGCGGCTTTCAATTGTGAAGCTGCAACACTTTACAAAATTTTATTTCTTTCGTATGTGTTTTATGCTCTTGAATTCAGTTCATAAAGTGAAATGTGAAACAAATTTAACTCTTTTATGCACGTCATCCCACATCTACCTTTCGCAATGGCGATGTTTTGGGGCCCCTTTCTGAGAGCTTTCCCCTAAATTTTATTATGCATCCCTGTGCAAGTTATCTGAGTATCTGAAAGTAATGGCAGTGACAATTCTCATAGCCCTTGCAAAATGAAAAGCATCGTGCTACTTACGTTGGATTTTGCTGCTGACTCTTCTCGTTGCAGTTAAATGATTTCAAATAATTTACCGTAGGATATGGTGGCAATTAACATCAGATGAAAGTTGAAATACTGAACTTAAGAACAGCACGTCGGAGTCTAATGTCTTGAAAATATTGATTTTTTACTGCTGGCAAGGTGAAGGGAAATCATTGATGAAAACGTTGAGTCTCCACATAATTGTGATTGAACTGTCACCATACATGTCATCACAAATAAATTTCTAGAATGAATGCTATTGTTGCTAAACAGTTGCTATGGAGCAATGAAGAAGACTTTGAAACTGAATTGCTTCTTAGCCAAAGTTTGAGTTTCAAGACATATAAAATGTGTATCACCGCCAAATTCACGCATGTAGTTTTAGAACTGTGCAAAAACAAAATCCACGATGTTGATTTAAGGCTACGCTGACACAGGAAAGGTCATATTTGTAACACCCACGGTTATCACAGAAGAATTTGCGATGGTCTTGAAATGAAGCTTACATAATCTTTAGGTGGGATACAGCAAGTTGGTGCACCACAAACAGCTGCAACCAGCGTTACTCCAACTGTTTTCACTTGCGGTCATTGATTATTATGATTACAAAAGCTCAGATGCAAGTTTGTGTTCGACTAAAAACTGAAGTAGGATAGGTTCCTTGAGGCAGTTTCGTTGATTTGCACTGAAATATTTCTTTGGTTTATGCTTTAAATATTTTATTAGCCTGAAAACATTGGAATTGGGGTTGGCTTTGCCCCGTTGCCCCCATAGCTACGCGCCCGGTGGCAACCATATTCTGATTGCAGGCTACAGACCAGTGCAGGAATTCTTGACTGAGCAAAGTTCATGTGCACACCGATTCGGTAATTCAAATTAACTAACACAATTTTCAACAATCATGAGAATTCAGTTTACATAGGAAATCTGCATAGAGTGTCTACAGGTAATCCAGTGATAATGCTCATTTTTCTGATTTATTCCCTGCTTTTGTGCTGGGGAAATATTTCCAACAGTAATGTCCACATGAAATTTGCACAAATACATTGCTTTTTATCACAAAATGTTGGTGGGGACAAAAGATATTATGTCCCTGGCGCCACTTAATATTCCCATTTGCACATTGTCGATGTCTTAGAATTTCATATTTCTTGTGAATTAACCGACGGGTTGCCTTTTGATGTAACACCGAATGTTACTTCATTATCACTCATGTTACGCTTGTACGAGACAGCTCTCAACGGCCGTAACTTCCAAATTTTGATTTTGTATGGTAATTTGATGGTGCTTTATAACTACAGCGTGGTCTTGTAGCGGCAAGACTGAGTTTGTAGAATGTCTGGAATCACGTGACGCGGTTTGTTTTTGCGTTCTGGATAGTCCCTGCAGCTCTTCCGCACACCGTGCTCCTTGTAAGAAGGCTGCAGTACCAATTTACAAGGTCTTGGCAAGGCCCGGCCGTGAGTCGAACTCCAGACCTAACAGCACCGAAGTGGACGCACTTTTAACGTCAAAATGGCATGTGAATGAAGTGATCCGCTTTCACATCAAAGATGTTTGCATGGCCTAAAGCAGGGTTTCTCAACCTATGGGCCATGGCCCACTAGTGGGCCACGGATGAATTTTTAAAGGGCCACAGCCTGATATTACTGAAATTGCGTAGGTTTTTCAAGTTTAATATTTTAATCAAAAACGTAGGTAGCTCTTCAGCTACAAAGGTCACATTACGCTCTATCGTAATTACGTGTTAGAAATTATTGCAACTTAGAAATTCTCACGTAGCCTACCGCGTTGTGCACAATATGCAGGGCCGGATTAAATGAACGCGAGGCCCTTGCGTGACGGCAAGGTTTCCTAAACGCTTGGAGTAACTGCGTAGCGTTTCACACGCCCTCGTTTCAAATTTGCAGAAGCATCGGTCAAAAACGTCAAAACTGATACGATTTAGAAAAATACACTTCAGAGACAATTGGGGGTGACCATGTACGGCGGTTCGTATGTGGTTAATTTGTTTAAACAGAAATTTGTACCACTATTTTCACTCATTATGTACCTGGCTTTGGGGAAAACAGGAAAGACAAACGACAAAAATTCTTGAAAGAACTATCCATATCGTTGATTGTTCCTCAAGCTAAGCACAGATTGGTGACATCTCAAACACCTCAGGTTGTGAAACAAATCATTTGCAGCTTTGGGATTTTACTAGAAGCACCTCCAGTTGTTCAAAACATCACCCAGCATCGTCCGTCAGGGCGCAAGAGATGCTTCCTGTGTCCGAGATCGAAGGACAAAAAAGTACAGACTCACCTGCAGTAGATGTCATAACACCACTTGCGAAGAACACAGAAAGATGGTCTGAAATCAGTGTCACAAGTAAAATATTCGTGTATTGTGCACTCCACTACATTTTTCAAACAATAAACACGGATTGATAACAAACTGAGTTTTTCTTCTGGTGTCTAAATGTAATTTCATTAATGGGGTGTGAAGAGGAACTTTTGCCCGCCTTGTTCCAATTCAAGCCGAGAATCGAACTATCATGCCTCCCTAGTCCTTGCGGATCTAGGCATTTTAAGTTTCGACTTTTCACCCTCAGGCCTTCCCTGACCTCATACCACCCTTCTTGCTTGCTTGATTCCGCAGTTTCTCCCTGCTATTTCTATTGCTTCCGCTGTCTGGGTGCTTTCCGCCGGGGAAGAACCCTTGGACTTTATCGAATTTCGGTATGTAATGGCCCTAGCGCCATTACAGGTGATATTGACCCCAAGGTACTGCTAACGTGATTTTTTTCATGGTACCAGAGCAAAGTTAAACTTCTTAGCTGAGTATCAAGAACTGTTTTTGCAATCGGCAAGTGCATGAACGAGAACGGATAAATTGCACTTTACAGTAAAATTTAAGAATCATTTTATTAATGATTGCCGTTTCTAGCGAAATTTCAGTTTAAAAAATCCTGTCAAAGCGTTATTAATAAATTGTTTGCCATTTCGACATTATGAGTGCTAAATCCTTTTTGGCAGATATTTCCTGCGGATATCTTCAGTCTGTCTCTTTGCTTTTTCTACATTTTCACCAAAGGAAGTCATGTATACGGAGAAGGAAAACGTTCGCACTGGTATAAAATTCAACACGATTATCCCAAGGACTTCACGAATTTGTTGCCGAAAGATATGACCGACACGGTTTCAAGGAATTGCAAAGAGAATTCTTCATCATTTTCAAAGAAAGGTTAGCCCTTATTCGTGTTTACTTGCAGTTATCTGCATAATTTGGCGTACTATTTTTGTTCAACAACCGTCAAACCGAGGTCTATATATCGCACGGGTTGCTGGAAGTCCACAGGAAAAACAAAAGCATGTTACTACTGCACAAGTCATAGGAGCTGTTAGTACTTAAAACGCAAGCAAACCAAAAATCAGCAAGCACTGAAAACACTCTAGCCACTTCTGTAACCTTTCATCATCGTACAGATGTATTACACAATGCGTAAAAAATAACAATTTTCAAAGTGAGCTGATCAAAAATGCTAGATGAAAATGCACATTTCTGAGCAAACGCACACAAATTGTTTTGTATCATGGTTTCAATGACTTGGTTAGTAGATCCGGAGCTCAGGCTTGTTGATTAGCTGAAAAGCCTACCAATTTTTAGGCATAAAGTAGTAAAGGACACATTTCCCAAACGATGAAGCACTGTGTCTGCCAGCTCAACACCGCTGGCCACGACGGAATAAGGGAGAAGAGAAATGGGTTTGGTCAGCAAAAGAGGTTACCGAATAAAATACGATTGCAAATAGTTACTAAATATCTAAATTGTTATCCTGAATCAGCACTGACAGACGTTTTAATAAAGTTTAAACGGTCTCGAAAGTCGACTAGTCACAGCTCAACGAAACTGCATTACACCAGAAACTGCAGAAATCGCACGACACCAAGTCGCTGAAGAGCTACCTGTAGGAAAAACCTCAGGTGCCGAAGGCCTTGACTTGAGGGCTGGGGTTTGGGAAGGTTTGGTTAACTTAATGGCTTTCACACCGCGAACGCACATGTGCTAATCTGCAGTCCCGTAACTATCTTGAGCAAGCCGTGCAACAAACAGACCTGCCTGACTTGCTAACTCTGAGCTGCCAGCACGCAGTGAGGACAAAGCCTCATTGATCAGAAGTAACACAAAACGGCAGGGAAACTGTACAACACGACACTGACTGTCTCAAAACAGCACACGGACTAAAACACAGACGTCACAAAAGGACAAAGCACCGGAGAAATCGTTACATCAGTCACAACACAACACGGTGGAAACCGTAGGAAGACCGTTAAATCAAACCAACACGGTGGAAACCGCATACCAGAATGAGCACATGACAGAATGAGACTTTCCAGGGACGTGGCAAGCGCACCGAGGAAGCACACGCATCAACCAAAAAGCCACAAGCAGTGCCTCGGGTAAAGGTGGCAAATCATCGCAAGCATGTATACTGCATATAGCAGGCAATAATAATAAATTTGATAAAATAATCTGTGACGTAGAGAATGTTTCATTGTTAACTTCACGTGAATATAATAAGGGACGCTGGAACAGCGGTAGGGCAGGGGAAGGCAGCGAGAAAGTTGAGGGCAATGCAAATTTATAAAAAACACAAAAATCGTTACCAATTATGCTTGTTTCCGTTCAGCAACGATGTTGACTTCAAAAATAATAGCAGAAATTATAGAAAACCATTCTGAAGTTTCGGGGTGCTCGGGTGGCTGCAATAAATTTGTTTCAATTCGATCTTGGTAAACCATGAAATTACTTTTGATACTTTCATAAAAAGGCACCTCCCCCCATTATGAAAGGACAGGGAGAAATGCACCCGCTTTCCCGCGTCCTTGGGTTTAATTCACTTAGAGTATATAAAAACATTCAAACGTTAACTCTGTCGGCACTTGCGTGGGTCTCTCTATAGGAGCGGGACCCATTTTGATAAAATAGATCAAATAGGTTTGAAACCAACTCTGTTTGAGCACTGGCTTGCAACTTTCATATCGTGACCTGCAAACTTGGTTTAGCTGTTGGTCTTGATCAAATTACACGTGCATAGTGTTATTCCTTGCCTTCGTTCGTTACCAAAAGTACGTCTATTTCGAAAACTGTATTACCAAACCCACTAGCTGGGACATAGGCCTTTTTAATGTTCAGCAGTGATTACAACGTCTTACGTTCTATGGTAATTGCCCTGATCAACTTTATTTAGTACAGCCATTGCCAAGTTGTGCAACTGTTTCGATTAACGCCCTTTGTAATAAAAGCCTTCAAAACAATCATACCTAAACAGGGGCGTAACGAAAGAGGGGTCAAAGGGGCACAATTCCCCGGGGGCCGAATCGCTGCGGCGGGCGCCAAATGACTGCGGGCAGGGCCGTCGCCAGCGGGGGGCCAGTGGTACCCGGCCCCCCCATTTGAAATATGTTCCCCCCCATTTCACAGTTGGCCTCCTGGTTGCTGCATACATCCAATACAGTATTTTAAAAATGTGGCCCCCCCTTCTGGTTTTAGGCCCCCCCTGCTGCTAAATCCTGGCGACGGGCCTGACTGCGGGAGCACCGAAAAGTTCCAATAATGTTCCAAATACTTTCTTCAATACAATACATTTGCTTCCGAAAGACCTTAGGTTCGAATATGGGGGCGCCAAACTTGCATCTTACCACGGGCGCCATCTAACGTCGTTACGCCCCTATACCTAAACATCGTTTGCCCTTGCGTGAGGTTTTCAGACCAAGGTTCATGCCTCAAATTCATCTTTTTTGTATTTCCAAACGTCGAATGCATTTAAGTGCGAAATTTTTCAGTTTGGGAAATCCATCTTTGCTCACCGTTACTATTGTACATTTTTATGAAAAGGTGTTATGCTTGTTCTAATTAAAAGTACCTAATTGTAGGAATGGGCAATTAATTTGGCTTGGGGACCACTTTGACAAGGCCGCGTTACAGCGGATAGATAGACACAGTGATTTGGCAGTACTGAGTTCATTGCGCCAGATGTACTCTTCAAGACAACGAAAGCCGGGGAACCGAAAAACACAGAGGTTATCTAGTAAGGTGCTGCTGGAGGGCCTACCTTCTAATGTGACTAGTAATGTTTGCTAGACTGCGGTCGAATGTCATCTCTTTCCTTTGTTCAAAGGACTTTTTACTGAGATGAGGAAAATGGCTTGTTTGGAGAAAAAGGTGTAGGGACTAGGGCACCATTGCCTCCAAGTAAGTGTGTTGAAAAAGCCCTGATTTCAAGAATAACACTGAGGTACTTTAACACATTGGATTTGACCCGTCTAGCCCCTCCCTGCTACGCCACTGGCTATCTGCATGAGCGTACTGTACTCCTGCGCAAATGTTATCGTCTAGAATCCCAGTACTTTCGAAAATTTTAGGCACCTGAACACGTATCAAAGTAGCCTTACCAAGCGACGTGCAGGCCTAACTAATCGAAGTACAGGAGTAGCCTTATTTGTAAATTTGTTTTTTTTGTTTTTAAAAAAAGTGTCAAAACCGTTGAACAATGAATTTTAGTATTGTTATCCTGTTGGCTGGTTCTGCAGCATTGTTTATTACCAGCGTGGTATTGGTTTAAATGTCCAATATGCATTTATATCTCAGATAATACGTGCAGAATGTCTACGAAAAACGTACAGTAACACTTTGTTTTGATGAAAGTAAATGTACACCTATAGCTGAAATCCATCAGGACACGCCAGCTTCATCAGCTTCGCAGTTAAAATAAACAGGTTTAAAAAGGAACGTTAGCATCGAGAATAAGTTCCCTTCAAAAATTAAAAGGTAGAAGTGGTAGAATCATTACATTAAATACGTTTTTCTTCATCCCAGAATGTAAAGAATCGAGCCATGATGCGTCTGTTCAATGTATGTTTGCTTGTTTAAATGTTGCAACCAGTTTTTGTATCATTCAAAACTGCGGAGTCATTTACAAAACAAATAAGGCGTTTATCAGAACATGTCCTCGCAATTTTTCAAGCAATAACACAAATATTTGTGCAAACAGTAAAATTCCCTCCATTCATCATTCGTACATGATTCTGCTGACAAAAAGCCTCTTTTCTCCTCTTTCCAGATAGGGCATGTACTGATGAAATAAAAAAAAACATTTTGCGAAGCTGAATCTGTAATCCAGTGGTTCTCAAAGTGGGCGGAATTGCCTCTTGGGGGCGATTTTGAAAGGCAAGGGGGCGAAAAAAACAAAGGGGGCGATAGGGGGAAAAACAACACAAAGGGGGCAAAAACGCTCAATCACTACCACTGGTTGATCCCTGAATTAACTTCGGCTGTGACCTTAATGCTCTCAAAGCAAAGAAACCGCTGGTTGGTTCATTAGCGAGATACGTCTGTACCTCACTAAAATGTCTCCCAATATTGCGAAGCTTTGTGAAGGCCACGCAGCACATCCATCACACTGAACTCGGGACCGCGGTATATATCGATTTATTTGAATAAAACTATTTAAAAACACTACCTTGTGTTTTCTTTATCAGGCTTGGGGGACGACAATGATGTGCCGAGAGTAAAAAATGGGGCGATGGAATAAAAAAGTTTGAGAAACACTGCTAATCAAACCATATTTGAAGATCGTAGCTGCATGGCAGAAAGCATGCTGTGGATATAATAAAGAAAACACCATGGTAACAATGGGCGCTTGATGTACTATGATTATTGTCACCTCAGCCAGACATCTACAATAGGGTGAATGGGAATGCAGCGATCGATGGCAGGGTTGAACGAAATCGTAAAAGGTTAAGAAGCCCAGAAGTAAGTGACAGTCGTAAACTGTCCTCCTTTTATCATAGGTAATTTCATGGTTTATCAAGATCGAATTGAAACAAGTTTATTGCAGCTGTTCGTGCATCCCGAAACTTCAGATTGGTTTTCTAGAATTTCTGGCATTATTTTTGAGGTTAACGTCGTTGCGAAGAGAAACAAGCATAATTGGTAACGATTTTTGTTTTTAGAAGTTTAAATTGCCCTCAACTGTTTTACTACAACCCTTCCCTACAGCTGTTCCGGCGTCCCTGGTCCAGACTACCATCTGGATGACTTCTTTGTGAAAGAAGCTAAACTTTCTTTTTCCTCTTCATTAGTAGGTTGAAAGGCTTCGCCGATAGTAAAAAATTTAACGAACTAATTCTCGTAACTTGGAACATAAAACAATCGTAAGATTACAAACTTTCTACCTCTAGCCTAAATCTCGTGAACTGTACACCGCATTCAGCCATAAACTTAGGTTTGCCGAAATTCTATCTATATGACGTCACAGAGTGGGTAGCATTCCACAAAGAAACTGCTACACGAAAATACACTATAATTAGCTACCTTTGCTCTGTCCCAGCTTATGCTGGATTTGATAAGTGGCTGGATTTATAAGGTAGATTCTACTGCAATCTAATTTTCCGCTCTTAACGATCCTGCGCCTCATGCACTCGTACATGTCCAAACATCCAGTCAAGCCCGTAACTAGGGGATGCGCAGGGGGGTGAGGCCCCTGGAAAAGTTTTTTTTTCCCCCTGGAAAAATATGTTATACATAGTTTATGACTATTAGGCATAGCTTAAAATTTGGGTCCCTCTCGGAAAATTCTCCGTCCCCTCTGGTGTCCCAAGCTGGTCACATGCCTGCATCCAGTGTACAACTACGCCATTGTTCAAGCGTCGTGTTTTCATGGGTACATCAGACTTTTCTTTTATATTGCATTGTGGAATTGTGTTTGCAAAGCACTTTTCCTAGCTGCAAGAGAAGGAGATTAAAAACTACAAAGCAACACGATGCGTCCCACTAATTTGACAAACGTGATTGTGTAGAATCCTACAGAGATCTGAGTGCCGAGCAACGGATAACGGCCTGTCACCTTCTACGCTGGATGTCGAGCTTTAATTCTCATGACCGTCCAACTATTGAGCAAGTCAGAGAACACCCTTTATCCTGGACGAGCGGCAGGAAAGCAGAGTGGATCATGGTTGGTTTATCGATTGCCGATAACGGCAGGTTTTCATGGGCCGGTTAACCGCACAAACACTTATTTTTTCTCGGGTACCGCTACGGTCCGCTCACTTTTTAAAGCACTTACGAAACGTTGAGGATAAATTTTTTCAAAAACGTAAATTGTCAACGTCGTCACCCACTGGTGGAATGTGTGTCAGACCTTAAGAGTTTTTCTGAGCTTTGTGAGGCGTGATGTCAGCGAACAACGTATAGGCCTAATCCAGTGGTTCTCAACCAGTGCTATGAGTGCCGCATGCGGGTCCCAAGAACCCTTTGTGCGGCCCTCAGCAGTCTTTCAATAACACCTATAATATTTTGTGTATCAGACTTTGCTCTGCAATAAAGCAAAACGTGTCAATTAAACTGTGTTAAAATACCTTTAGTGCCGCTCTCTGACAAAGTCGTAAGACTGGACTTGGCTCCATTCGGCGAAAAGATTGAGATCCACTGGCCTGATGCATGCTGTTTGTGTGTGTTGCGTGCTCGTTGTGCTGTGGACTGTACGCTTTCCGGTTGTGTGGGAGTGGTTGTATTCGTTTGTAGTGTGCACAGAAGTCTTAGGAAGCTACATTCTTTGAAATTGAATCGTTGAAAGTACAATATAGATGAATTCGCATTTACAGTACTTTATATTTGATTGGGAGGAGCTTACAAAACTGCTGTCCAACCAGTACAAGTGCTACAAAACCGAATTTTGAAACAAATGACGTTTACCTATAGACAGCGCCGGATTTAGGGGGGGCCCGGGCCCAGGGCCCCCCACCATGTTTATGTGTTTAGCCATATGTAGGCTAAGACATGTGGGTGCCGCTTAGTCATTTTTATTAGCGAGGAAAGTTTGTTTGTAGACGCTATCAAATTATCGGTCGTCCAGACGGCAGTTTTTCACCTAAATATTGTTTGATATTGTGACGAAACAACTATTACACTTATTGTTTTTCTCAGAGTCGGTCAGGGACCTGAATCTAGTGAGTGCAAGTTCAACCCACGTAGAACGCATTAGCTTACGTCTCTACTCGTTACTGGTAGATTGTAGGTCTGCCTTACTTAGATTTGCACAGGTCGTATATGAGTAGCATTGTTAAGTAATGCTACCATACGTCCTCTTTTTGGAGTAGGCTACATGTCCACTTTTTTCATGACAAATGAAATAATATCCGAGGACATTAAAAAATGTCAAAATATCCTTTTTACATTTCTTATTTTGCACAGCTGTAATCAGCGGCGTATCTAAAGGTTTGGACCAGGGTGGTAAGCTTTGATAAACAGGGACCACTGGCCACTGTACGGGATCCACTCGTCAACACTCAGAAAAAAACTTGAGAAATAATGGTAAATCCGGATGTGGATGGCTAAACTAAAACCCTAAATCACCGGAAAATAATCCGAAAAACACATAAAAGCAACAACGTACTGAAAACCAAACGAATGTTAAAACCGAAATATAAGTTTGGTGGGAGACCGGTTTTCACATTCAGCTTGCCAAGGGGGAAATTCGCCCCTCTGCTCCCCCGTCAGTTACGACACTGGTATGATATACTCTATTGCAGGGGTTCCCAACCTTTCTCTGGCCATGTACACCTTTGGCATTCCGACAGATGAGCATGTACCCCTTCAGCATTTCAAAAGTTAAGCATGTACCCCTTCAATATTTCGACAGATGAACATGTACCCCTAAAATTTGTTATGACAATATATTTAATCATGCTTAATCACAGATATAATAAGAAATAAGTACATAACGGCTTTTAAAAATAATGTTTACTGATATGTATAAATTAATGCAAATAAAAGATATGTAACTATATACTTCTATTGCTAACCGTAAATGTACCCCTAGGGGTACATGTAACCCAGGTTGGGAACCTCTGCTCTATTGTATTTACATGCAGTAAGCTGTCCTTCCTCAACTACAACAAGATGCGAGCTGGTGTCGTAACTTAGTTTATGGGAGGGCCTGCAAGTTGTCTAATTAATCTATGTTTTGGTTGAGTTAATTCTCGGCTGGAAAGGCGGGAATGCTTTCACATTAATCATTACATAACAGTTGTAAATATTTTTTCCGTATCTCAATGACTTTGACATTAGAGCACTGACTTCTGACTCCATTATAGGTTCTGTACTAGCTTTGCTGATGAACCGTGATACGATTATCAGCGTATGGCACATGCTTAGTGCAGTACTTTGTAGATATTATAGTTAATCAGTAATGCTTACGTCAGAAGTATTCCTTTTTCAGAAAAGTACTAAATGATTTTGAAGCTATTTGAATAAGAGCTGATGATGCCTACATCGTAGGCGAAATATATACTCTTTAAGATCTTAAAGCGTCTGATTCTTTGCTGAGAAAGGATTTCTTTCTATAGACATTGATTCTGAAGTTGAGTGAATTACCTGTGGTTGCATTTACAAAGTTCGCAAAATAGAGTGAAAACACTATTGTGACTTTGTGGATATTGAGTACCAAAAACTTATTGCTCACAGCGTAACCAGGTGACTATCACTTTACCCTAGCTTGCCAAGGGTGCTTCAAATGTACCCAGCTTCGCATTCATACTTCGTGTCCATCCACAAGCAAACTGTTGTTCTGAAACGTTTTTTGGAAATTTTCTGAGCGAACTCTGTTTAAGACATTACGACATTTGCAATCGTTTCTGGTTGCTTTTAATGAGCAAGTTCAAAATATTGAGAAGTCCAAAGCATCGTTTACTGAGGACAGAAAACCGAAGAACACGTGACAGACTTAGATCTATGTAACGATGAAAATAGACCTAGTTTAACCAGCAGTGCAGTAGCAGAAGAATGTTAGTATGTATCATCGAAAAACACGATAGATGAGATGGCTGACGCTATCACTGGAGGCAATGATGTCGGTCTCTGGGCCTTCTGGCAAGCCAGTGTACCGGAAAAATGCGGGCATATTGGTTGAATATGAAACAGGTTCTTTTTGACATTGTGATGAAAAGTCATTTCTGGAACATGATGTTCCATAACGCAGTAAAGACAGAAACTTCTCACGGAAATGTATCACAAGTTTTATTTGTCGCCAACACCACAACGGCGAAGTAGTTGATGGAAGCTGGCTTTGTTTTTCTCCTTCACAAACTTGTGTTAGCCTAAATGTTTCACTTGTGGACTGATGTGCGCGGATACGACTAAATGTGCGCATTTTCTTATTAGAAAAGGAATCTTCTACTGGAAGCACGCTCTTGAGCGCCTGAGCAGCCACGAGCATTCAGTGGAACATATAGATGCCACGATTACATTTAGTCGCAGATGTAATTAATCACAATGAAGAATTGATACAGAACTAGCTAGTCAGCTCAACCAAAGCGAAAAACATCGGAAATCGCCTCTGCCTGGTTTCTGTTGTAAAATTTATTGCTGAGCGAGGACTGCCGTTTACAGATGATAAAAACGTTGGATCCTCCAGAAAGGTTTTTCAAAACATTTTCACAACGTTTTTGAAGCAAAATTTCAAACAAAGAAAATGAGATGTTTCTAGAAACTGGTTTTGCAACAGTTTCACAAATCGCTGATGATTGTCAAATACCATGTTGCATCATAAAGTTTTGTTACAGTTGCGTTGACAAATGTGACGTCACAAGATTATGTCATAAATATCAATGATATGTGGAAATACTAGTGACTTCATCGATCATCCCCTACCTAAACATTTTGTATCCGCATATGGGGCCTCCCACCACGTCTGGGCCCCAGGACCCCCACCATCTAAATCCGGCCCTGCCTAAAGAAGATCAAGTTCAAACAGTATTTTAAAAATATTTAAAATGTTCAAATAAATATCATGTATATTAACCCAGTTTGCCAAAGTTGATCTTATATAGAGATATAATGGCACAATAGTGCTCTTGTTCCATGAGGCAAAATAGACACAGCAGTACTTTTGCCTTGTTAGGCAAAACAGACACTGCCTTCTTTGTGGGCTGGGCTGGGTACGGGCCAAAATTTAAGAGGGGTTACAGGTATGGGTGGGTTGGGTTACAGGCTTGTTGTGATGGTTATGGGTTGGTCTGGGTCATAGAAATGTGAGACGGAACATTTCTAGTGCGCATGGTGTGCAAAATGGGGGCTCCCGTTGTAAATGTAAACGCTATGAGGGGCCCCCATTTTTAATTTACGAGCTTTCCAAAATTTCTGAGTTTTGTTTGTGACTGCATTTTTATTATAATGATTAGGGGAAATGTGGGATCTTTGCCCAGGGTGGGATTAATGGCCATAGGCTATTTATCGCCACCTAGTGAACTTGTGTTTTTGTGGTTTTGGTTTGAGATTGCTTTCTTGTCACCCGTACGTGTTTCAGCTGTTAAATCAATTTTTATGGCGTAATTTTAATTTTGAAGGAAGAAAGTAAAATTTTGGTGCCTTCGTTTTTTAGTTTTTGCTATTGACAGGCAGCTTGTTTCGAAAGATTTTTTGCAAATGTGATATGCTCAAGGAAAGAGTTTTGAAACTGCAAGAGATTGAAAATTGATACTGTACACTTTTTTTGTTATGACATGTGATGCAAAAATCGCGTCCGAACGGACCTTTGAACCATGCGAGAACGGACCAATAACCCGGCGGTTCAAAGGTCCCTTAGTATACTGTTAATGTCTTCAGCATAGACATGCCTACTTTCAAAATTACAAAAAGCAAAGAACGATTTTTTTTATCAAGAAGGCCTCAGTAAGGCGTTGTGCGATGTAATGGAGCATCAAATTAGTCTGCGAAAATTTTCCGAATATTATAATATTGACTGATTATCTTACATTAATATAGGTCCAAAAACCCAAACAATAAGGTCGTGGTTCTGTGAGAAAAGATTTGATGACTTCTAGACAGGTGCGTTGCTAAACGTATAAATAGACATTTGCTAATATTCGCTATCCACTGCCCAAGTTATAAGAAGCATCTTAACGCAGTATATACGAAGGCTACAAACCAATCATCTAAGCACAGTAATATGGTGGCATCTAAGCGGAAGTTTTCACTCGCAGTCGAAGACAAGCCAAAGATGCTTATAAAATCTTGAGGCGTCAACTATCCGTATCTAGCTATGTGAACGATGTTATAAATTCAGTACAATAAGACAGTGACACATTACCCCTTAACAGAGCCGGAAATTGGTTGTGTGTTGAGCGGATCTTCGAACCAAACAATTTAAGCGGGTTGTTACTGCATTGTAAATGTTTATTCCAATTATGGAAATTTCAAAATGTTTGTAGAATTGGTGCTAAGGGCACCTGATGATGATGTTGACTTTGAAGTTAAATTTCTGAAAAGATTTGTCAACTTGGAAACGGCTTTGTGTTTCCAGAGAGGGAGGTTTGTCTCTGACAGAAGATCGGAAATTGTTAGTGTGCTATCAGAGCTATTTTAGCCCACAAAGCGCCTCTCTGATGTTTCAAGATGTGATGCCGATTTATTTCATTATAGAATTTACAGGTGCTTGAGACTTAGAAACATTTGCAACTCGTGGCAATCAACCCAGGGTGACAGTCCAGTTCGTATCTCTGCAGTTACATCGTAGCCCGCTTCAATTCGTTACTTACATTCTTTCGTTGCAAATCGTTACATTGTATGAATTGCGTTGCAACAAGAAATATTGTAGTAGGCTACGTTGAAATCTCCATTTTTGGAAGAATCCACTCTATTGGACTTGAATATGACAGGATTCACAGAGGTGGTTCAAAGGTCCCACACCGATGGTTCATTGATCCCACACATGTGGGACCAATAGCCAAAAAAAATTATTTCATATGAAATTTTCAGCCTCTTCTTGAAATTAAATCCTACTGATTTTTTGTATGCGGATAGAGGGACAGATGATTGTTATTCAATCTAAATCTTAGAGATTTGTTAGCTAAACTTTGCGACCTATGACCTGAAATGCAAAAAAATGGCTGATTGGTCCCACATCTCCCCTTTATATTATTAAGTAGAAAATTTGTGTTATATAATTTTGCAATTATTAATACGTTTTAATACATCTGGAATTTCAACCTGAAGATGAGAAGCCACACTAAAATGATAAAACATAATTAGCCTAATGTATGATCAAAAGAAAAGAGCCCCAGTAAAAATGTAAGAGGCCTCCAACGAAGATGTTAGGGTACCCTAATCAAAGGATAAGCAAATTGTTTATTCGTTGTTCCTTGAGGAGAGCCGATGTTCTTAAACAAAAAGATATGAGTCCCCCATTCAAAAATTTGATAGGTTTCAAATTCGGAATATGTTTGCCTTGCTTTTCTGAATCATTTTGCTATTAGTTGCAAGATTTACCTGGTAGCCTACCATTCTTGCATAAACTGTAAATCTACTAATTACCCAGTTTTCATATCCCTAACCAAAATACCATGCACATAAAGCTATTAGAATAAACCCAAATGTGGCACCACATTCAAATTAGGTCATTACATTAAATCCATTTATTCAGCACATACCAAAGATTTTTAGTTTTGTAGTATTAACTTGTTTAAGTTTTAGTGCCATTAGTGCAGTGGTTGTAACCTATAAACGTCAAGTCAACCTTGAAATCTGATTAAAAAATGTGAGTCAGTAATCTACAGCATATTTTTTTCTTTCCAGTCTCATCATAAAAAAATTATGTTTGGTTTGCTCTTTATCAACTGATTTATTGCAAATAAGATATTTACTGTACTTTTGGACAGTCAATGTCCATGAAAAATAATTTTTTACAAAGCTTGATTGGGCAAAAAATGTATAGGCTAATCGGATTAAAGACTGACGAGTTAGACTTGTCCAGACACGCCCTCAAAGGCGATGAAGTCTCAACAAGTTGCATAAACTCGAAACAGTTGAAAATATTACCATATCAACAATAAAATATTTGATTTTAAAAGCGCCAGCTGTTGTTCTAAATCCAAACAAGCTACTTGCAAAAAAATTTATAAAGCCACGAAACACACCTGCAAAATCCATGGTTCAAATTTTTCGTTTGTTTGGTCAGATCTTTTCATGCTTTGTTACGCAATGTTTTCGTGTCTTTGATACCTCACATTGAACTGAAAATCGAAAATGCATGATTTTATCAAATGTCACCTGAACTTTTGGTCACAATAAGCATTTTTCAAATCACTTAAAATGTTTTTAAATTTCGTGGATTTGCGGAATGAATTCGATATTCGGTGTGGCTCATTGCATAACCAAATGAAAGGTTCGGATTTATGAAATTGCGTCAGCGAGGTTTTGCTAAATATTTAAGAATGCTAATAACTGCGTTGCTTACCAAAGGTATGAGGGACGGTAAAAGTTTTTTTCAGCGCACAAAACGTAATGCGATTGCTGTTTGGATTTAGTGCAAAGTTTAATATATTTATTTATTTTAACAGAATTTTACCAACACGTTGAACGAGAGGTATCGTGAAAATTTTGATGAAAAAAAAATGAACCAGGAGTCAAAGCATCCCATTGTTGATAATTTCTTTCTGCAATTTCCTGTGAACTTGATCGAAGGCATAAGCGACCAAGTTAAGGAAACCCGTCATAGGTTTGATTTGAATGAAGGGAAGAAACCACTAGCATTTCAGCTGATGAAAGAGAATTGGGTCAACTTGCGTTATTTGTACTCTAAAGCACGCAATATGGTGAGAGGCTTGAAAGTATCTACTAGCATTGTTCAAATTTTCCTGATTTTCTCATATATATACCAATTCAACGCAGATATGCCATGGTAGCGACTACATATTTAAGAAAACAGCTGAAAAAGAAAGAATTAAGAAGATGTTTGATATGGAAAATGGAATTAAAGATTATGATGAATTTTTAGACGCATTTTTTCATCCATTCCCGCAACATTTTATAAACAGCTATATGTTTGAAAGAAAATTCCTCACAAGAAAGAAAACAGAGAAGAGTCCGAGGTAATCAGCTAATGCAAATTATTTCAAATTCTGGGTGGTAATCAACGCGCAGCTTTTTATAAAGTGCCTAGAGAGTATTTTTGAAAAACGCAGTCACAGTCACCTTGTTCTTGTTCGTGAGCACAAAATTTTTGTTGGTGCACCATGAACCTTCAAGGTATTTCAAAGGTTAGGCAGCCAGCTTTAAAGCGCTTTCAAAAGTGTTGTTTTAGCCTAATTACACTGGTCAACAAAAAATGTTTGCATTGATGCAAACACTTGTTTTTACTTTGGGGGCTCTGATTTCAAATCTGACCTTAGTTTTTTTTCTGTAAGCTATACTTTTTTGTAATTCACGATTTTCCATTTTTTCGTGCAATGCAAAATTTTTGCAAAGCGACATTTTTAACAAAGTGTATTTATGGCTAGCAGTCCAAAAATAGAAATATGTAGCAGTACAGTGTGCATTACCATAAGAGATTTTTGCCCGTTGTTCCATGTTTTAGACCAGTTGTTCTCAACCGCTGTTTAATGTTTTGAGAGTCGCATGCGGCTTCCAAGCAGCTTTTGTGCGGCCCTTAGTAGTCTTTCAATAGAACCTCTAATATTTTGTGTAACAGACTTTGTTCTGCTATATAGCAAAATGTGCCAATTGACCTGTGTTAGAATTTCTTTAGTGTGGCCCTCTAACCAATTTGTAAGTCTGGATTTGGCTCCGTTCAGCGGAAAGGTTGAGAATCACTATTTTCGACAAGCTACAACACAGGAGTCTCATGGCCCATGTGCTGTAAACTACTGCAGCAAATTCGCAAAAAGTACTTGACCCAGGACTGTCGCCATTTGGGGGCCATTGGTGTTCGGTGCTCCCATTTAAAATATATGTCCTCCCATTTCATGTTTGGCACCCTGGTTGCAGTGTGCATCCAATATTGCATTTTAAAAATTTGCCCCCCGTTTGTTATAATTGGCCCCCTTGCTGTGAATTCCTGGCGACAGACCTGACTCGACCAATGAAAATCAGTCAACTATCACAAGCTAATGTTAACAAGGATTGAGAAAAATCTATACGATTATGGAAAAAATGAAGAGTTACTAGTTATTGGGTGCAAACGTACAAAAAATATGTAGAAAATATCACTAATATGAGAATATTAAAAATTCCGATTGCATGAAAACTAAAGCATGCAGAGCAAAACTGATGACAGATTTGAAATCAGCGACCAAACATTGCATAGAATCAGTTAAAAAAAACCATGCAACAGAAAATGAAAAAAAAATTGTTACCCTGTGTTATTAGCAAACCTTTTTTACAGAAATAAAAGGGCAAGAGCCTTTCCAAGTTAAACCGATGCAAAGACTCTCCAAAGACACACATGAAAACAGTGGTGACAATCGGAACAATTTTTTCGAATAATTTTTAAAAATTAGTAGTGGATTAGAGGTACCAGAGAAAGTGGGATGCTCATATGATGGCTGACTACTGTGGGAGTCTCCAATGTGACTGCTTGGCCGCGTCACATTCCAGGAAGTTTTGCAAAAGAAAATGTGTGAACATCGAGTAATCTATTTCTATTAAATGGTTGATTAACGTGCTTTGACAGTTTACAAAACGCACTTTGATCGTTGCTAAGAAGTAGTGTTTACACTTTGACGTCACCTGTTTTAGCATTACAAAAATATGTGTTTTACTGCTAATGTTGTCTAATTTTCTGCTTTTGTGCTTGATTTTCACATGAAACGTGATTTTCATGTGGAATTATCTCTGCGATAACTATTGCCGTCTTTCACGATATCGTATGAAATATGAAAGAAGACTGTATGGACGTGCTTGGAAAGGCAAATACAGCTTCAAACGTGTAGAATAAAGACAACAAGAATGTCAACATATGCGTGTTTTTGGCTGTTTTTTTTGAAAAATGATATGGAATATCTCAAACTGGAGTCAATTCGGTACTAATGTCATTTTCGGATTTAGTGACATCAAAATGCTACAAGCCCGTTGTAACTTTTTGCACCAAAATGTCTGTTGACTAATGTTGTCTTCATACTTTGAAAAGTCAATGGGTTAAATAGAATTGAAACATGACTCATTATCCTGAGGGAACTATAGGAATCTTATGACAAACACCCATTTTCATTTATTTTGTTTCACTCATAACTATTCAAAGTTCAGTAGCAATGCGTAAATTTACCCTTGAACACATGGTTAGAATTGCAAAAATGTTGCCCAAGTGCTTCAACAATTTAGATTATGTCTAGCTTTGTCTTGTTTACACATTGCTTTGGAAGATAGTTATGAAAGCTTATGGACAGGTAGAAGGATCTAGCTTTATCTTATTTTCACACTGCTTTAAAAGATAGTTACAAAAGCTTATGGATAGGTAAACAAACGCGCGCAAACCAACATTGCATTTACTACACTCGGCCCGCCCAACGGATTTGCAACCACGTCCTGAAATTTTTACTGTGGCTCAAAACGAAACTCTTGGCATCTTCAGGGCAGTAATCCCATAGTGCATCGTTATGCTGTAGACTGCGCTTGGGTCACAGTGTCCTGAACCTGAACAAGCGCACTTATCGCTTATGCTCATGTGATGTCAATGAAACTGAAGAGCATCTACTTCTTAACTGTACGCTGCATTCTGTGCTGATGTCCTACATTCTGTAAAACTAATATTGATAAAAGACGGCTTGCGAGATTTACATCCAAGTGTAATGTGCGATCGTGCAAGACTTTTGCATTTTCTATTGCTTGGACATCCTTCGCTTAACTTTAAGCCTACTACAAATATTTGTAATGCAGTCTGTAAACATCTAGAAGGCACTAACCGCTTTACCTCGCCATAAAACCCTAGACTTACTTATACCAAGTCATATACTGTATATTCTTCAATTAATTCCTTGTTCACATTTTTCTTCCTTGTCGCAACATTTTGTCGACTATTAGCGATATATTAGCCTGTTTATTATGTGCTTACAATCTTCGTTTATTTGTTCCTCGTGAGTTAGTTAACTCGACATGAGGCGACTAAGAGCATATTCAAGCTCCGGCCTGCCGCTCGTGGTCGTTAAATGAAACAAAACATGCAATCGCTGCCCTCACACCTCTTTTCACCATTTGGCGCGAAACGCACAAGAGGTTATTTCCGTCATAGCGTAAGTCTGTCCCAACGCCTCGTGATGGTGTTTCGCCGCACTTTCGATCTATTTACGAATTTCACTGGGTATGAAAGGGAAATTTCCGGTCGTAATTGCGGCTGCGTAGGTTTTGGAATAGAGTTGCCAGGCTTTGCGCACTTTCACATCTATTTGTCGTGCAATCATTGGATGTGCACGTGTCTGCTAGAAGGTGATTGCTTGATTGGAGCAATTTGTTCGTACCATTTCTCGCGTAGTTGTTCGTTGCGCATTCTCTTCCGGCTTCCTTATGCGTAGGTTCTTGATTGTTTCTTGTTTGTTTGAACTTAAGTAACGTAGTATGTTTTGTGGTTTAAGGACGAAGTCCAGTTATAGCAAATTAAACCTAAGTCACTGGTTATTAAACTTTACAAACACGCCGAAACCTTACGTAGTTTTCCAAGCTTTTGTCGAACACATTTTTGCCCAATACAGCAGAAAGTAAATATGGGTAACTGAAATCAGATGACCTTCGTCGAACCCCTGAAACGGCTCCGTCGAACCCTAGAGGTTCGATTGAACGCAGTTCAAGAGCCACTGGCCTAAGTAGATAGGCGTGCTGTGTGCAAATGTTACAACACTTGAGACCGCAAGTAAGGGACGCAACCAGCTCTTCATTTCGGGGGGGGGCAATTTTCATGAAATTTCATTCGATGACGTCATCGTGCTTATGCAACCGTGATACAACTTTTTCGCAAACGGTCACAGATAAAGTTCTCGTCGCAACATTTCCGAAAATGAGAACTTTTCAGTTTTAATCAAGATGCAGACCGAACGATCAGGACAGAGGAAAAATTAGTAGCCTAATACAAACATATGGTTCCGTACAGTGGCGCCACATGGGGGGTCAAGAGGGGACGGCTGTCCCCGGGCGCAGCACTTTGGGGGCGCCAAATTGAGGTCAGAATGTTACGTACTAATTACGAAATGTCAAATGTCAGTGGATGCTAATAATTACAATTTACAAAATGTCGAATGTTATTCAGCAATAAGCGCCCGCTTGTGGTTTGGCTCACGGCTGCATCACTTAACGCTTTCAGAAAGCCAGGGTTGCGAACTTTCCTATCATTTTATAGTTGCGTCACAATGGGACAGGAATCCAACTTTCACAGTGCATGCAGTGCTATACTGCGCATGCTTTTAGAGCAGCGATGAAACTTACACAATGTTGTTATCAGGAATGTGCAGAAGGGGGGATGAACGAGGCAACGGACCCGGGCACCTAAGGCAGTGTGTCATCCAAAGAGCGAAATTATAAAAAGTGCATTTTATCAAAATCTTATAACTAGACCAGGGGTGAAAAATTTTATGTGAATGTTAGTAGCGCACACATGTAAGCTTTGCCATACAGCATTCATATGCTTGAAGCAAGGGCGCAACCAGCTCTTCATTTCGGGGGACAATTTTCATGAAATTTCATTCGATGACGTCATCGTGCTTATTCAACCGTGGTACAACTTTTTCACAAACGGTCACATATAATAATAATGTATTTTTGCCCGCAAACATGATGTCCATAGTATACAAACACGCACATTCTGCCCAACGCTGGTTAATAAAAACAGACCGTTTTACAACAGCGTTAGAGGCTGAGTCACCACTGTCAAGCGAAATTTCTGACTTCACGCCATATGCGCAGAGCAACATTCTACATATGAAATACGATGAAAAAACTGATGATTAGGGCTTAGGATTTGGTGTTTAGGTAAGTGTTTCGGGTTAGGGTTTATGTTACAGTTAGAAAAAGAAAAATAATTAAAGTCTAAGATTAAGACCAATATTTTTCACTGGTTTTACTTATTCCCGTAGTGTACCTTCTTGTGGGTATCTGACATCTAACCAAAAAGTTTTTAATTCACACAACACACATCAAAAAGTAATCGCCAAACTTTATTCTTTTACTCTGAGAAGAAAATAACTGACAAACAACAATAGGTCAGAAATTTCGCTTGACACCGGGCTACAGAAACTTACTTAACAGAACGTTTTGTAACGGCGTTGGAGGCCGAGCCTCAGGTTTACAGACGCATTTTTAACACTATTTGTTCACTTGGTACAGCACTACTACAGTATGGGACGCTATTTCCTAAATTGGTCAAGGCCAGATAAAGTACAAATTCATTGTGACATGCACACCCTCAAACGAACAAACACTGCAATGTTCGAGCACTCAGTCACAAAGTAAAATGCCGTTTAGTTTTCAAAGAATAAAGACGAATATAAGCAATCTGACTGCGTCAAAGTAGGCAACCATACGTTATTAGACCTTCTGCATCTTTCGAGAAACAAGTACCCATTTTTTCTTAATAATGCCTCAAATGTAGCAATGCTACATTGAACCTGATGAGTCATGACTGCTAACACTCGTTCTCCAGGGCAGGTTGTGTAGAGCTTGTTTGCTGCACAATATTTTTATCGAGGTTGTCTATGAATGTCTTTGTTATCTGAGAACTCAGTATTCAATATAACTCCCAGATTTTTGCAGTGCTCAACAGATTTTAGATTTTTGCCATAGCATAGCATTGAATATGCAATATAACTCCCAGATTTTTGCAGTGCTCAATATAACTCCCAGATTTTTGCAGTGCTCAATAGATTTTAGATTTTTACCACCTATTTGTCAGTAATGGGGTGACTGTGCTTTGATACACTCTTAGCCTTACACGTCATACAAACAGTTTTGCTGTAGTGGAAAATATCTCCATGCGTTTCTGCATAAGCCTGACACGCAGATAAAAGCTATCTTCGCAACATTTCCGAAAATGAGAACTTTTCAGTTTTAATCAAGATGTAGACCGAACGGTCAGGACAGAGTAAAAATTAGTATCTTCATACAAACACCCGGCGTCGGAATGGGGTGGCAGGGAGGGGCCTTGGCCTTCCCCTGGAATTTGAAAACGTTAAGCAAAAAAAGGTTGTATTCTTAGTTTTGAGTGGAAAAAAAAACAAATTTTACCACTTTGGCT
>Ga0210059_1002713_pt1 | contig 27940 bp, 17 predicted proteins | sample Ectturendosymbi2_FD_188042 | JGI IMG/M metagenome (GOLD analysis project Ga0210059, IMG submission 188042) | Ecteinascidia turbinata endosymbiont from Florida, USA - Sample 2 (SPAdes) (version 2) | ecosystem: Host-associated > Tunicates > Ascidians > Unclassified | place: Key West, Florida...
GGGGGGGGGGGGGAGTATAAAATTCGAACTACCGGACAAGTAATGTTTGCTGGTCTGTTGTCAAATGTCATTTCTGTCCTTTGTTGAAAGGACTTTTGACTGGGTGGGGGAAATGGCTTTGGCTGGAGAGGAACGTGTAGGAACTAGGGATAGTTGACCCCCAAGTAAGAATGTTAAAATAGCCCTGGCTTCAAGATAAACACTGGGGTACTTTGGCACTTTGGATCTGACCCAGACTTTTGTGTAAACATTTCATGAATTTGCTCACTCCAGAGCCACATTTCCTAGTTTTTTAGTCAAGGGTTTCTAAACACGAAAACTAAAAACAGAACTTCTTAAAACTTCAAAAAATTATTTAAAAATAATAAAGAGTTATGACTTTTAAACTACTTTCAAAAATTAATATTTAATCAACAAATTGCCGCCCCCAGAAGGTGCCGCCCGGGGCCCGGAGCCCCCTTGCTGCGCCACTGATTGTTTGTGCAATTGTATTTTTCCATCAGTACAGATAAAAAGGGTTGCGAAATGATATTTGATGGATTGTTGGGACATGTGCAAGAAAGTCTGATAGGCCTTGATCCACCCACAAACGACGAAAAGTAAGTTCACTGCGGCAACCCACGCTCGACCCGCAGTAAGTTAACCTACTTGCCCCACAAAGCAGGGTTGTGGAACAGCAACACAAATTTCAGGCTCCGGCTCCACCATCTAAAAGTTTTTGGTTCCGACTCCACCATCCACAATTGCTTGGGCTCTAGCTCCACATACCTGGAGCAAGGGCGAGGTAACTAGAAGTCTGCTTTTCCGTTCGTACACAACACAAACAACGCGTGATTCACAAAGGACTGTTTACAAAACAAAGTGACGTACACAACGCCCATCCGTGTTAGAGTAACGCAACAACGACCAAAACTAAACGAAACGCTACAAAATGGAAGCTTACATGAATGGATACCGACTGTTATTTGTTAATATTGGGCAGATGAAAAACGGATGTGATCTGTTACTGAAGCTTTCGAAACTACCATTGCAAAAACAACGAAGACCACTTAATACAAATAAGCAGTTCGGGAGTGACGTTGGTTTTATAACACCGAACACACGGCAGCAAGAAACTCAACCTCAGCGCAATAAAAACAAAGTCTTAGTGATACTGATCGAAAGAACGTTGCTAACAACATTAATTTAACATTTTTGGGACCAAGCAAATTAGTAAGCTTTACAGAGTGTGGATATTTTAAAGGACTAAACCTGGCGCATCAGCCAGAGTGGACAGCAACCCATTCACACCACTAGGACGATCATGTTTGACCGTGATACGAGACTCGGATTGATGAGAGTTCGCTGAAAAAGCGAATAAAAACTGGAAATTGAACTCAACATTGGTATCTATTGTAAGCATGAAACTCGGTGTGCACAATCACAGCAGCACACAGGTGCATACAAAAGGTGTTCTGTGACTCTGGCACTGAACGCCTGAACAACTATCCGAAGAACGACCATGCATTCTATGCTTAAAGAAAATGCAAAAAATTCTGTACCAGCATCGCCGTACGCAGCTCACACAAACATGTTTCAGGATACGTAGGACAGATGCAGTGACGTATTTTATAGTCGAGTGCTTTCCGCCTTAAAGATATGCTGACTGTTACGTGGCATGATTTGCTTCGAAGCCAAGCAAACGTGGGTTGGAATCAACAAAACAGGACATCGAAACAAGAACAGTCAGCCTGGCGCGCAGAAAACAAGCACGTTAGTACAGTATTTCGGAACACACGCACGTATTTTGTGATTTAATAGTGCTTCCTTACTTGTTCACTGACAATCGTCACGTTCAATGACGAAAAAACAGTACGTATGGGGAAGTCTGCGGTTCAAACTTTTTTGGAAAACGTTAAAATCAAGCATTACTTAAGAATTATCACGAAATCGTCAAAATCTTGCTTAATTTCGAAAGTGAAACCGATGATTTTAAGACAGACAGTGGTTACACTCATTGTATTCCAAAGAACATTACAAACTGACCTGCGTTATTGTTCCAACGGCTTTTGTTCGACCTTCACGGAAAACGAATTTCGTCCCGACTTTCAGAAATTCGGGGTTTTTCAAAAAACGGAAGTGAACACTGGCTTTGTCGCCTGTGCGTAAGTGTTCCTTGCTCATCGTAAGAATAGACGCAGTTTGCCGAATGCTCCCACAGTGGACTGTAAAGGAAACATCGCGAGCACATTCAAGATTTTGAGAGTTTGAGAAAACAGTTTCCCACTTTTTAATACGTTCAAAATTGAAAAATGCCTTGACATTCATCACGAAAACCGTAGACTTCACAGGTTTTTTAAATTCAAATTTGATATCGGATTAATCTACAATTGCTAATAAAGGTTTTCAAAGTGCATATTACAGAAAGCATTATAAAGCACATACGCTGCAACTTTTTGTCGAGGATACGAAAAAATCATTGTGAAAAAATTGTTTTAAATCAGTTTCTTCAAATTTAATGCATTCGAATCACCGAAGGAAATGCTACAATTACAGCTTACAGGCGGGCGAGAGAAAGAACTAAGAAAGCTTGCGCAAAACTCGGTACATCGGCTGCAACAAACTCAGCCTTAGCCACACTACTGACATTGCCAGTTGATCAACTGTCAGCAACTTTCAGTTCGAGAACGAAGCACGGGTTTCAAATATTTCTCAAGCAAATACTACGCAGGTTGCAGAAATAAGCAACATACCCATGGCTTGGTATTTGACGCTGATGGTGGTCGGGTGATGTAACACCAGGATTTCGCCGTAATATTCCCACACTGCTTTCGGATTGCTCTTCGGGTGAACCATCACCATACCTTTGCGTATGTTGGAACGCTTTATCTGCGAAAGTATGTCGGTGTGCCACAAGTTTGCCCTGTTTTAGCTGTTCGTCTGATGACGTATTAGCAGAGAGGAATTTAGGCACGAGGAAAGAAACGTCAATCTGAGACCAATCCACTCTTGGATGCAACGTTCTAAATAACATGCAAATATGGCACGTGAATTCGGCATGATTTTGGCACTGCAGCCATTGTGATAATGCCAATTACACATCTTTTGCAAATATTTAATTAAAACTTGGTGGATTGGACGAGTGGTAATTGGATAGCACGTGTCCCCGTACACGTTCTGGCGTCAATGCATTTGGTTTTGCGAAAAATTGCGTTCAATCGTGATGAATTTGGCAAACCGTATAGCCACGAAATGGAAAGCGGTTGTCTGTTACGGCCGCAGAATAGGCTGAAAACACACTCCAACAACTGGTAATCACCAGATGTGGCCTTAAAAATATAACAGGACAAAACAACTGCACCGTGTGTTATGTGAAAAAGAAACTGAACTTGAAACAAACAAGGCTTAGTCTTTTTGAACAAAGGGTTGGGGACTTTTACTCGGATAAGCATCGGTAGCAATTCATTCGATCATCACAAAGAAACAGGCATTTCTCATTCACCTTTTTCAGTGCGAAAGCAGCGGTTTGTCCAGCCCGCACCTCCTTCACAGGCATTCGTTTGCGGTGGATGCTTTTCACCTGAATCAGTTCGAACTTTCCCAGCAAGTCCGGCCCGATCAGTAACGCTTCACCGGCTTTTATAACGCCCTTTATAACTGTTCCCGACACCACGGTACCAACACCCTTGGAAAAACACGAAAACAAAGATGTGCTTTTGATACAGAGTTAATTTTGAAACACATTTAAACGGTACGCATCCCATTTCGGGTCAACCAAAAGGATTAGATACAAACACGCAACAACAATGATTTCAAGGAAATGGTGTTGGGAGTTTCCAAACTACTGTTCTTATCGTTAACAACGTTCAATGAATGAAGCGCGAAATGATTGACCATTGAACAAGCGGATGGTGCGGCATATGCCAAACACAGGAGGTGATCAATCCATGTCATTCATTGTTGAAAAGCAAATCGCAATGAACCATGTCCAGCTGATACAGGCGTTAAAAAATTCGGACGTTTACCGACAGCCGGCATTTCACGAAAAAACGATTGCAAAATTTTTAAGCGGCTTTATCACCGGAGGGAGGCAAGATTTCTAGTTCGTCGAAGTTTACATTGGTTTCCAAGAAAGTTAAGGAAATAGCCCGTACGTTTTACACCAATTTTTCGTTCAGGAAAATCGCCTGTCGTCAAACGTCGATGCCACATCCATAACGTTTATATAATTCGTTTCTCGTTGAAGTCTATCCGTCAATGAAATCAAAGCAAAGCATCAAAACTACTTGTGAGAAAAACTTACAATTATTTCAAGCACAAAACAAATTTGTTCCAAGATTTCGTCTTGTATGGAAAAAGTTACTGGTTGACGTGCTCAGTGGCTTTTACCGGAAACCACAACAAAACCAACCAAAAAAGCTTCATGTTCAAACTTTCTATATTTTCTGTAAAGTTTTTTTTAAATCTTTTGCATGTTATAGGACACGCACAAAACTATCGTGCAAACATACAGTCGCAGCTGATAGGATTCTACTTAAACAAACGCGAACCCTCGGAAGCCTGTGCCAAACAGCAGCGAACCGTGATTCCGTTGCGGAGAGAAACGCAAAAGTGTTTACCGGCACTGAGAAGGTGTCGTCGATTAGAAACTCCGATGTTTCTTTGTCGTCGAATTTCGTTCGACAGTTCAGCAAATTTAAAAACATTTTGAGCAAATCAATGTTCTCACCGGTGACGTTGCTGATTTGAAAAATCGGGCAAACCCTGATAAGAAAAAGAACAAAGCAATTGACAGTCACGGAGACAGTCTCGTACACAACGGCAGGGGTACCAGGATAATACGCAAACCTTTCTGAAGTGAAATTAGTCGCAGTAACGACCACATCGTCTTTGTTCCCCACAAGGACTGGAATTTTTCGACAACCCGGAGATTTGAGGATCTTTATCAGAAGCTTTAACGTCTCCTGAAAAAGTAGGTGCACTTTGAACAACGCTGATGCACAACTGGAACTAGTTTTGCATTTTTTTTTATATGTTTCGTAGTTTTCTTTGCATCAGAGGACAAATGAAGTCCAACGAAACTTGTTTTTTTTCACAGCTAAGGCGCAACCCCATACATCTGCTTGTCGAGGAAACACATAGTTGGAAAATACAAAAAAACGCTAAAACGAAAAAAACACTGCGGTTCAGACTGCATTACGCCGACACGTAATGAACGATACGAAGGATGCATCAAAGTCCTCAACAATGAAACCATTGAATTTTGGCCAACAAGTCTGCTAGGGTCGCTGCAGGTCAGTTGAAAACAGCAACCGATTGAGTTATACCGTATTACACAACTGTTTTACATGCGGTCAGAGCACGGGCAGGGCGAAACGAGGTGGAATGGCGCGCAGTGTCAAAGTCCCCAGCACATCAAATCGCCGGCACCTGAAGGACATTGGAAGGACACATGTCGATTTTGGTTACGACAACGAAGACAGGAACATTTAAAGCCAACGCCAAACCCAGGTGTTCTTTGGTTGTTCCAACTATTCCCGCGTTGCTACCAATCTGCAAAATGTAAAAAATGGTCAACTTTGAGAAATGTTTGAAAAAGGAAACAATTCGAAGGCGAGGGACTACAACATAACAATCTGCAAAATTTTTCGGCCGTTAACGCGTACACCAATAGGGAAGGTTGAGTTATGATGCGGAAAAAGGCGGGTTGCGTGTATCTTAAACAAAGGCAGTGGCTTCAGCAACATGACAGCAGGAAGGCGGGGTGACATCACTGGTGTGACGACATGGCCTGCATTGACTAAAAGTTGTGGGTTTCATCGCCCACTCGCTTGAGCGTGATGAAACCAAAACGTCAGAAAAAAACACCGCGCGAAACCTTTTTACTCCTACACCGCTGCCACACAGACTTTAAACTCTTGAATAAGTGATATCCAAAACTCCAAAAACATCACTCAAATCTAAGATATTTGAGGAAACTTAACAGCTCGTATGGTGGTTTACATCACTGCCAGGAAAACGCGCACAGCGCACAAAGTCTATAAGAGAAAACAAATGAAACGCACTGTCATCCAGTGTCTATGAACGACTGACAAAAAAACAATGCCAACCAGGCAGCGATGTGTTCCGCCTTGTTTCGCACATACATTACAGCGTCTGACTCGCCAAAAAGTAAGTTCAAAGAGATTAAAGATTTCGGTTGCAGGCGCTTGTCTTTGCCAGTTCGTACTTTATTGCTGTCAATATGCTCGCATGATGAAGTTTTTGGAAAAGAATTTCTAAGATGATTACCTGCCAATTGACAAACAGAGGCTACCGATACTGGAAACTAGCTGAAGTTGTAAAAATCATGAACTTACTTACCATAAGCATGCAAAAATCAGGAAGATGACCAGTCATTCCAAACACGGTGGTTTTCAGGTATCGCTCGTGACCGGCTAAATCGACGAACGTTATCACTTTCGAAGACTTCTGACAGATTTGACTCCAGTCGATATGACCAGCTGAACAAAAAATCATTCTCGAAGAAGATATGTTGATTTATTTCTTTTTCGCTAAGCTCCACCCAGGCAGCATTTGCAAAGCGATTTTGCACTGGACAGCCGCCTGTTCTGAACGACAGGAGGGACCGCAGAAGCAGCTGCCAAACATTGACAAATCCACAAGCTTAGCAGGCTAGAGCCTGAATTGCAATTTATCCAAACAACTGGCGATTTGAGAAATATTTGGTTAATTGGAAAAAGCAATGCAATGTACTCATTCGAAAATGTACAGGCTAGCTAACAACTTATGCGTAGCATGCAAACAGTTGTTACCATATTACCATGAGCAGTGGGTTTGTTGACCACAGTCCCATCGCTGCTAAAACCAAGTATTTCGTTTCCAACGCTGCTTGTTCTTCCCGACTCCACTTCGTGCTTGTGGCGGAAAAGCTTTTGCCGAGAATAACCACGCCCGTTGTCAAGTTCACAGTGAGTTAACACACCCAGCAGCGTCGACTTCCCCGCATCTACGTTTCCTACCACAGCTACTCTGCAATAAATCAAAACATGTTATCGTGAAATCAGTGCGAACCTATCGAAGCACAGTGGGGAACATTGATAAGGAAGAATATGTCGCTCTTGCTGCATGTGTTGATGACATGTTGCTGCAGGCATTATTCTAAGTTACTAAATATCATAAACAACCACATGTACGCAAAGGAATTCTGCAGAAATAATTCATCAAAACTAGAATGGGATAACTAAGGTACTTTACCCAGCCGTACACATTTTAAATACCTTGCTTGACGCATGTAAGAATTATATAATTATGAGAAACCAATCAGCAGTGATTTCGGATGTGTAGTGCAAAACGCAAAATCAATTCCAAGAGGACCAAGGTCACACGAATAACTAGTTTCAGTATTTTCGCCATGGATAGTGAGTGAGTCATAATGACCAATGTAGAATACAAATCGGTAAGGAAATAGCGGTTCATGGAATATCTTAATAAATTGACAAAGATTTCAAAATTTCCAACTGACAAACTTCAAATACAGGCACGTAAAGAGGACAGAAAACTTACTTGACTTCAAGAAAATCATTGTCCTCATAATTCTTACGGACCAAATACTCTTCAATCATGCCCTTCACGCCAACTCGTTCTCTCAGCAAAGTGCACTCACAATCGATCGCAGTGGCTAAGCTACGAAGGGTTGCTCGCGATGCCTCAAGCTCATCTTCTGCCAATCCACTTTCCGAGTCCAGCTCTGCATAAGACACGCCAGCTAAAGCAGGTGGCAGTCGAAAATTCTGTGTACTGTGCATACCAAATAACTAAGCTGGAAACGCGCAAGCATATGCGCACAAAGTATTAAGTAATTCAGTAAACGAAGCTTGGCAATCACTTGCGTGAAGAAGTCAGTAATACACCCAAACATACTTGAAAATATACAATGCTGTGATAGAAAACAACCACCTAGTGTTTTAGTTGAACAGCACGAGTATTCCAATTTAACACCTCCAAACCAACCACAAAGTATAGGGCGACAACCACAAGTGAACAATTTTTCTTCTTTTGCCGAATAATAATGCAAATACCTCAATGAACACCTCAAGCCAGCTTTTGAATATTTTTCAAAAGTCAACCAACCTGCTTCACCAATAGTGAACAAACATTCTCCCTGATTTTCCAGTATTCGCTGTCGCAGATGTTTAATGAGTACATCGAATTCATCGTCACTGGGGCTAATCAAAGATGCCTACAAACACATGGAAAGTACATAGAGCGACAATCAGTACAATTAACTGAAAACGTAAACACACCTGACGCAAGTGAAGTGATAGCATTATATATTGCATCAAACAGTAGGAACGCCTTGTTTCATGTAAAAAAAAATAGTTTTGATTTGCAGGAATCATGAATACTAATGTCCTTCACAATATACGATGCTCTGAACGATGCAGGCTCTGTATACATATGGGATCTAATGGATACTTTTTGTACAGTTTGTTTATGCTTAATCCAGAGTTATCTTCCTTGAGGAACAAATCTCACGTGTGACACAGTACTACTTGAAAATATAAGTCATGGAATATGGAGTATTGCATCATAATGAAAGGTGCACCTGTTGCTGCCTTGTAGGCAACAGCAAGTCACCAACTCATATCTTGTTGCGTATCAGACATGAGGATACTTTTTCATTGTCATACAAGACAGCAATAATAACATGATTATATCCAACAAGTGTAACTAAGTAAAGTTTTGACATTGAAAGTAGAGAAAGTTTGACAGGGAGTTGTTCTAAACCAACAAAGACTAATTTTATTCAATGAGAAATTGGCTAAACACTGAAGCTGCAGTTGTGTTCACTTAACAAGTTTTAAAAACTTAGTGGCTGTTGTTAAACTACTTATCTTTACAACATGTTTATCAAAAATAAGCAATTTAGCCATGAAAGTTGACATGATTGTGATGTATGATTCCAGTATTGCCTGTCACATCTAAAAGTATTGATCATAATATTAAGAAGTTCTGTTTGTACTTCTGCATCATACACCCACATCTGTTTACTTATACCACAGTTTGAGAGTACCAAATTAAAATGTTGGCTGAGCTCAACTAAATCAGAAACAGCTAACACGAGTGGAAATTTGAAGAGCGAAAACCATTACACATACTGCTACATACCTTTGACAAAATGGTATGCTCTTCATCACTCCCATTATCCTCCTCTCCACAACCATTCTCTGGACTTGGAGCAAACAAGTTATTTACTCCATGAGAAATACCAGCATTACCTTTGCTAAGGGACATCTTTTTCAGCTCATCACTAACAACACAGTTTGTTTCTTCATTACTAATATTGTTATTTTCCATTTTTGCAAGAGATATTTTGATACTTCCTTACTACAGCTTTCTGTACACAGGCAGAGTAGGAAAGCAGTGCAGGCAGACAATACAATGTTCACAACCAAAACAAGACAACATAAATTTGCTCACATGTTCTCAATTAAACCTGTAAAAAACAATGAGATTTCAAAAAAATCAGAATTTGAAGATTGGAAAAAATGCAAATCTGTAGGACTAAGGACAAATAGTGGGCAAAACTAAATGTGGGTCAAAAATTATTGATTCCAGCTGCTGTATGATGCGCAACCAATAAATAACTCTGGAGCTTATTATTCAAGTCTAAAATTATTGCAAGCAATTGATGAAAAACTCATGAGATCACCTTACTCATTAAAACTGAACTGCTAAAAACCTGTCAGAAGATTTTTGAAAACCTTAATTCACATCATGATTTAAATTATTGGTTTTTATTTTCTACCAATTACCACAAGCTAAAAATTTATCAATTTTGCACATTACTAGTTTGTTTTCCATTAAATTAACTGTGACAAAAGCTTATAACAGAGGAATATTTCCCAATTCTTTTGGTACTATGGTGTGTCCTGTTACATACATGGCAAAGATATCCATAGATACCAGGCTGCATGCAGGAACATATCTTGAGGAAAAGTCTTATTTTGGCTACTTTGGCTGCTGGTCATGATCTTTTTCTCTTGTAAGTTCATAAACTGTATGTATGTACATAAACTGTTAAAAATCGCAGGTTTTTGAGAGAATTGCTGTTTTGCTGTGCATGGCAAAGTGCTAAAAGCCAGTCCAACTAGGTCATGTTAGGGTGAGGTGCTAGCTGCAGGGCAGTCATCATCATCAAGGTAATCTGCCTTACAGCAGGTTTCTCATGACATCCCTCCGCCATTCTTCTCTATCCTCAGCTCTTCTTTTCATTTGTGCATAAGTGCCAGTCATGATATCATCTAACATTTTAATTCTTTTCCTTCCTCTTGAGCATTTTCCCTTCATTCTACTTTCCAGCACAGTGCGTAACATATTCTCATGTCTCAGAATATCACCAATCCACCTCCTTTTTCTTTTCCTAATTTCCGCTAATAAACTCTTTTTTTCCTTTACAAGATTAAGGACCTCTGCATTGGTTTTCTTATCTGTCCATTCCACCTTCACCAATCTTCTCCAGACCCACATTTCAAATGCTTCCAGCCTTGTAGCATCAGCCTTTTTTATGGTCCAAGTTTCTGATCCATACATGGCCACACTCCACACAAAGGTCATAACCAATCTTTTCTTCACCTCCAGTTTTAATCCTCCTGTGAGTACTTTTTTTTAGCTTAAATATTAAAAGCACTCTTTGCCATTACTATCCTAACACGGATATCCTTTTCTGTGTATCCAGATGATGAAAGAACGTTTCCCAGATATTTAAATTCTTCCACCTGTTGCAGCATTTCTCCATCCACGGTTAACTTGATAGTACTGGGTTGTCTTCCAATCTTCACAACTTTTGTCTTTTTGATGTTTATTTTCATGCCATATTTCTATACTACTTTGTTTGTTTCATCCCAAATTTTTTGTAAACCTTTTTCCGTGTTAGCAGTCAGCTTGATCATCCGCATACTGGACAGATTGCACTAATTCGCCTCCAACACAAATTCCTTCTTTTAAATCATCCAATGCTTCCTTCATCATGGCTTCCGCATAAACATTGAACAGTGTTGGTGAAATCAGACAACCTTGCCAGACTCCTCTTCCAACTTCACTAGGTTCAGTCAGTTCATAGTTCAATCTCACTGCAGCTGTTTGACTCATATACAACATTGCTATAAGTCTTCTGTCCCGCCAATCTACACCAATGTTATGCAATATCTCCATCAATTTTCTCCAGTTGAAGCGATGCAGGGTAGTGGATTGCTACAGAAAAATTTGGAATGTTGAAGGCAGTTTGTGGGGCAGGAAAGCTGGTTTATGACATACTTTTTAAGTGATGGCTTGCATAATAATAAAACATCGAGCATCTAATTCAATTCTGCAATACCTCAAAATTTTTTGAAAGAGATTATTAGCAAGTTACATGATGTATGCAAATGGCCACACTATGGTGAGGAACTTGTTGCATTGTTTGAGTGTTGCATGCAGCTTATAGGTAAGAATAAGGTTGTTTATGAGTAATTTTTGTAAATGATTACTGTTTAATAAAAGAATTAATGCAGGGGTTGCTAATCTTTTTGAAACTGTGAGCTACTTCTTGTGCACCGATTAGTGCGAAGGGCTACGAGTTTGATACACATTTCTGAAATAAAAATTTTACACACTTTACCTTCAATTATTTTAGTATTGATATTTGTTAATGTGAACGCATTGATCATGCTAATGTTATTTTTAGAACAGGCCAGCGGACGATGCACATGGTCCTTGCGTGCGACCTGGTGATCCCTGAATTAATGTTTCTTCTCCACAGGTTGTTGATCCTGAATTAATGTTTCTTAGGGCATTTTGTACTGTTTTTGGGTTTCCTGAAACAGCAATCTAGGTGACAACTCATCATGGGAAAAAGTTCAAAAACAGTCCAAAGTCCTGCTTATTTTTCCTTGGGAAAATACCTGGCACCTGGAGTGTTAAGAATGTTGTTATTGCCTAAGGGTGTTTGTGGTTTGTAGTCACATGGCAAAATAAATTTTAGATCATTTTGTGATTGCAAGTAACAACTAGTTACCCAAACAATGTTCATGATTATTTGCAACCGTTGTATTGTAACACATAGACAACAATTAGAAAACCATGTTAAATCAGATTTACAAAGCACACTGCTGCTACTAATAACAATACAGACATATCCAATTAGTAAGGATGTATAGGCAGTAGCCAATTTTCACACTAAGCCTAATATTGATGAAATGAAAAATTAATGTCACATCACCTAAAACATCACTCTAGAGCAATTCCCACCAAGATCACTGTCCAATCAAAGACAAAATGGCATAGAAGCAAGACATAATATAACAATTTAACTGCTTTTATCTAATCATTCCTATGCCTGCTCTGCACCATTTGTTAGCAGATAAAAAGAATTAGCAAGAACAAGAACTGAGATTGATGTCACCAAATAAGGTCAAACCATTTAGAAACTGTGCCTACATTTGAGTGTGAATTTAACAGAGATTCATTTTGAAATCAGAACATATAAATAGCCGTGGGTAAAAATATAGTTCATAATGATGTGTGTGTGCAGTGCATACTTCCTGTTAGCAGTCAGTATAAAAGTTAAAAAAATTGCATTGTTTACAACCTACGAAAATTGTTTTGGATGGAGTAAACTATTGCAGAACATAATCTTAAACATGTGTAGTGGGCGAAAGGTCTGCAAAAGTGATGAGGTGGTTTTCGGACGCAGACGATAATCCAAATTCTCACCAAAACCTAATTATTACTTTTGGCCCATTTACAATGTTCTTTGAAATTTGTATGCAAATTCATTCCATGGTATTTGCATTAAGTTGACAAATTAACAAGCAAAAAGTAAGTGAAAACATATAATCTCCTGTGCGCAAGTAATAAAGTTTTTTCTAAAATATCAAGCTCAAGGGGGGGCTTTAACCCCAAACCCCCCTATTGTATCTTCATGATCTATGTTGATAAAAATTGCATTTTGCCTCTGCTACCTCTATTCCTCTGCTTTGTAACGTCAAGGTTGCTGCATGGCTTTCTGCTTCATACCATCCATTGTCACTTACTTTTCACCTGACACATGCATGACTCACTTGTTCATCTATATATCTCTTATTTCTTCATGCATTGCTTGCCCACCATCATCTGTGTTATGTAAATGAATGCTGCGTATATGATTTAACATTTTTGGGTTGGTCATTTATTTTGTTATTGCCACTTTTGATATTTTATGTATTCATTTTTGTCCCTTTAGTTCATTTTTGATGAACCTCCTATCTCAGTGTCTGTTGTGTTGTGTATGATTGTTTTTTATAGGCGGTGGCTTACAGGTATGCCTGTGGATCTTGATATTCGAAGCCTTACTAATACGCCACTTGTAACATGACAATAACGCACAAGGAAGAGTGTAGTTAGGCTTTGTAGAAAGTACAAAACGTAAAACCTAACCTTAACCATAGCCCAAACCCCTAAACATAAACTTTGGAAACTTTTGATAAAAGTAAAGAAAAACTGGTCCCATGAATTCGAACATGCAACCATTACTACCAAAACAAAAGTCATCAAGGTGAGAGCCGAACTAAAAACCATTGGCACAACAATCTAAATGCATTCACTACACTACCAAATCGGTGCCTCTAGAATGACAAACTCAACATTTTATTCCAACTACGTCATGTGAGGCATATTCGTAGCCACTTCCTTTTTTTATGACATTTACATGCTTTTATTTGTTGTTGTACATTATAAAGTCTTTCTCAGAGAAACAAACAGGTGTGCTATTGGTAAATTTTGCAAATTAAAAATAGTAATTTTTAATTAAATCTATCTAAATGAGCTGAACTTCTCGTATACATGTAATTTTGGATTTCTTGACAATGTTTGTTGTTAACAAAAGTCCTGGCTGCATTATTAAGGCGCTGCTTAACCTTGTAGGTTGCTATGTTGTCCAGTCTTGCTTTCTGCAGCTATCTAGGCAATACCAGTCAATCACCAAGAAATGAAATTCCATAGATAGATGGAATGCTTTTCTCAGCACAAGAGAGTGTGCATCCTCAATCCTGTACCAAATTTGCAATACAAAAATTCCAAACAATCTTTCTACATTGTGTTTATCATCATCAAGGGACCCTAAGAACAGTTACATGCACTGCAGAGTATCTTAGGTACTTTGTATCTACTAGTCACTAAAGTAACATTTTATCTAACGTTGATTAGATGCATTTTGTTACTTCGCTTTTATTACTTGTGAAGCGTCATCATTTAAAAATTGATGTGTGCTAGCAACAGGGCTGACTGAGAGCTTGATCCATATGATAGTCTTTCGCCTGCCCATATTTTTCTTTTTTGTGATTCAAATATGTTAGAACACATCATCTATTTTCTTAACCTTAAGTCTTAAGACTATGATATTTTGTATTTTCATGAACACAAATTTAATTTCTGCTCTTTGATGCTGTTGTTTTTTCTCTTGCTGCATTCGTGTTACTTCGTGATTTGAGTCACAAGAAGAATAAGCCATTACCGCAACCGTAGCAGCAGCGCTACAGTCTGTAAGCTGCTTTTCAACATTAACTGCATTTGCAAGCTTTGCATCATTTTTGGAAAATCTGACGAAATGTTGTCATCACTTGTCATTTTTTCGAACAGAACCGTGAACTTACGAAACTGCGGTTATCATACGTTTGCACAACTGCAATGCAATCCAATTCCAAGAACACTACTGTAGCACAAGTCAAGCAGCGTTTCCCAACAGTTTTCGTGACTTCATAACAACAAAAAAATGCTCCATCAATGAAACTGTGAAAATAATAAACTGACCAACAAAAACTTAAAAATTAATCATAATCGCAAAACTATATTGTGGCATGAACTTATTTTGTCAAGCGAAATTTCTGACCTCTGCGAAATATCTGACATAGTATTGTTTGTCAGTTATTTTGCTTCTCAGAGTAAAGGAACAAAGTTTGGCGATTATTTCTTTATGTGTGTTGCATAATTTAAAACGTTTTGGTTAGATGTCAAAAACCCGTAACAAACTCCACTACGGGAATAAATACAAAATATCGGATTTAGTCTTAGAACTAAATTATTTTTCTTTTTCTAACCCAAACACCAAACCCTAAGTCCTAATCATTAGTTTTCTCAGTGTATTTTGTATGTAGAATACTACTCTGTGCATAAGCACGTGGCGTGAAGTCTGAAAATTTGCAAGTCCGAAGTTTCACTTGAGACCGGTGTCAAGCGAAATTTCTGTGTCGGGTTAAGCTAGATGCACACGGCATGCGTCCTGTGCGATTTTTGGGCGCATGGCCGCATGCGTCTGATTTCGTGACGTCACGTCCTTTTCTGATGGGTCTGGAATTATCTGCGTTCGAGTAAAAGTGAACCAGAGTAGTGAGTCTGATGCTCCAACATAGAAACAGGTTCTACTAGAACGCAGACCATGCCAGACGTATCAGAAAAGGACGTGACGTCACGAAATCAGACGCATGCGCTCATAAAACGCATGGGACGCATGCCGTGTGCATACAGCTTTAGGGTTAGAAAAACAAAAATAATTGAGGTCTACGACTGAGTCCAATATTTTTCAATGGTTGTAGTTAATGCCTTACTGTAGCTTATTATGGGTATCTGAAATCTAACCAAAAAGTTTTAATTTACACAATACATATCAGAAAAGTAATCGCCAAACTTTATTTCTTTACTCTGAGAAGCAAAATAACTGACAAACAATAATAGGTCAGAAATTTCGCTTGATACCGGTTACTCAATAGAGTGAAATGTATTCACTCAATAGAGTGACATATTAAATATTCGGAAGCACTTAAACGTCAGCACAAACCAATGCCACAAAGCACAAACACAAATCAAGCATAGTTTGTTTCACGCATGACCAACGTCTCATGTAAACCAAGGTGTAAGTGTAAACGCAGAAATGCTGTTGCTCAGGTGTGATGTGCCGTTGTGCTAAATTTAATCGTCCCTTCCCGCTGAAATATTCCGACATCGTAAGGGTCATTGCAAAATACATTGTCATTTATATAATAGAATGTTTCTCCATTGTGTCGCTGACGCGAAATTGGTGTGTCGCTGACGCGAAATTGATTTCCTAGCATAGCAATCAGAGTTGGCTGTGTCACCCTTATGGTGTCTTGATGCTGAAATGCGATTATGTGCAGAATTGCAGAGTTATGAAAGCAGTGTGACAGGCTGATTCCTCTGGCTTAACAGCCAAACCTGGAGTAGTAACAAAGTTTACTCAATGATACCTATCTGTCTCTCTCACACTCTAGTCTATCTACTTTGCAGAGTATGGTTAATAATAAATTATTAAAAGTACATGATTGGATGTCCCTAAATAAACTGTCTATAAATTATGCTAAGTCAATGTATCTCCTGACAGGAAAGAAGATACAAAGTAATTTGGCAGAAAATTTCTTAGTTACATTAGGCAAGCATCAGATTAAACGTGAGCAGTCTGAAATATCTTGGTGTTATTGTAGATGAAAAGCTTAATTGGTCGTCATATCTAAAACAAATTGAAACAAAGTTAGCCTTTGCCTCAAGTGTGATCTACAAAATGAGAAAAACTTTACTGTTAAACACGCTCAAATTACTATACTAAAGTTTTGCATACACACATTTAAGTTACTGCGTTACAGCTTGGGGGTCTGCAACCACATCACATTTAAAGCCAATCTATGTGAAACAATTGTGCAATATGACGTTCAGTAATTATGATGCACAGGTAAGCCCCATATATAACAGATTGAATTTTCTGAAAGCGAAGGATATATATAAACTGGAATTGGCCAAATTCATGCACAAATTTCATGATGGATTATTGCCCAGTATTTATAATGGTCTGTTCCAGAGATCTTAGGATTTACATAACTATAATACAAGATATGGTAGCAATCAAATCTATTTCATTCCCAGTGTCCATTTAATGGACAATCCAAGCTGTTGCAAACGTGAAACCAGCGTTTGTGGATGTGGCACACAAGCAACGGAAGTGCTACTCCAACATTTCACAAATGCATTGAAGCGATGATTTGTCGTTCGGTCCGCTAGCAGCGCAGTTTTCAGTGTTCATTGTTGCACTTGCATCACAATTACTGTTGTCCGTTTGTTAAACACGATTAACAAAAGCAGTGTTTGCAACAATGCAACTTACGCAAGTTAAAAGTGCATTGTTTGTAATTGGATCAGAACTACGGCGGCATTATTGCACATTCATCAGATGTGCAATGTGCACATGTGCACCTTAGCTATTGTTATGGCGACTTGTTCTTATGGAATTTACTTCTGGCGGAGGGGCAGTAATCGGTTATAGCCTTAACACTTTGAGAGCCGGCGTACGATATATTTGTACTTCGATTTCAGCCTAAAAAACAGCAGTTTTCAGTTGCCTTACCAATGCCCTAGCTCCTCCGTCGATTGCACTATAGAGCTGTTCAAAGGCTCAAACGGATCGGCCAGTCTAGTAGATTGCACTCGAAAAAAATTTTTTTGGTTGGGGCTGCTTATTTTTTGTGACTGACGTCATAAGTGAAGTAGTTTTGGGGTCATTTTGGCTCATGTTGCCTTTCCTAAGGCCCAACCGCTAGGCCAAAGTGTTTCGCTGAAGATTTCATTGGAAACTTGGCTCGAGTCAGAGTCTTTTGAGCCTTTGATCAACTTTCTAGCGTTTCTGGTTCAAAAGTTATGATCTAAAATAAACAAACTAATTAATTAGCTAATTAGTGAAATATTTTTACTAACTTAAATCACAACTTTTCAACCCGAAACCCCAGCAGGTCATCCAAAGTATCAAAAGACTTGGATTGTAGCCTAGTTTCCAGTACAAACTTCAGCGAAATACTACCACCTAACGCCTGGCGCCTAGAGCCAGGCAAAGTGGGCCAAGGTGGCCTAAAAGTCCTCCACTTACGACGTCACTCACAAAAAACTTGCATCCCCCAAGGAAAAAATTTTTTTTCGAGTGCAGATTAAAAGACTTGCCGCATCTTTTAGGACTTTTACCGGGTCTGTAGATCATACCGACCGGAGAAATTCCCACGCAAAGCCACGTGCGTTTAGGCGTTTTTTTTTTTTAAGTCCCCGAAACCACCTGGGTGCCGAAGTGTTAATAGTGCTGCTTTTGTTTAGGCTAAGTTGTAGATGACTGGCTAACTCACTGTACGCTACTTGGTGAAAATGCAGATAAACTTTGCTTTCTGCATCATATTCTTAAACTGTTGACATGGAACTACTGAGAATTGACAAATCAGTTGAGGTATTTCATTTCATATCAATGCCAATACTTCAGTTGCAGTAACTAAAGGAACTAGTTTTTCCTTTTTAAGGACGTGCAGTTATTTAATGTTACATTACATTGAAATTCCCAACTTGATTCTTTAAGACCTGGATTGACTTTTCAAATTGAAAATCCACTGAGTTGCAGAAGAGTCTGAAAGGTTGATTTGTGAATTATATACAAAAACAAAATTTACAAGATTTATGTAGTACAGTAACTGTTAACAAACATACATACTATCAAAGACCAAAAAAGTTACTGCTGTTTTGGAAATATTTTAATTTTTGGCAATGGTTAATTGAATACAGTGTTGTACTATTTTAACCTCCTTAACTTGATGCTCCATTTTGTTCTTCCTTCCTTTTCATTGTTTAGCATCTTTCAACTTTCAAGCACCATTTTGCTTTTTCGGGTTTAAACACTGTAGGCAGTTCTCTTACATTCAGTGTTCAATTCTTATTGCTTTGTTATTTTAACATTCTTTTTTTATTCATGGCACTGCGTTTATTCATTGTAAACAGCGTATACTATCCTAACAAGTTAGGCTAATCAAATATTGAAATTGCTGCAATTTCAAAAATTCTAACTTATAAATCCTGATTTTTAAGGTTTTGAAAAAAAGGTAAGGCATAAATACATCATAGTTTTGATAATGAAGCAGAAAACAAGATTTAAAAATTTTGGAAATATCGGTATCGGCTGATATATCGGCCTATATCAGTATCGGCCTCAAAAAAGCCATATCAGTTGATCTCTAATGTCGACAGGTAAAACATTGCAAGAAAGGTTTTCATGAGATCTGTCAGATGGGTCTAACAGAAAGGTATGTTTGCATTTGAGATTTCTGAGAAAATCCGTTTTTTTGCTTTCTTTCTTGCCATTTTGGGAGTACTTGCTGATTTTCAACAAATTTCTTGCCACCGTTTTAGCTGTTTTGCAAGGACTATACTTGGCCTTGTGCTTTCAAGGACTATAGCAAGTCACCATTGTTTTAGGGTTGGGGAAAAACAATCTTGCGGCAAAAAAAGCAAATTGGGCAAAAGGCAATTTGAAAAAAGCAATTTTTTGGTTTTACACCAAAATCACTGCCGATACTGGATTTTGGAGTGCAGCATTGGAACAACACAAAAATACAACCAATAATAAAAAATCGAAACTTTTCAAAATGCTTTATTGAACTTTTTGTCAGCTTTTCTTCAATTTTTGAATATTTCTCAGAAATGTTTTGTATCATTGGCACACTTTTTTTATTCTCATTACTTCTGCTTCAAATTTGGTAGGATGTTGTAGGATGCAGATGTGAAAATGTACTGCAACTTTTCAGATTTTTTTGTGTTAGATACCAGAGATATGATATGTTACATGTGAAAAATGACCAAAACTCCCCTAAAAAAATCACCAAATTTTTTTTTGTACTTTCCAAAAAATGTTCACAATTCTTGTATAAATATTTTTACAAACTTCGGGTCCTGGCCGACAATTTATGTGCTGAATGAATTTTTCTAACTTGTTTGTAGATTTTTCTACAGGTTTTTGAACATACCCACTGCTTTTGTTTTAACTACTCTGCTTTTTCAGTTTTTCCCCTGTTTGAGTTCACCAGTGATGCCACAAAGCTATTGCCAATACCTCAAAATATACATGGTGAAAAAACGTTTCTTACAATACCTCCCTGGTGGGCGTAACTTTAGTGGTTTACAACTTATCGCAAAAATCGTGCAGTAATGTCAATATATCGGCTTATGTGGTCCCTAAAGGTTTTTTTGTGAGAGTAAAAATACCAATGATCTCAGTGGAGCCAACTCTTTGTGAGATGTTTTTTTTTTGTTTTTCCATTGCCAGCTTTCTTGTGCACACGACCAACAAGTTGAAGCAAATAAAAACATTCATTCAATGTTCATTGCTTGAAAAGTCACCCTGGAATGCTAACGCTGTTGGTATGTCACACAAACACTGACCCCATGAGAATTTCACTTGTTTTCGAAAAAATAATCTCGGCTACTTTTGGCAAGGTTGCCAAAGGTCAAAGTTTTTGTTTTTCTTGGCCATAATTGGCCAAGAATACCAACGGTGAAAGCTTTTGTTTTTTCTTGGTCATTTTTAGCCAAGGATACCAATGGTGAAAGTTTTGCTTGGTCTTGGTCATTTTTGGCCAATGATAACAATGGTGAAAGTTTTTGTTTTGTCTTGGTCATTTTTGGCCAAGGATAACAACGATGAATGTTTTGGATTTTGAGCATTTTTGGCCAAGAATACCAATGGTGAAAGTTTTGTTTTCTCTTTGTCATTTTGGCCATGGATACAAATGGTAAAAGTTTTTGTTTTTCTTGTTCATTTTTGGCCAAGGATACCAATGATGAAAGCTTTGCTTTTTCTTGGTCATTTTTGGCCAAGGTTTCCAACGGTGAAAGCTTTTGTTTTTCTTGGTCATTTTTGGCCAAGGATACCAACAGTGAAAGCTTTTGTTTTTTCTTGGTCATTTTTGGCCAAGGATACCAACAGTGAAAGTTTTGCGTGGTCTTGGTCCTTTTTGGCCAAGGTTACCAATGGTGAAAGCTTTTGTTTTTTCTTGGTCATTTTTGGCAAAGGATACCAACGGTGAAAGTTTTACATGGTCTTGGTCATTTTCGGCCAAGGTTACCAACGGTGAAAGTTTTTGTTTTTCATGGACATTTTCGGCCAAGGTTACTTTTATTGGCCACTTTAGCTATGATACCAATGATGAAAGTTATGTTTGTGATTTGAGATTTTGAGCAACCTCTGGCATCCCGTTCTGCCAAACAAGAGTTCATGTTCGCTGGGGCAATCTCTGTCACCCTAATGTGCAAGCAGAACCCTCCAGGAGGCAACTGCTGGCATGGGATTGCAAATACAAGTATGCTCGTACACTGGTAGGCAAGTATTGGCAATAAAGTATGAGTATCTCGTACCCTGGAATGGAATGTGTTAGGGAAAATGTTAGATACCAGGTATGGACTTGTAGCGACCTGGTTTCTCTGATTCTAGGAACCTGATGATAATTTTCGCTGATTCTAGGGACCCAATTTTCAATTCTAAGGACTCGAATCGGGTCCCTAAAACTTCTTAAAAAAACCCTGATAATACAATTCAAAACTAATTTTGATGTTATTTGGTTATACTTTTCTGAGCTGGACACTAACTCTAGTCAATTATGATCAGTTATATGGCTTTTAGAGGTGATTTTACAATCCTGCAAAAATCAATTTCTTTTTTCATTACCCCAGCATTAGGATATAATCCAACAAGTTTCAAACAACAAGAGTCATTAACTAGTTGACTTTTATGGTTTGTTGACATCTAATTTCAATCATGGTAATAGTCATGTAGCATATGTGTCAGCTTGGCAAACTGAAATGCTGTTTGCTGAAATCTTGTTCCTTCAGTGGCATGATAAAATAAGCCGGGTTTTTCATGGAATGTTTGTATTTCCACAGTTACTTTTTCAATGAAGCTTGTTTTAAACTTTCCCACAGTTTGTCCAAGCTTTCAATCAGGCTGTGCAATGTTATTTCCCTCAAGCTCAAATTTTGATGGAGAAATAATGAAACTCAGTACTTTGAGAGCCGGTGTACGATATATTTGTACTTCAATTTCGGCCTAAAAAACAGCAGTTTTTGGTTGCCTTACCAACGCCTTAGCTCCTCCGCCGATTGCGCTAGAGAGCTGTTCAAGGGCTCAAACGGATCAGCCAGTCTAGTAGATTGCACTCGAAAAAAATTTTTGGTTAGGGCTGCGGATTTTTTGTGACTGACGTCATAAGTGAAGTAGTTTTAAGGTCATTTTGGCTCATGTTACCTGGCCTAGGGCCCAACCGCTAGGCCAAAGTGTTTCAGTGAAGTTTTCATTGGAAACTAGGCTCGAGTCCGAGTCTATTGAGCCTTTGATCGACTTTCTAGCGTTTCTGGTTCAAAAGTTATGATCTAAAGTAAACAAATTAATTAATTAGCTAATCAGTCAAATACTTTTACTAACTTACATCACAACTTTTGAACCCGAAACCCCAGCAGAAAGACTCGCATTGTAGCCTAGTTTCCAGTACAAACTTCAGCGAAATACTACCACCTATTGGTTAGCGCCCAGAGCCAGGCAAAGTGGGCCAAGGTGGCCTAAAAGTCCTCCGTTTATGACGTCACTCACAAAAAAAACGTACCTCCCAAGCAAAAAATTTTCTTTCGAGTGCAGATTAGATGACTTGGCGCTTCGACTAGGTTCGTAACCCAAACAGGAGCGGAGATATTCCTGCGCAAAGCCACGTGCGTTTAAGCATTTTTTTCAAAAATCCCCGAAAGCAGCCGGACGCCAAAGAGTTAAACTTTATGTGACAGACCAAAAGCACATTTTCTGTGAGAAAAATCTTCAAGTTTCTGGAGATGTTTATTCCCAACCAAGGGTTTCATTTTCATCTTCTGTCATAACAATGTTGATAAGTCAGAAACAATGAGTGGTATGTTGCCATGATTAAAAATGATTTTATTGATAAGTTAACAACATACTCCAGGAAAATTGCTATATATCAGGCCTGCACAACATGCGGGCTGCATTGTGGCCTGTGAAAGCTTTTTCAGTTGCAGTAAATATAGCAAAAGTTTGATTTTGGGTATAATTAATTAATTTATCATTCCAGAATTTTTTCCAGATACTGTACAACAAAATAGACTTTTGCAGCCTGCGGAAAATTTATGTTGATCAATCTGGCCCTTGAGGTTTCTGAGTTGTGCAGGCCTGCTATATATGTATCAGAACTGAATTGAAGACAGTAACATGCTGTAACAATACACATTTTCCTAAAAATTTTGGTGCAAACACAAACAGCTGCTACAGATGTGGCATGTGGTACAATAAAATCTTGGCCTATATCTAAATTTATGGTGATTTTTGTTGGAAATGGTTGCACAAATGTAAATTGAAATTAATAACATGCTTGTTTACTTCATGAATGCAGAAAACTGTATAGCTTGTGCATGTTGGAGTATGTCATAAGCATTGCATCTTTTGTGGCCCCAATGCTTGTGTCAATGTATCTTCAATGGATTGGTACAAAGTTTCAGTTGTGTGGTGGGCTTTTTGCAGTAATCTCTTCACAATGGGTCCGGTTAAGGTCATGGGAATATACTTCTTGCAGTTTCAACTTCATCTTAATGCCACTGCCAAAGAGGCATCAGTTGTACTTGCATTACTCTATTCAACATACTTTTTTAGCGGTAAGTTCCTGTTTTTATTCTAACCTGACAAGTTCATCTTGACAAACATAAAGTCCAATGTGACTACTGACTTTGTGGTCACTCTATGATTTTTCATGAGTGCCAGTTGACAAGCGAAAAAATAAAATTCTAATCTACTCACTTGGTATCCCTAGTCTTGGTATCATGAGTCTTCAGGAGCCCAACACTACTTACAACAAGATGCTATTCCTTTCCTAGTGATTGCTGCAGTGGTTGGATGGTCATCTAAAAGCATGTTCCCTCTTTATTTAAGGTCCAATTGCAACAATTCTCTGCAATTCTTTGGGGTACCGTTGGACATCCATCATTGGTATCTTGCTTGCTGCAGCTGGCACCAGCTTGTCAGCCTTATCACTTTCAATGGAAGTTGTTTATGCCACTTTGAGTGTTTCTTTGGGTATGTATATAGAGAGACCTCAACTATTATTGAAAAAACAGCTAGCCCTACATTCTATTGGTTCTGCTTTCAATTGTTTTTGTCTTGTGCATGTGTCTCCGATGGAACTAGTTCCTTGTTTTCCATCTTGTATGTTTTTGCTGAAAATCTTGGATGTTGCTTGTATGTACCTATTTCATATTTTTATTTATTGCATTTGTTCAGTCTCATATTCTGAAATGTTTTTTTCAGCATCAGACCTTGACAGGGTTGTGGATTTGGAGGTTATTGGGTGGAGTTGGAGTCGGATCTTTTTGTCCGACTCCAGATGTCCAATTGGAATATTTTTACATCATACTCTTAATTTGGGAATTCGTGTTGAAATAACCTGTTGAACAAATTTCATTTGAAACTTTTGTTGAAACAGATTTCTTGCTGTGCACCATGATTTCCATTGATTTCAACAGCCAAATTTCATTCCCTTTATGTTAAGGAGTCAGATTCAAAAATTTTGGAAAGGTTGGAGTCAGATATTTCGCGTTTGACTCCGCAACCCTGGTCCTTGAAACTAATAACGTTTACCACAATTCTCCTTGAAATTCAACTCTGTTGACTTTAAGAAAAATACTTCAATGTGGAAATACCATTTTTTGTAAAAATGATTTATCCATAAACATGAATAATTCTGCCTAAATAATGTCTCAGACTTGGGCAAAAAATGTGGAAGTGCATTGATTTTGACTAAAGATTTGCTTTTCATGCCCAAATTTGGCATGTTTCTTTCATTTCTTTAAATGTTTGGCTTGCACCTCAGAACCTGACTTCGACATTTCATATCTATACCATAAAGTTCATATATAAAACATACAGTGAATGGTGTACGATTGTGAGGCAACCAATCAGTGAGTATGCTAACCAGTCAAAATGTTGTTGTCAAGCAAAAGTTCTTGTATAACTTCTGCCTATTTTTAAGATTAGCACCAATGTTTTGTCTAGTGTCTTCCTAACATGCCAAACCTGGCTCCGCATAATTTTGTTACAAGATTGCTGAATCTTTGTTGACTGCGCATATTCGTCTTGAGGTGATCCTGTAAATGGTAAAATGTCCAACCTTTCTTTTGCAGGATTGGGAAGTTGCTGTGCTTTGACCCCAGTGTATGCAGTGATAGGCCAAGTCTTTGCCAAGAAGCGTCCCTTGGTGAACAACATTGTAACTACGGGAAGCGCCATAGCCAGCATTCCTCTCAGCGTAGCGGCTCAGCTGTGGATTGACTGGTACGGTTGGAGGGGTTCAGTGTTGCTGATAGGCGGGGTTCTGTTGCAATCCCTGGTATGCTCAGTGCTGACGTTTAATATGGCAAATAGGTGTGATGCTGAGATGTTTGGGAAAAAGAGAAAACTGTTTGACCTCAGTCTGTTGAAATCCACTAGTTTTTTGATGTACTGTGTCGCATGCGGTTTTCACTTGTCCAGTTTGACTGTTGTCAGTGTGTTCTTGGTGCGTTTCGCACAATCACGCGGCGTCAGCGATTTACTCGCCGCAGGTCTCTCCGGGGTTATAGGCGCCGTTGACACCATCTTGAAACCCTTCACAGGCTACTTGTTCAGCCTCAACAAGATCGGTTGCTGTGCTGTCAAGCGCATGTTGATATTAAGCGGCTGCGTCGTAGCGCAAGCTCTGACCACTTTCTGTCTTCCGTTCGCCTACGACTATGGTAGCATTGTGGCGTGCGTGGTTGCATACGCTGCATGCATAGGGTTTAATGGTGCCCTGCCTCTAACCGTGCTTGCTGAATTGTACGGGCCAGAGAAGTTGGCAACGTCTCTTGGGCTGCGTTCCGTTTCTATGGGTGCTTTTACTATGGCTTTGTCGTCCTTGGTAGGTTATTATGTGGAACAGACCAAAAACTACTCAATTCCATTTTTTGCGAGCACTGGTGCTGCCTTGAGCGCCGGCTTGTTTTTCCTGCTGGCCAACGTTTGTGCTGACATAAGTCAAAAAACGACAGAAATTTCGAGCATTAGTGCAAAGAAGGGACCTACAGATGAACAACCAGTTTTTTTGGAAGAAGCAGAACCTGACAACAATAAAACCCAGTCATAAGCAAGGGATGCTTCAGCTATTTTCGTTTTGCATGGCAAAGGCCAAACTGCTTTCAGGACCGGTGAAGATGAACTGTTCAGAAGCGAGCTATAGCGACCGATGTAAAAAGCAATGGTTTGATTGAAATCATGCTGGACATTTTGAAAAAACGGTTTCTATCAATAAAATTTGTGCTGTAATTGAAAGCAGTCCCTAATCGAAATGTTCAATATAATTTGATTAAATTCATGCGAATCAAAAAAAATCCGAAGCAAGCTTTGGCAATGGTTAGGGAAACTGAGTTGCCCAGTAGACGGCATTTCGCTACCCCTGGTGATTCCAAAAAAATTGTGGACATGCTGAGGATTCCAGAGTATAGAAAGCTTATCCATACGTTTATCGGTTCTCCACACCTAGGTATCATTGCCTTGCATGTCTGAAGAGCCCAGTCTACCTTTGAAAGATGCAGTTTGATCCATATCTGTAGCCCTGTCAGGTGTCACCACGCCGGACAAGAGTTGACCTGGGAATAATGATAGCTAATAGATTCCACTATAAACTGCAAACCTCCAGTTGCAGTTTTTTGCTTCTGTAGATCTCATTGAAACGTGCTGCACATCTTGATCTCATTACCATTTCTCATTTTTCTTACGTGCTGATGCAGACCATAACCAGGCCACAATTTTGGATTTTACGGTGGAATGGATTATTCTATGAAAAAGCAGGTTTCAACCTAGCGAACATTCAGTGAAACACGTCTATCTTCTTTGCAAACGCGTTGTTGAATTAATGTTCTGAAACTGCAGATACAAACAGCATCATCTGCGTCACGTTGTGATTAGGTGGACCCGATTTGAGATCTTTCTCATAAACACACTGTATCTCAAAATTTAGATTGTAACTGTGAAAAAATAAAATCCGCTCAGTTCAGACAACAGATTTCCATGTTATACCGCTTTAAACTAACTACCCACGCAAGACATACTGGTCTGCCTTGAAGCTTCAAACCCAAACCGACAGTTCGTGCGGTATTGCGCGCACAGTTTTCGTTGGCTGATATCTTCGAATAACAACGTTCTTGAGGGGTAATCCAGAGTTGAAATTATCTCAACGTATACATGTGAAATGTTACAGTTTACACGTTGCTGCAGACATTTGCTCGAAGCAATATCCCAAAAACGTGAGAAAGTTATCACGGGGCTATTTTTCAGTTTAAAGTAAGTCATTCATCATTGTTTTCGATTTTCTTTGAAGATTTATTGTAGCAATTACCGGCTTACTAACAGAGGTGAAAGTAAGCCGGAACGCCGTTCCGGTAAAAGAATCATTGTCGGTACGGCGTTCCGGTTAGAATTTCTAGTAGGTTGGTATTATGACGCTGACGCAACAATGGCGGTACCTGAACTTTACTAGAAACAGGTTTCACATCTTATTTCCTGAGCAAGTTATCATATGAGTTCAAGTCAAATCATTTCTAGCCGCCTCTACGTTCGTTTCAAAGGAACTTGTTCACTCCCTAGCCGAGCACTTTTAAATACCGGTGAATATCCCAAATAACGTAAATTTTAATTATTTCAAAATTCCGAAAAGCATTGCGGCCCGCACAAAATGACCTCGCGGGCCACATGCGGCCCGAGTCTTTGAGCCCCTGATCTAGACCTTTCGATAAGCTCAAGGAAAAAATGTAAGTCGCCCTCGACTGTCCTTGATTGTAAGCGGGGGGTTACAATCGAATAAATACAGTATACACTTTTCCAGGTTTGTTGCCGAATTTTAGCTGTGCAACATACTCAGAAAGCGTTCTACTTCTGCCGAAAATTGATAATGATTTTTGGTGTTACTGGGCAGTGGCGCACCTGAGAGGGAATATTGCGCACCGCTGCCCTTTTCATTAGTTTCATTGTGACTGTTTTTGTTCGGATATCGAGGGAGATCAGAATGAAGTAATA
>Ga0210059_1002714_pt1 | contig 27939 bp, 25 predicted proteins | sample Ectturendosymbi2_FD_188042 | JGI IMG/M metagenome (GOLD analysis project Ga0210059, IMG submission 188042) | Ecteinascidia turbinata endosymbiont from Florida, USA - Sample 2 (SPAdes) (version 2) | ecosystem: Host-associated > Tunicates > Ascidians > Unclassified | place: Key West, Florida...
CACTTTATCAACCTGTGCGACTAAATTACACACTTTATCAACCTGTGCGACTAAAGTACACACTTTATTAACCTGTGCGACTAAAGTACACACTTTATCAACCTGTGCGACTAAAGTACACACTTTATCAACCTGTGCGACTAAAGCACACACTTTATCAACCTGTGCGACTAAAGTACACACTTTATCAACCTGTGCGACTAAAGTACACACTTTATCAACCTGTGCGACTAAATTATACACTTTATCAACCTGTGCGACTAAATTATACACTTTGTCAACCTGTGTGAGTGAAGCACACACTTTTTCAAGCTATTTTCACTCTCCTGTATTTTGTGGCACCTTTGTCTAAATTGCTTGCTGGAGACGAAGGTGTTCTAAAATTATCTCAACCTGAGTAACATTTTATGTTCATTGCTTTTACATCCCAGTTGCAGGATACGTTTTCACAGTTAATGCAAAAAAGCAGGTGATTATTGTTTTGCTGCTGGTCCTGAAGACTCGCTTTCTCTTGTTCTGATGTTCCATATAATTTACCGCAAAGCAAAATAGAGGGAAACGGTGTTGCGTCACATTTATGATTTGTTTCATTACGAACAGGATGTGTGGGATGAGATGCGCGTTCCACTTACATGAGTCGCATGCACTGGTCTTGTTTTTTCACGTAGTCATTTTGAGCGGCCAGTCAAGAAACTATTAAATGAAAAGTTTTACGCAATATGTTTTTCTGCTGACGTCACCACAGGATGAACAATGCATGAGGTTGAACTTGATGCCTCTGGCGATGACTGTGCGAGAGCATGCGCTGATGTGGGTGCGGTCGCTTGGGAAGCTGCTCAACGATTCTGCGAAAGAGAATCTGTTCTCACTCCGAGACCTCTTGGTAGGAAAACCTTCAAGTTTCGTTTTGCAAATTTTGAACTTCAAAAATTTTGATAATGTTAAACTGATTTTTTCTTCGGCACGATGAACGGGTTCACAATTAGCCATAGTGATTCGCAGTTAATGAACAATCGATGTTTGTGCTTCTTTGTTCGCCATAAATGTCGTTGCAACTTCTGTCAGTCCCAGTTGTCGAAAGACCTTCAAAGAAGTCCTGACAGTCTAGAAGACCTCAAGTTCGTCCTTGCAGTTATTTCAAACATAAAAGCCATGTCGCTGGATGTGGAAATGAGGATTGCCGATCTCACAGAAAGGTTACACTCGTAGATTTGAATTTCATTCACTGCCTTATTTGTGGGTCTTGTGTCATTTATAATAATCATGCGTAGATACCGGACCATTGCCATGTACAAGATCGATGTGACAGACGAGGAGAAAGCTCTTGTGTCGTCGATCAAACAAACTTGGGATGATTTGTTGTTGAATGCGAAGGTGGGTTGGAACTACTGTAGATTAAAATATTATCGTTTCTTTTAAAAAAGTGCAGACTTTCTGAGGATGTGTTTCTGTGACGCGGGAATTGCCAGCTGGAAAAATGCCCGGCCTGTTACTTCAAATCTAAAACGCCAGTTGTACTGGCGATTTATTTCTTTTTTAGCTGATAGACACAAATAAACCTAACCTAGAAAAAATACCTGTAGGTCAGTTTTTTCGGTCATTGACCAGATTGTTTTTAATGGACAAAAAATATTAAGTCAATTTGATCATAATGCTTAAGTTATCCATCATACAAACAGATGTTAAAACAGAAAAATGACAAAAAGTTTTTAAGCTATTTCAGACAAATGACCGAAATATTTCAGGGAAAGGAAAGCGAGCGTGGGAAGGGGAATGTAATAACAACATTTATTCACATTCCCCAAACAAACTCTGTCTCTGGTACAGTTTTTCGTTTTCCTTACATCTCAATCCAACAGCTTATCGTGGTTTGTACAGCCAGCAGTCTGGATTGAGTTTTGTTTGAACAGATGATAGACGTGGGCTTGACCGGTGTGAAGATAAAGTTCACTGAGATAACCCAGGAGCAGATTTCTGAGTTCAAGAAGAACCTCGAACAGTTCTCCGAGAAGTTCCAGGAATCAGGACCTGGGGCTGTTGGTTCTGACCTTGATCTTGGGTCAAAGATCTTGACTGAGTTCCGCAAAGACATGGCTAAATATGAAAGCGAGAGGTCAGTGCTCCTGTCTACGTAACAATGTATGGACAAGTGGTGGGCTGAAACAATGCTTTATGTCGTCATAAAAAAGATTGATGAACACACTTGTTCCATTCGCGAAGTTTCTTGTGACTTTATTGTAGAATACTGAAGCTGCAATAAAGTAAAGCAATGCGTCGGTTGCTGTTATCTTTAAGTGATCACCAGCGAGAAAAGTCATGAAAAAAGTATGAGTGAAAAAAGACAGACAGCCGTGAATTTGTGCGATTATTGCGTAATAATGCGCTACACACCGAACAAAGCAAGTGGCGCGAAACAACAATTTTTTACTTTTAAGGCAAGAACTGACGAATGCAGAAAAGCTGTTCGACCTCCCCATCACCAGTTACCCCAATCTTTTCAAAGTACAGAACGAAATGAGGGGTTTTGAACAAATCTATTCGTTATACGAAGAACAGAAGAAAGCGAGGGAGGAGTGGGCGCAGACGCTGTGGGCGAACCTGAACGTCAACTTGGTACGGCGCTAATTCGGTTAATAGTTTGAACATGTATTAAGCGGTTTCCTGTTAAGTGACGTCATGAAGCAATTGGTGAAAATCAATGACCCCTTAGCAACTATATATGTTTTTAAAACTGCATATAAAGCGGTGTCATGACAACCTAGCTTAATACCGAAATCAAATTATCAAAGAATTCCAAACACTGTCTGGTTTCATGAACTTGTATTTGAAAGGATATATGTTGATTTTCACCAAATATAAATTCCTCATCACCACGGTTTGAGTAGTTATGTATTGGTATAAATTGTTGGTTGCGCAACGCCATTTGCTTGTTTTTAATGTTTTGTCGCACTGGTGTAATTTTGGATGAACGGAATGCGAGTGGAGGAGATACTTGCGCAATTTGCAGTGAATAGTGTTAAAGCAATGACTTTCCAATGCATGGGACGGGCATGAAATGACACAACATCACTGTTACCTGTAAAATATCTTTACAAAAGTTTCCACCTGGTCTTTGTCACCACTTAGCGACAGGATCACGACTCAGTTTGTTTTATAATCACAGTTGATAGAAGGTATCGACGGATTCATCAAGAAGTTGAAGAAGATGCCAAAGCAGGTCAAGGCGCTCCCTCCTGCCCAACACCTTGATGCTAAAATGAGGGAGTTCAAAGAAGCTATTCCACTTTTCCTGGACCTTAAGAATGAAGCTTTGAGAGACAGGTATGGTCGTGTGCAGTGAAGCATGACGAAACGCTGTGATATATGTAATTGATTGTCGCTTGGTCTTTAGTCTTGGAAAAACAAATCATTTTCTCACCTTCAGTTTTTAACTTTTTGACATTCATTTTTGTTTGCCCGACCTCATGTATACCTTAATCAGTTTTTCAATTGCCGGTCGTGCATTGTTGAAAGACTAACTCATATCAAAATGATTTCTGAGCCTTACATTTTTGTTTTCCACCAGACATTGGAAAGATCTGATGGCGAAGACAGGGAAAGACTTCGATATGAACCCGGACACATTTACTCTGGAAAACCTCTTCTCGATGCAGCTACACAACTTCTCCGAGACGATCGCTGAGATCGTCACAGCCGCAGTCAAAGAACTGAACATCGAAAAAGGACTGAAAGAAGTGCGTGCTTGTTGTTGCCGAGGCAACAGTTTCCTGAAAAACAATGTTTTTGTGGCAATCTGCAATTCTATGTAGAAAATGTTCCTTTGTTGTCTGGTTTTCTATTAACTTTAAATTGTTTTAAGGTGGTCGAGACGTGGGAGGTGATGAAATTCACAGTGACGAAATACGTGAAAGGGACGCAAGACAGAGGCTTCATCCTGGGTAGGTTTTCTAACTCTTCTGATGATTCTTTGCACAACTGTGGGACGAACTGTCGAGTGTTTGCTTCATATTTGTATTTTTCAAGGTTCGGTCGATGAGATTATGCAGATTTTAGATGACAATGCAATGAATCTCCAAAGTATGTCTGCATCAAGATTCGTTGGACCTTTCCTCGCATCCGTTCAGAATTGGGAAAAGGGGCTTTCCCTGATTGGAGAGGTGTGACGTATGACGTAGTAAAGACCTTGCGTCTATTTTTAACGTCTTGATTAGAAAGAGTCATGAAACCGATTTTATTGACAACATTCAATGAAGTAAATATTTATATCTTTTCTTGTTGCAAAGGTTTGTGACATTTGGATGGTCGTTCAAAGAAAATGGATGTACCTCGAATCCATCTTCATCGGGGGGGATATCAGGTTGGGGGTGCATTGTGACGTTTCCTGACGTTGATCATTCTTGCTGTGTTGTTGGTTTTGTGATAATTTCAAAAACACACAATCGCGTTTTTCTTTTCCACAAGATCTCAACTTCCCGAGGAAGCAAAGAAGTTTGACAACATCGATAAGATGTTCAAGAAGATCATGCAGGAAACTGCTAAGAATCCGAAGATCAAAGACGCGTGCCATGCAACGAATAGATTGCAAGACCTTCATAGTTTGAGCGATGGACTGGAAAAATGTCAAAAATCACTTAATGATTATCTGGATTCCAAAAGAAACGCTTTTCCCAGGTGATTATTTTTAGGCTGACCCGGTTTGACTTTTGTCATTTGACTTTTATTCAATTGACCAGAAAAGTTCTTACTTGCAAATATGTGCTACTCCCAGATTTTTCTTTATTTCTGATGATGAGCTTCTGAGCATCTTGGGAAGCAGCGACCCCAGATGTGTTCAGGAACACATCATAAAAATGTACGACAATATTTCCAAGCTTCGCTTCCAGGAAGGTGTTAATGGTGAAATGAATGTCAACGGGATGATATCTGCTGAAGGAGAGGTTTGTGTTACGATGTTTGTCTGAAACTTCATATAAACATCCTGAGATTTTGCACTTGTTTTTCATATCATTTTCAAACCCGTCTGCGTTTTCTTATGAAAGTTTTTTTCATGTAAAGTTGATGGAGTTTTATAAGAACATCCCAGCGGAAGGGAGAGTTGAGGATTGGATGACGAATGTCCTCCATGAGATGCGGAGCACCAACAGACTCATCACAAAGGAGGCTGTGTTTACATACTGTCTGGAAAAGTAAGTTCAAAATCTGGCGTTTGCTCTGTTTATTGTGTGCTTCCTCGAAGAAAGAACCTAAGGATGAAACAAGACCTGTGTTTTTCACGATGATTGTTGTGTGAGCCTTATGTCCAGGGTTACCAGATGGTGCTTACTTCTAAGATTAGTGCTATTTTTAAAGAACACTGTCTTCGAAAATTTGATTGTGCTTATTTCTAGGAAAACTACTTATTTTTTAGTTGTGTGATTATTTTTTACCCCCGATGCATGAAAAGATCTTCCTACATTTGATTCTCAACAGCTTTGATTCGCATTTAACTGAGCTGACCAAATGAAATTGAAAACAACTGCCAGTGAAATGCAACAAAGTGCTTCCTCAAACATGCGTTTCCGTTTACGTTTTGAGCTGTTGATGATTTGTGTGAATAAGGGTTGAAGATGCCTCGTCATGAGCCGAAATATCAACTCTGCTAACATTCGGTATCTGCTGTGGAAAGTCTCTTTCCGATAGATCTTTTTATATAGGTGTGTTTTACGATCCAGGAAGATAACTGTGCTTATACCCAAAGCATGTCTTACAGAGGCGGGGCGTATTTACTATCACTGGCCGCATAAATTGTTGATTATCGCTGGCGAGCCGCAAAAAACAATTGAGTTTATCCTAAAATTCTACCTTTATCTTATTTATTTTAATATGAGGGATATAGGCTTCTCTTGACATATTATCTGAATACCTATGGAGTTTCGTTTTGATGAGATAATGCGTTCTAACTTGGATAACGACAATTCTTATGTGGACCATATCACATGTTCACACGGGTCGAAGGTCCCTATCCCTGTCATATAATAACACCGTTAGCCAGACCAAAAAGCAGGCAGCTTTTTTAAGCATTGATTGAACCCATTTTGTTGCAGTGTGTATTTTAAATGTAGCTTAGGCACATTAGAAAATGCTCCCCCCCAAAACAAGTCTTAGTTTGAGATGAGCTTATTGTGGGCGCAACGAACTTTTCACAAGTCTTCACTGCTATCGATAGACAAGCTGCTGTTACTTAAACCTCAGCACACAATTTTCTGGTAGAAATCAACATTAAACCTTGGTTTGTTTCCTGGAGAATGTTTAGTTCAGTCTTTTTCAAACTCATGTTTATCGTTGCTTGACACAAAGGTTCAGTTTGGCGAAAATATTCATCAAATGCATTCATCAAAAGCATTCATCAAATGCATTCATCAGATGCATTCATCAGATGCATTCATCAGATGCATTCATCAGATGCATTCATCAAATGCATTCATAAGATGCATTCATCAGATGCATTCATGATATTGCAAATATTTGGTTTGGATTTTTCCAGAGATAGAGTGGAATGGATGTTGCCATACCAGGGTATGGTTGTACTGGCCGGAAATCAGATCTGGTGGACGTGGGAAGTGGAGGACGTTTTCAGCAAGGTCTGCTGGAACTTCTTGCTACTTCGCACTTGATGGCTTGGAATCTTGTTGCCTTTTTGACACGCGATCCACTTGCTCTGCTTAATTTGTGTTCAAATGCTAGTATTTGTTTGTGAACTGTAACGTCACGTGATTTTAAACGAAACTGTTGCGTGGACACGTTCTTGCCTGCAGCTGCGACAGCGTATGTGTCCAGCCATATATGTGTCCAGCCATATATGTGTCCAGCCATATATTTGTCCAGCCATATATTTGTCCAGCCATATATGTGTCCAGCCATATATGTGTCCAGCCATATATGTGTTCAGCCATATATGTGTCCAGCCATATATGTGTCCAGCCATATATGTGTCCAGCCATATATGTGTCCAGCCATATATGTGTCCAGCCATATATGTGTCCAGCCATATATGTGTCCAGCCATATAATGACAATGGTAGCTGCGCTTGTGAATCGTGGGCGGACGCGTATAGGAATGATCCCCTCTTCACTGAAGCGATGAAAAACATTATTTTGCAGTTTTGCAAATTTGTTGAAGCAGCCTTCGTTTTAAAACTAAGAGCCATGGGACTTAAATACTGGGTCTTTCCCGTTGAATGGTTAGGTCTCCACAGGAGAAATCCGACTTGTCAACAAAAGCTATCAAATAGTTTTCTAATTTTGTACTGTGTGGTGATTGGCAAACCAAATCAGTTGGTTCGGTGAGAATCGAGCAGTCAACCTCTGACCTCTGAACTGTCAATGCGAGCAATGAACCAAGGTGTTAGACGATGTGCTGCTGGCGTCACATTTTTGATGTGATTTTGCTTTTTGATCATGGAATGAAGGCAGAGCAATTGAAATGCACCTAGTGTCCTTTTTTTTATCAGTATGTAACTTCTTTTTCTGAAGCCTTCTTCTGGCAAGGTTCGGTTTTATGAAAAAATTTTATTTTTTCAGGTTCGCAAAGGAGATAAGTTGGGGATGAAAAACTACGCCCAACAAATGCATGATCAGATCGACGCCCTTGTGACAAAGATTCAGAGCCCTCTCAGTCGAAATGAAAGAAAAAAGTTTAACACTGGTGAAGAACTATCTGGTTTTCATGGTTACCGTCCACCTGTGTTGTCATGACAACTAACCTTTAACTTTTCAGTTTTGATCATTGACGTCCACGCTCGTGACATCATCGATACTTTCGTTCGCGATTCTATACTCGACGCCAAGGAATTCGAGTGGGAATCCCAGTTGAGATTTTATTGGAGCAAAGATCCTGACCAGCTGATCGTTCAACAGTGCACAGGATCATTCGGTTACGGGTTAGTTGAGTTTTTACATTTTCATGCATTCAATGGTGAATCTATTAACTCGTTCATGTATAGTTTATTCTGTATCTGCAATAGAATCTGTAAAATGTAAAGAAAAAGGTCACAGGTGAGCCACTGCGAGCGTGCTATGAGAAAGAGGGCCGTAGTTCCTTTTGATGTTTCTTGGAGTTATTGGGCAAAGGGCGGATAACTGACGCTGTTTTTGGTGGTCCGGTGGTCCTGTGATCCTTTTGTTTATGTGTGTTGTTGATTTGAATGCACATCAGACAGGCCACAAGGCCCAACACGTTGAGAGTTTGTTTTGAACTCCACACTACTGCTTTTATCTTTAAAAGTACGAAATCATCATCTGTTAATTTCGACAATCTTGTAGCAACCGTCTTGTGTTGTTACGGCAGGTATGAGTACATGGGGTTGAACGGTCGACTGGTCATAACCCCCCTCACTGACCGCATCTATCTCACTTTGACTCAGGCCCTTTCCATGTACCTCGGTGGAGCCCCCGCCGGCCCGGCTGGAACCGGAAAGACAGGTGACTGAGATTTTATCGTTTTTTCCCGCCAGACATTGATAAATCGATTGTTGTTGAATCTTAATTTTCGGATGTTATCAAACTTAAAGATTTGTTGCGATTAAACATAAGTCGCTGTTTTCACAAAGGCCTGGGTCGACCAGAATGAAATTAATTGCTACTTTGTTTATTTTTAACTTACTTGTATTATGAAGTCCTATTAATTCGATGCAATTGATATTTTTTAAATTTATTTCAACTTACCTGTCTATCTTTTTCTGCGTTAGAAACTGTAAAAGACTTGGCTAAGGCGCTCGGCTTGCTTTGTGTCGTCACAAACTGCGGAGAAGGCATGGACTTCAAGGTCAGTGCTTTACTTGTTATATTTTGTACCTTTCACGTTTTGTGAAACTGCATTGAATATTTTTGTTTCAGGCAGTGGGAAAGATATTCTCGGGCTTGGCGCAGTGTGGTGCGTGGGGTTGCTTTGATGAGTTCAACCGGATCGACGCTTCTGTTTTGTCTGTTGTATCTTCTCAGGTCTGTTTTTGGCCATTCTTGGATTTCTGTGTTCAGCAAAGATTTGAGATAAGGTCTGCTTGGAAAGGAGGTCAAAAATGAAAGTTTGACAATTTAATTCTGCGAAAATCCAAAACTAACTATGTCAGATGCAAAATTTGTTTTTGATTTGATCTCTACCACGTGTACTTTTATGAAAAGGTTCAAACCATTCGGAATGCTTTGATGCATCATTTGAAGCGTTTCCAGTTCGAAGGTACAGAGATCGCGCTCGATGACAGGATGGGTATCTTCATCACAATGAACCCGGGGTACGCCGGGAGGACGGAGTTGCCCGAAAGCGTCAAAGCTCTGTTCAGGTAACATTCCAACCTCCACAGCGAGGATGGATGGCAACGAGCCCTGGGTTATTGTTGCATTTTTCAAATAATGCCAAACCTGTCTCACGCAAGTGTCTCTTGCATGTATTCTTCATCGTTTCTTGCAGGCCAGTTGTCGTGATTGTCCCCGATCTGCAGCAGATTTGCGAAATCATGCTTTTCTCCGAGGGTTTCCTCACCGCGAAAGTTCTTGCCAAGAAGATGACTGTGCTTTACAAATTGGCCAAAGAGCAATTGTCGAAGCAGCACCATTATGACTTCGGCCTTCGAGCTTTGAAAGCAGTCTTGGTCATGGCCGGCGACTTGAAGAGAGGCTCTGCCGACCTCCACGAGGAGGTGGTGTTGATGAGGTGAGTTGATTGAAACGAAACGAACACGTCAACTCAGTTATCGTTTCATTCCAGTCTGTGGATTTGTTGATATTCCACTTTTTCCACAACTGTTGTTGTTTGAAAGGAAGTATCAAAATTTTTGAAGTTGGCAGTTTGTTTAACCAGGAACAATTGCACCGATGTTTGTTGGTTTTTGATTCTCCAGATAAATTTCCCACTTGTTAATTGTGTCGGGAATTTGTCTGAATCGACCACTTTTCAAACTTCTTTCAAGCGTTTGCGAGGATGAACGGTACTCACAGTTTATTTGTACAGGGCTCTCAGGGACATGAACCTGCCCAAGTTTATTTTTGAGGATGTCCCTCTGTTCCTTGGGTTGATTGGTGACCTCTTCCCTGGGTTGGACTGCCCGAGAGTGAGATATCCAAATTTCAATGATGCAGTTGAAGACACTTTGAGAAATAACAACTACGTTTTACTGGAAAATCAAGTTGACAAGGTTTTGTTGAATTTTAATTTGAAGTTTTTTTTTAATTTTTACTTTTGCTAATGTTTTATGTTCTAAGTTTGGTTAAAAATGACACAATTGAAAGAAAATTTAGGTTGAAAAAGTAGAATTTATGTTTTGCACTTGGTAGTCTGTGGTCTTTTTAAACGTTATATTTTGCTGTTGTCAGGAATAGACTTTTTTGTAATCAAAATTTTTGGTTGTTTTTGTTCGAAAGCAAAGTAGATTCAGTTTACAGTAATCCACTTTATTTCATGAATCTCGTGATTAGAAATTTATTTAAATTCGTGGTTTTCTGTTAGCTCCAGCCTTTTGTCAGTTAGACTGTTTCACATCTTTGGTGTCTTTGCTTCTCGAGAAAATCGTGCATTTCGCAGATGACTGGTTAATTTTAGACACAACTCTTGGTGCAATATACACATACAAACATGTATTGAATAACTTAATCAAAGTCACTTCTGTTATTTCAATGGGGGGAAAATGTCGTTGTGGTATTTTTCTTAATTTTATCACTGAGGAAGACGTCGCTGTTTGGGTCACATTACTGTCAAGCAGTCTTAGAATTTCTGCGCTAATTTCATGCGGGTTAATATGTGTCATTTTCATGAGAGTTAGAATGTATCATTTCATGCGCATCAGTATGTGTCATTTCATGCGCATCAGTATGTGTCAGTTCATGCGGGTTAGTGTGTGTCATTTGGTGTGGGTTACTGTGTGTCATCAACCTCAGGTTGTGCAACTTTACGAAACGATGATGACGCGACATACGACGATGGTGGTTGGTCCAACGGGTGGAGGGAAGTCTGTTGTCATCAACACTTTGGCTCAAGCTCAAACCAAGTAAAGGATGTGGTGTATGTTTTTCTTTTGTGTGATGGAAGTTGGTGTTAATGAAAAAAAAAAACATTTGCACGATTTTGCGAACATGACAGACATTTTTGTGGTGTGTGGTTTTCCTTTTTCACTGGTAAATACAATGTCATAAGAGCACGGATTTCTTTTGACACTATTTTTCCGAAGTTTCAAGATACTTGTAGGTTTTTGAAGGTGATCACTTAAAGTATTCATTGTCTTTTTTCTTTACAGTTTCAGATCTCATAAATCCACATTGAATTTAAACGTAAGCTTGAGGGTGAAGTTAAGCTTAAGTTTTGATGAACCATGGTGAACAAAAATAAGTATTGTTTCACTTTATGTTTACTTCGACGTATTTTTATAAACCTGCTCAAACCAGTTTAGATTAAGTTTTTCTTGATTCATGGACTGCGAGTTGTTAACTGTAGTTTGGGACGTTCCTAATTTTTTCTAAGAAAAAACAATTTCGTTGAAAAGGGACCTTGCTTTTTTTGAAGGTTGAATTTGAATACGAAATTGTTTATTATCAACTCCAAAGCCATGACTGTGATTGAGTTGTATGGAATCCTCGACCCAGTCACAAGAGACTGGACGGATGGAGTCCTTTCAAACATATTCCGCGAAATTAACAAACCGACTGAAAAAAAGGAGAAAAGGTGTTTTTTATTGGTTTGTTTGATAGCTTTTTCAACATTTCGATGTTTTCTATTTAGTAAATGTTTGAAAGCAGTTTTTTATTTCAGTTTAATTTATGTCATATGTTAATTTGTTTGTGATTAAAAAAACAACATCTTCACAGATACATCTTATTTGATGGTGATGTCGATGCTTTGTGGGTTGAGAACATGAACTCTGTCATGGACGACAACAAACTTCTGACACTCGCCAACGGCGAACGAATCAGACTTCAAGCTCACTGCGCGCTCCTGTTTGAAGTCGGCGATCTGCAGTACGCCTCCCCCGCCACTGTGTCGCGAGCAGGCGAGTTGGTTTGATTGTTTGTGGCAAGTGACGACATAAAAGACGTCACGCGTGTTGCATCATCTTCAATTAAACATTTTATCGGACACACACTTTATTTGTGTTTCACATAGTTGCTTTGTGGTTTGTCGAAGTAAAACTTTCTCTTTTGTCATATTATTTTTTTAAATGTACAAACTCACAACGTTCTGCTTTGATTCTGGTAATGCTTTCAACTTCTAACTTCATCCAAGCATGCCACACACAATATTGACTTTTCCAAAGTTTCAAGCCACTAAATGAGTGGACATAATATTGATGTATTTTCTTCAGGGATGGTGTACGTTGATCCAAAAAATCTTAACTATGACCCATACTGGCAAAAATGGATCAGCCTGAGGACCAGCAAACTGGAACAAGACCTGCTTCAGAATTTGTACAAAAAATATACAATACCGTGCATTGATTTGGTAATTTTTGTTTGATTTTATTGCAATGATCGATAAATTTCTGTTGGTAATTCTTGGCACCGGTTATGATATTGTTTTGTTCATTTCTAAAGAAATGGAATTGCATTACCACTTCCCAATGAATACTGTGAAGTTAGTACAGTGCAGTGATGTTACAGAAGTTTGCAATGTTTGAAAGTTGTTAACACCTTGTTGCAGGTATACGAAGGAATCGTGGATGGCAGACAGTCCAAACCCCTTCGAGGCGTAGTCCCTCAAACCAACCTGAACATGTTGACCCAGCTTTGCATGATGCTCAATGCAATACTAACTGATTACAAAGTAGACAACGGCGATCCCAGCGTAAGTTGGAATCAAACTTCTCAGAACTGTTGCTGGACTGCTCCCGATGCGTTGTGTGTTACTGCTCCTGATATGTTGTGTGTTACTGCTCACGATGTGTTGTGTGTTACTGGTCCCTATGTGTGGTGTGTTACAGGTCCCGATGTGTTGTGTGTTACTGATCCCGATGTGGTGTGTTACTGCTCCCGATGTGTGGTGTGTTACTGCTTCCGATGTGGTGTGTTACTGCTCCCGATATGTGGTGTGTTACTGGTCCCAATATGTGGTGTGTTACTGCACTCGATGTGTGGTGTGTTACTGCTCCCGATGTGTTGTGTGTTACTGATCCCGATGTGGTGTGTTACTGCTCCCGATGTGTGGTGTGTTACTGCTACCGATGTGTTGTGTGTTACTGCTCCTGATGTGTGGTGTGTACTGCTTCCGATGTGTTGTTTGTTACTGCTCCTGATGTTTGGTGTGTACTGCTCCCGATGTGTTGTTTGTTACTGCTCCTGATGCGTGGTGTGTACTGCTCCCGATGTGTTGTTTGTTACTGCTCCTGATGTGTGGTGTGTTACTGCTCCCGATGTGTTGTGGGTGACTTACGGAGTATTGGTTCATAGCTCTGGAGCTGCAATGTCAAATATTTATTTGCCAACACAGACTGTGCAGCTTACTTTCTATGCTTCCCGCCCACGCATAGATCTACGTTTCTGAGCATCATGGTACAGAAATGTCTCATAGCAGCGGCAACGTCCACGCTTAAAAAATACCCTTACCATGACTCGTGAAACTAGTAGTAAAACTCGCCGTAACAGTACGCATTGCTCTACATTTTCAGACATTGTGACCAAATTGACTTAATTTTTTTCATTCATTTAAAAAAATTTCGGTCTGTGACCGAACAATGAACAAGAACCAGCCATGATTATTATTTTCTTTCACAGGTTTTGGAAAGTTTGTTCCTGGAATCTTTGTACTGGTCAGTCGGTGGAACGTTGATTGAAGATGCGAGATTAGTGTTTGATGAATTTGTAAAGAAGCTTGCCAGCATGACTGGAGTAAATGTGAGGCATTGTATTAACCATCAATTAATCATACTGCCACGTAAAACGCATAAGTTTTCGTTAAAAATTTTGTGCAAAAATTATCTGAATGTTGGCAACAATTTCGAACACTGTGGCAAAGAAAACCCCGTTTCACAAACATTTGCAAAAGTTTACCATGAGAAGTTTATAAAAAACAGAACTTGAACTGATTGGTGAAGTTGTCATCACACAGTTTTCTAAGCTTTTGAACATCATTACCACAATAAGAGGCATTCTCGAAATGTTCAGTCGCACTAAGTTGAACTTCTTTGCAGTGTGATTGTTTGCGTAGGCCAGTGTTGCACTTCTACTTAATCTTTATTAAATCGTACGTTTGTGGAATTTTTTTCTGGGATAAGAAACAACTTTTTTTTATCAGAAAATGCCCTTACTCTTCAGGTCCTTTTATACATTAGATAATTCTCTTTCGCCCAAAATTTTATTACTCTTTAGATATTCCTCTTGTCTTTTAGATCAGGAGTATGCAACCCATGGCCCAGGAACTGAAGTTTTGTGGCCCCCGGAAAAGTCCAGATTTGAAATAGTGTGGTGCGGGGGCCAAAAACCTAAAAATATATTAAGAGAAAATAGTTTGCCATTTACTTTCTCTTATGACCACGCCAGTTCACTCCCACCTTGCATTGACTTTATTCAGACCTGTTTCTCCACACGCAAGGGTTAAGGTTTCTTCCACAGATGGCCAGCGAGTTGTCTACCTTGCAGAGCTTGACACATGCACCTGTGGCCCGTGGACCCAACTGATTATGTGTATTAGCCCGACAGTGTTGCATGGTTGCACTCCCCTGGTTTAGATCAGGGCCCGGCAACCTACGATCCGCGGGCCGGATCAGGCCAGCCAAGCAAAAGCATCCGGCCCGCAGCCTCTTCACGGAATTGTAGTAACTGTATGGACCGCCTCGTGGTATTATACAGTATTGCATGAATGTGCCGCCTTGCAACTTGTATCGGATGATTACGAGGAACTATTTGTGAAAAACCACACTGTGCTATAAATGTACTGTAGACCTATGTCGCATTTTAGGCTTTTGTGATGAACTGTGAAAATCAGGAATTAATCTGATTAAAATTCCATGAATTCCCAAGATTTAACAACAGCAAAGGGAACAGAATTGTTGGTGGAAAGTTTGTACGGCCCACCATACATTGCTGAGTTTGTTTTTGGCCCCGACTAGGGAAAGGTTGCCGACCTCTGGGTTAGATAATCCTTCTGCAATTTAGATAACACTCGTACTCTTTAGAGAATATTCATTTCAGATAACCCTCTTGCTTTTGGATAATCCCATTTCACTGTAGATAAGGCTTCTGCTCTTTAGATAACCCTCTTACTCTTAAAGTAACCCTCTTACTGTTTGGATAACCCACTTACTAATGAGATAGCTTTATTACTCTTTTGATAACTCTCTTATTCTTTATATACCCTTCTCATTATTTCGATAACATTCTTGTTATTTGGACAACCCGCTTACTCAATCGCCAACTTTACTTCGTGATTTTAGGATGACGACAAAACTCCTGCTCGACCTGGGGAAATCCCCACCCGATACCCATCCCTGTATGATTACCACTTCGACCTGGAAGCGAATGCTTGGCTCCCATGGAGTCAGATTGTGCCAAAGTATGTCCACAACCCGGAGATGAAGTATAACCAGATACTTGTGCCTACGATTGACACTACACGAACAACTTGGTTGTTGAACTTGATGGTATCCATCAAAAGACCGGTTGTACTTGTTGGAGAGACAGGAACATCAAAAACTGCAACTATACAAGTAAGTTGGAACAACGTTGGTTTGTCAATAAGTTCAGTTTTGCTTCAAATTTTTCGAAAAGCTCGTAAATGTTTTTGTTCAACAACTTTTGTTTTTGCTAACTTTAAGTTTCCCTCTAGCACTATTTTTGGTGAACCTTTTCTAATGCATGCTGATTGTTGCTGTCGATGCAGATCGGAATTTCCGTTGAGCAACTTCTTCGACAGATTTTCCTCGATCGTAGAAAGCCGGACGTTTTTGTTTTTAGACCAGAAAATCTGCATATTTTAATAACTTCCTCATTTCTTCATCGCTTAGTAGATCTTGATACTGAAGTTAAATATTCGGACAAATTTATGAAATAGCTTGGTGGATAATTTTTTCGACAGCAAGAGAAACGCTGTTTGAGTTCAAGTCGGTCTGTATTTTGAAGTGTCCAACTTGGTGGAGTGCCATTCGCTGATTCTCATTTTCAAGTAAAACTTAGTTGTTCAGGGATTGATGCGCTTGTTTTCGCACTTGGGATTTAGTTGAAGGCAAAACATTGTTTCCAGAAACGAGCAAAGTCGATGTAACGGCAATTGCATTGCAGACAGTCACGTGAGCTCCATTAATTAATTATAAGCTTTTATTCAGAACTTCCTCCGCGGCCTCGACCCCGACTCGCATCTCGTCCTCCATATCAATTTCTCTTCCCGTACAACATCCATGGATGTGCAGCGCAATCTGGAGGCAAACGTCGAGAAAAGGACCAAAGATACTTACGGACCTCCCCCTGGCAAGAGACTCATCGTCTTCATGGATGACATGAACATGCCCCAGGTTAACCTCGTGTTCAGTTAATGCCCCAGGTTGACCTTGTGTTCAGTTCATGCCCCAGGTTAACCTCGTGTTCAGTTCATGCCCCAGGTTAACCTCGTGTTCAGTTCATGCCCCAGGTTAACCTCGTGTTCAGTTCATGCCCCAGGTTAACCTCGTGTTCAGTTCAGGGCATCTTTTTCTTTCCGCTGATCATCAAAACTGAATGGTTTTTACAGTGATATCGCACCGACAACTAATTTCAGGACTTTGCGTCTTGGCTCAAGTCATTTTTTTCGCAGATGACAAAATAAATGCTTCATAAGTTGTTTATTTCGGTGAGAATTGTTACTCTTTCACCACCGGTGGTTTGACTTGTGATACGATGAAATGATCCTCACAAACTCACTCCTCTCTGCACTTCTTACCTATCAACTCCCAACCACCGAAGCCCTTCGTGATGTTTCCAGCTCACGAGGAAACCGGCAACAGTTGGTTCGGGTTGTTGCGACCAGCTTAGGAAAGCAGCTAATGGTGAACACAGCTCTTTGTTACAAAACAAGGGCGATTGTCGTGGATTTCTTCTGTGACACCCCAAAACATCACAATGGCCGCCACAGCACGTCTCATAGCTGTGGACTTTCTTGAGTCGACCTTTGAACCCCATCGCAGTTATTTGGCGCAAATAAAAGTTTCAGTTAAGATTCGCCAGACGTGATTTAGCTTCAACATAAAGTGGTTGTTCGATAAGTTACTTGAGAAACTTTGGGCTGGAAATTTCACTCAACCTTCAGTCAATCATTCAGTCTGTTGATAACTTTATTGTTGCGGTCACACCAGGTCGACACTTACGGGACACAGCAACCGATCGCTCTTCTGAAACTGCTGCTTGAAAAGGGTGGAATGTACGACAGAGGAAAAGAATTGTACTACAAATATTTGAGGGACCTTAGCTACATAGCTGCGATGGGGAAAGCCGGGGGAGGAAGAAATGAAGTAAGTTCCCTTGAAATGAACGGATTTTGGTTCTGGCTTCATTTTGTTCATCCATGTATTTCTAATGTAATAACCGAAATTTTTGGGCTTTGAGCGTTCCTTCCAAGTGTTTCGCTTTATTTTTATAACAGTTTTGTTTCTTCACCTTTTTGCTTTCCAGGTGGATCCCCGTTTTCTGTCCCTCTTCAGCGTCTTCAACATGACCTTTCCCGCCCCCGAGTCCCTGCACCACATTTACAACTCCATCCTTGAAGGACACTGCATTCCTTTCAGTGAAGAGATCCAAGAATGCGCAAAGACTATCACCAAGTATGAAACGTGTGTCCAGTAGCAAAGTTGTGGACTATTCTCTGCCATACAACTGCAGCTTTTAGTTTTACTGTTCGAGTTTTATGTTGCTCCTAACTTCATATCTGCTTCATGGCTGTATTGAAACCGTTATCTTTGTGTTAACTACATATTTCCTATCTATGGCAACAGATGCACCCTTGAACTTTACAAAACCATTGTAAACGACCTTCCACCCACGCCATCGAAGTTCCATTATATTTTCAATCTGCGGGATTTGTCCAGAGTCTACCAGGTCAGTAATTTGTTGAATCATTTGCTTTGTAGAAGTTACCTTAATTTTCTATAAAGAATTCGATTCATTTTCTCAAACCTTTTTGCTGCTTTTTAACGAAAGATGAAATTAGTAACAATATTCCACTAGGCCCTGGCCACTTGGTGGAGTTTTGTGCTGCAGTCGCAGTGGGGGATAGAGACAACGCTGAGTAGCAACTTCCGCTGATTTTTCAACTAAAACCTGGAGTTTCATCGTCAATCTCAACAAACATTCTGCAGACGAACTTTCAATGTTGTTTTCATGGCGAGCAAGTATTTGTTTCTCATCCAAATTTGGTGCAAATCTATATCATCACTGTCCTTTCATACAAATATCAAGGCTCTTTCTCCTGCAGGGCTTGTGTATCTCCACTCCTGAACGTTTCGCCAAGTTAGAAGGTTTCATTCGGTTGTGGAGGAATGAATGTCTCCGTGTGTTCCATGACCGGCTGATTGATGAAAAGGACAAAGAGATGGTTCAAGGATTCATCAAAAACTTGGTGGAGGAAAATTTCCAAAAACACGAGGAGTTTATTCAGAGGAACCCCTGCTTGTTCGGGGATTACAGAACCGCTCTGCAGGTGATCTTTGATGTGAGGCTCTCTGGTTGGCTGAGTTGAGATATACTGAGCCCACAGCAATATGGCTTCCGTACTAAACATTCTACTGAGTTTGCAATTGCTGCCATCTATGATGACATGATTTGCACTAAAGATATCAAACTAATAACATGTACTCTGATTCTGTACGTGGGCAAAGCCTTTGACTGTGTTGATCATAATATTACTTGAAAAATTGTTTTACTATGGAGTGAGAGGAACACCCCTAAAACTTCTTGGTTCTTGCTTAGACGACAGGGTTCAGTGTACCAAAGTAGCAGATCTAAATCTTCTTTTCTGATTGTAACATATGGTGTATCACAAGGATCTGTCCTTGTGCCTTATTACTCCTTATATATTAATGACATTGTGAAAGCCTCCAACTTTAATATTGTTTTATATGCTGATGACATCAATCTCCATATCTCAGGGAAAAATTACGAAATTTTAGAAGAAAAAGTTAATAATGAGCTCAAAACATTGATTCGTGGTTTCATGACCCATATGATCTTTCCCCAACACTTTGCGATTCAAACATGTTGGAACACAATCATCAGTTTGCAAAAACTTGACTCTCTGATGTTTTGTATTTTCATAAACATGTATTTAATTTCTGTTCTTTGATGCTGTTGTTTCTTCCCTTGCTGCGTTTGTGTTACTTCGTGATTTGAGTCAGAAAAACGCATGAATAAACCATTTACTGTTTGCCAGGAATCCGAACCCAGACTATACGAAGACGTGCAGGACTTTGAAGCTGCCAAGGCTTTGTTCCAAGAAATCCTTGAAGAGTACAACGAAAACCACACAGCCATGAACCTGGTCTTGTTCGATGACGCGCTGGGTAAGTTTTAATGTTTTTGCGCGTTTTCATCGTTTTTCCTCGTGTTGTGTTATTCTCATAACGTTCAGACCACCTCACACGCATCCATCGCGTGCTGCGCATGGATCACGGTCACTGCCTGCTGGTTGGTGTGGGAGGATCGGGAAAGCAGAGTTTGACAAAACTCGCTGCTTTTTCTGCCGGATGTGACGTGTTTGAGATTGCTCTGAGCAGAGGATATGACGAAACAATGTTTCGAGAGGATCTAAAGGTAACTTCAATGGCGTTTGGACAATCGTTCAATTTTTGTAACTGTCGCTGCGCAGCTGCTCTCCAGCGCAGCTCCATGAGAACGCTCATTGTTTTGCAACAAAAGCATTCATAAATCAGTGAAAACACGCGACGCCGAAGTTGCAAGATCTGCTTATCGACTGCGGAGTGTGTCCAAACAAAGAATGTTCGATGGCTGTTATCGGGACAAGAACGATTATGATTTTTAATAAACTGACCTCACCACAGTAAAACACATCCAGAGTTGGATTAGATCTCACAGAAGCGTGTGCTTGCATAGAAAGTGGTGATGGTGTGTCCTGGCATTTGAGCATAGCCAGAAATGTTCAGCACGTTTGCATAGGTTTAGTAATGATAGTGACATGCGCTTCCCACAGAATATATTTGATTTAATTTAATATTTCGTTCTTGTGCATTCTAATTATTTCCATCCCATCAACGTTATCTCCACTTTCAAATTAATCTTAAGCTTTGACAAGATTTTACTGACTTTGAAAGGTCTTATACAACAAGCTTGCTGTCGAAAACAAGAAGACTGTTTTCCTTTTCACTGATTCCCACGTCGCTGAGGAGGGGTTCCTTGAGTTGATCAACAACATGCTGACCTCGGGGATGGTCCCTGCTTTGTTCGCTGATGATGAGAAAGAGGCGATCATCGGGCAGATGAGGGATGAGGCTGGCAAGATGGGGTGAGGAAATATAGAATGCTTGCTCTACCTTTGCAAGTTTCATGCTTTTTCCGGAATTACCCGTTTTGAACGTTTTTCATCTTCTTTGCTCCGTCAACCAAGACTCCGATGCATCTGTTAAGTTTTTCATCGAAACTTGATCTTCATCAGGTTCGGTCCAGCAAAGGAAGCAATCTGGCAATACTTCGTCGGAAAATGCCGCGACAACCTCCACATTGTCCTTGCCATGTCTCCTGTTGGGGACGCTCTAAGAATAAGGTGAAGTTTTTACTGTAAGACCTTTGTGGGTTGATTTGTGAACCTTGGCTTGTGCCAGAACGCAGTTGGCATGAGTTGGTCCTCGGCCAGGACATTAGCAAAGTAATGGAGGCAGTAGATATTTTGATGGGGAACGTTTATTGTTCATTTGAAGTTTGACCTGACTGTGGACATTTCCAAATAACTGAGAGAGTCTGTTGCTGGTGACGACGTACTACGCAGCCGTGGTGATGTCATGTGAAGTTTTAATGACGTAGTGCGCAGCTGTAATTAATCCACTTGATTTAAAATGGTGAAAGTCAATTGTTTTTCTGCAACTTCTTTGTTCGAAGATGCCGCAACTTCCCGGGGATGGTGAACAACACAGTCATTGACTGGTTCCTCCCGTGGCCGGAACAGGCCCTTTTCGCTGTAGCTACTTCGTTCCTTGGTGATAATCAGATGATTCCGGAAGACCATGTTGATCAGGTAAACCTGCGCTTGTTCAGTGAAGGGGAAGTTGATGGGTTTTCTTAATGAAGCGATTTTCAATCTTGTATTGTTCATCGCTGTCACGCTGTCCATCCACAGAGGCACACCCACACTTTTATTTGATTATGATGACATAATTGACGGCAGGCCGAAGCCTGAAATTTGCTTCTTGTCGAGGATGTTGAGATAAACGCTCTTGCACAAGGAGCACTGCGGCGATTTACTGATTAGCCGTGGATCGAACGGCAGAATAATGTTCGCATTAGCTCAGTGGTAAAGTGTCCGCCTTTGAATTGAGAGGCGGACACTTTACCACTGAGCTAATGCGGACATAAGTAAAAGGAGGATTGCTTCCCGTTTTCTAGTACTTGATAGGTTAGGTGTAGGTTATTAGATTAATGTGAAAGACATCAGATATGCAACTTTCCGTGGAAAGAAACGAGGTTAGGGATAATTTTTCAATAAAAAGCTGCTCTACAAACGATCATGCAACATATTTACAGTGTAATTCATTCGCAAACGTCAATGGGAGACATTTTGTTGGCATAGTTGGGCGCAGCAAAGAAGAAAAAGCGGTGATAAACTTTCTTCTTGGAAAAGCTATTGTCGGAGATTTTGTCGATAAAAATCATTTCTTCAAAAGTAAGACTTTATTATGTAAAAAAATTGTAAACTGTTTTTGCAAGAAGGGGAAAAGTTTTTGAAATAAGAATTTGTCAGTGAATTTTTTACACCTAAGAAAATCCTTGCAAGGCACAAACGGGCTACCATACATCTATCTTCTGCCTACCTGTAATTTGACGTACCTCTAAATTCTTGGTTTGTGTTTTCATTGATTTGGTATTTTCTGAAAACGATAGTTGAAAGAAACTCTTACTGTAAGTGCTACCTTCCCACATTCTTGCGATACCAACCGTTCCCATTAATTTTTTCTTGTTCACCTGAAAATAGTAAAATGTGTCCGATTTTAAAGACGTGCATTACCAGCAGTTATTACGGACACACAGACAGGGGCTTCATTAGAACAGAAATTTTTGCAAAAGCTTAGGTAATTGTCAACTTTCTAATTTTACACAAATTTGGATGTCCCTTAATATGCATATTTTTTGTGATTTTGAGTTTTTAATTGGTCTTGTTTGTCACATAAGGTTTTTTCACCAAGGCTTGCTTGCATCATATTGTCAACAATGGCTTGTTTACACAATATTTGTCAATAGTGGATTGTTTGCACAATGTTTGTCAACAATGGCTTGTTCACACAATATTTGTCAACAATGATTTGTTTACACAATGGATTGTTTACACAATGTTTGTCACCAATTGATTGTTTGCGCAGTGTTTTTTAACAATTCATTACTTTCACAATATTTGTCAACAATGGTTTGTTTACACATTGTTTGTCAAGAATCAATTGTTTGCACACAGTGAAGCAGACTGCATAGTTTTCGATCTTGAGTTTCGAGGTCCGGTTACTGTTGTCACCTGCATGGGACAGCGACCCAACAAAAAGTAGATTTTTTCTATACTTTAGCACCAGTGTCGTGCAATGATTTTTTTGTGACGTGCACAGTCGCAGTTAAGCGCCGCTCTTGTTTCAAGTCAGTTTTTTCGTTTGGCTCGAGTTATAGAATGTTGGTGAAAGAGAGGTGGACGATGGCTCAGTGGTACAGTGTCTGTCTCTGATCGAAAGTAATGGCACCTCATAGCGCTCCTTGCATCAGAGTGGTCAGTTCATCTGCGTCTGAAATAATCTGAGGCCCGCCCTGCTTTTCAGCAATTGCCGTCGCCGCTTCTTAATGAAAAAGGGTGAAGAAGCACAAATCGATAATTGCAATAACTTGTTAATTTTTACAACCAGGTTGTTGGACACATTGTGTTTGTGCATCAGTCTGTGGGGAGCTACAGCACGTTATTCGCCCAGAAACTCCGAAGGAACAACTACGTCACACCGAAGAACTACCTTGACTTCATCAACAGGTACGTGATAGTCACGTGACTGAAATATTGTTTCGTCATGAGTTGTGCTTTGTTTCTTGCTTTTCACAAGATATGCGTTTACGTCACCGGGAGTGACGTCACACAGCAGACGTCAATGTTCGATCAATAAATTGTTTTATGTCATTTTTATTGAAACATAATGTATTTGTTGTGTTTTTCAGCTACAACTCACTGTTGGATAAAAAAGATCAAGAAATATTGAAAATGTGTGAGCGACTTGATGGAGGTCTGCAAAAGTTAAACGAAGCTACTGAGCAGCTTGAGGAACTGAACGCAAAGCTTGCTGTTCAAAAGGTTCGCTAAGAAATTAAGACATAAGTCTTTTGATTTATTTCTTATATGAGAAACGTGATTTTTTTTTGCAGCGCCATATTTACTTTGTATTTGTGTAGGTTGCTGTGACCGAGAAAACCTTGGCTTGTGAGAAGCTTTTGAATGACATCACAACAAAAACACAAATTGCAACAGAAAAGAAAGAACTCGCTTCAGCGAAAGCGATTGAGATCGAAGAACAAAACAAAGTACGACTTTAGCGTCCGGCTCATGTGGTGTGCTTGTGTTGTCATGTGGTGTGCTTATGTGTTGTTCTACGGGTGTGGCTGCGAACGTTCAACGAACATTCAATCGTTCATTGTGACGTCATCAGAATGTACTTGTTCTTTGGCGGCGTTTGTTTATTTCGAATGAATTCGTCACAATTGAGTATATTCACGTAAGAGATCTTCGGCATTGTTTGAAAAGTCATACGTCATCCGCAGGTGATCGCTGTTGAGAAAAAAGAAGCGGAGGACTCGCTCGCCGAAGCGATGCCAGCGCTCGAAGCTGCAAGACTTGCTTTGCAAGATTTGGACAAGTCTGACGTCACTGAAATCAGGCAAGCGTGACCGAGCTTTCCTTGGTGTTCCAGTAGTTTATTCTAAAACACCATTTCCTCCATTCATCATGAGCTCTGCCTTCCCGCCAGCAACCAAGCTACTGGCCAATGTAAAGATATGAATATTTGCATTTGCAGATCATTCGCCAAACCACCGAAGCCTGTGCAAACCATCTGTGAGTGCATCTTGGTGATGAAGGGATACCGCGAGATATCCTGGAAGACTGCGAAAGCCATGATGTCTGAAGGAAACTTCCTGAAAAGTTTGCAGGACATGGACGTGGATGCGATTGGGACAAACCAGGTCGCCCTTTGCTAATTATGTTTCCTGTTCTTTGTGGAATCGGAGACAACAGAAAGCAGACGTTTGACTTTTCTAGGAGGCTGTGGAAGTTAATTGCTCGACAATATATCTGAAAAGCGTTTCTCGCTGTTATTGAAACCAAACCATCGTTTCTTACAGACACAACTCATTGGCACCAGGCCAACCCCTTACCTCATCCATTTCCCACTCGCCCAGATTAGGCAATGTTTGTTGTTGTGTGCAGTTTGTGTTGAAAATCATTTAACACACACTTGGAATTACGACACAAATGTTATACTTGGCTGCACTTGAGATAGGGCTTTCATTGCCTGCAGCTACGTGATGCCTGCAACAGATGGTTTAATTTTTGCTAATTTCTGTCTTCATCGACATATTGTTGGCGCCAAAGTTTGATAACTTCACATGGAAACCTATGTCAAAACACATCAACCTTTCATGGGATGTGAGGTTGGAAACAACAAGGAGGGTTTGTAGATATTGATCTGTGTTGGTCGCAAACAGGTGCGGACGGTCAAAGGCTTCCTCAAGAGCTTGGGGGTCAGTCTCCAGGAGATGAAGTCGATATCGACAGCTGGTCATGGGATGATGAAGTTCGTTGAGGCCGTCATGGGTTATTGTGACGTTGCACGGGAGATCAAACCTAAGAGAGAAAAGGTCAGAGGTCGAATATTTCGTGGAAAGATATTGGGTTTTTCGTTTGTATATGCTTTTTCCAGATTTGTAAACAGCCCCTCACACATCTTATTCAAGGGCTGGCACTTCCACAGATTGACTTGACTCAAATCCTTTGCTAAGACCTCAACCCCCCCAAGCCTCACGAAACCCACAGCAATATTATCAACATGAATTCATGTAACTCATACGCACAGGTATAAGAAGCATGTCTCATTCATCAACAAATGCGATATTTGCCTCCCCCTCATTCACTGCAACTCTTGTTTGTATTTGTGACGCTCAGCCTCAGGACTTTGATGGGTTTGAGAGAAAGATTCTATTTTCTCAACTATATGGGTTCGCATTCAGATCTCTAGTTGAATAGAGATCCAAGATTATTCTATTTTAATAAGATCTCAGCACTGACAATGCGTAGTTTCACGTGAAATCGATTTCCTATTAAAATTTGTGATTGATTCCTTGCTTATTTCACCTGTGGAGCAAAGTTACTAGAATGCAGATATGCGCAAGTTTGAATCATTGCAGAAAGGTGAAAGCAGAGCGCAGTCGGCTGATTCCGCTGAAGCTTTAACAACCAACTTAGATCTTTTAATTTTCTTCCTTGCAATTTATACTTCGCGTGAAAAGTAATGAGCACGCTTTTGCAGGAGGTTAACACCGAATATAGATTTGGTTTAAACCTTTTCATGATCAAGTCTTCGTGTGTGAAGCTCGGGTGGTGGCGCTGTGGAGCACACTGCAACCGATTTTACAAAATAGCACCAAACATTACAAGAGCAACAAATTATCCATATTTTGCAACAAATCATCCATATATTGCTTGTCGCAATAAAACGTGTTGTTTTTCAACATTTACGTTTTGTCTGTTTCTGAACAGGTGGCAAGGCTGGAAAGGAATTACCATCAGTCGAAGAGGGATTTGGACAAAATAAACAAGGAACTTACCGCTCTCAATGATGAGCTTGACGCTCTCAGCCAGAAATACGAACAAGTAATGTGGCTGTGAGACAATTGGTGCTTGCCAACACATTATTTCTTGCGTGTCAAGTGTAGTGTTTTTTGATCAATTCATACGTCTTCAATTCTCGATTCAAAAGTAACCGTCCAACCACGTGTTGGTGCTGCTGTTGCAGGCGATTGCTGAGCAGCGCCAGCTTCAGGAAGAAGCTGAGATAATGGAACGCCGCTTGAGGGCAGCAGATAAATTGATCAGTGGCTTAGGATCTGAGAAAGGTCGATGGACAGTGGAACTGGAAGAACTCAAATTGCGCAGAATCAGGTATTGAATAAACTCTAGCAAAGAACATAAAACCAACGTTTCCGTCGCTTTTTAACTTGTATTTCGACAATTGCAGGTCATTTATGAACTGGTGCTATTGTAGATGAGTTTCCTCATTTATGTAACTTGGCTCAAGTCATCAATTGTGTTGACAGATTCAAGCCAACACAGACAGGTGCAAATATAACCTTAGGTCATTAAAGACAGTCAAAAAATCCAAATGTGTTGTTGTCTTTGAAGGTGTGACGTCACTTTGCACGTGGTTGCAGAATCGTGAACGAGGTTCGTGTTGAGAGGATATCGATCAGATTCTGTGGAATCCAACTTGATTGAAACTTTGCAAGATTTGAACTCGACTCAAATTCTGTGCAGAGATCTCCGACCTCACGAAACTCACAGGAATATCATCAACATGAACTCATGTAACTCACACGCGTAGGAGTATCAAGAACCTCAAACATTCCAGGCAAAAGTCGCATTTGCAGTAAAACCTTCGTGAAAATAATTGGTGATTTCTTTATACGTAGCTGGAGCGGAGCGTCTTGCGTCTTTGCAGTTTCTTCCCGACAGCTTCTACAGCCAAGCCAGTTCCAACCCCATCATCCCGCATTCCTTTGCATCAAACTAGCTACGGCCTCGAAAGGGGGCTATTGACAACCGGGCACATGGCAACGACCAAGGACATGGCAACTGTAGGTGAATACCTCCAGACTTGGAAGCTAAAGCTCAGCACTACAAAAACGGTGTCGGCAGTCTTCCACCTCAATAACAAGGAAGCTAAACGTGAGCTGAAAGTCAACTTCAACAACGAAACCCTGCCTTTCTGCTCCGATCCCAAATACCTCGGAGTAACGTTGGACAGATCGATCACGTATCACCGACACCTTGAGTCACTTCGCAAGAAGCTAACATCACGCGTTGCACTCCTGAGGCGGCTTGCTGGCTCCGGTTGGGGTGCTGGAGCAACAACTCTGCGAACAACCACCCTAGCCCTGGTGCATTCAACTGCAGAGTACTATGCTCCTGTCTGGTGCCGCAGTGCTCATACCCGCCTCATCGACCACACCATCAACGATGCCTTGCGAATTGTGACTGGATGCCTGCGTCCTACACCAGCTGACAACCTTTCAATCCTCTCAGGCATCCAACCTGCTGAGCTTCGTCGCAATGGAGCCACACTGTCTCTAGCACGCCGTGCCATGGAGTCTGGACATCTGCTCCACTCAGCGCTCACCCGTCCATCGAGTGCTGTTGTATGGCGCCTCAAATCGAGACACCCAGTTGTACCCGCAGAACAACAACTCATCAGTTCATCTAACAACAACAACATACGTGCAGCACAGTGGGCGGATCACCAGTGGAATGTGGAGTGGGAGGACAACTCCACAAGACTCCGCATTTTCATGCCCGACACCGGCACCCCCCCCACCACCCATCCCCTCGGAATGACCCTCCCAAGAAGAGCCTGGGTCCGGCTTAACCGCCTCCGCACCGGTATCAGGCGCTTCCGCTCATGCTTGTACAAATGGGGTATGTCCTCCTCTGCGGTCTGTGAGTGTGGCGCAGATAAACAAACCGTCGACCATGTGTCCTCCAATGTCCAATCCATCGACCTCCTCATGG
>Ga0210059_1002715_pt1 | contig 27936 bp, 16 predicted proteins | sample Ectturendosymbi2_FD_188042 | JGI IMG/M metagenome (GOLD analysis project Ga0210059, IMG submission 188042) | Ecteinascidia turbinata endosymbiont from Florida, USA - Sample 2 (SPAdes) (version 2) | ecosystem: Host-associated > Tunicates > Ascidians > Unclassified | place: Key West, Florida...
TCATAGATCAAAACAAAACTCGGCTGAGACATGTAATCAAGGTGGTTGAGTTTTACGGTCGTCATGAAAGAATATCAGAGAAACAAGATGGCAGTTTAGTTGGAGGGACCCCAGGTTTCGTGGTGAGTACAGTCAACTGTTTATCCACAATATATGTGCTTTCCTGGCTATTCTTATCACAAGCAATTTTTCGTTTTCATAGCTTTTGCTTCCATAATTTCAGCCCCCCCTTAGAAAAATCCTGGCTGCGCCCCTGACCAGGGCCATACATTCAGCGACATGTTAATGAGGCCCATACATTGCATGACTTATCTCAGATAACAAAATTGAGTTGAAAACTAATGTACTGAAAATCGTTCGAATCCTAACTGCAATGGTAACGGCTGTTTGGCACTTCATAACCATTCCGTGGGTGTGAGTGTGATACTGATTTTATATAGGCAATTTTATTGCCAATTTGGTAGAAATCAGAAAAATAGTAAAAAGTTTTGCACCAAGTCTGGACACATGAAAATGTCCCAGCACGCAGTGCAGACGTAATAAAGTGGTACTGAGGAGTCCACTTGCATCAAAAATGACAAACTTAAGATTATCAAAATAAGGGCAGGTTGTTAGTATGTAGCCTTGGCTACATAAACCACAGCAAGAACCTAAACTGGGCCTCACAAAACCTTCAACTGGGTCTCATGCGGCCTGCGGGCTGGACATAGCTGCTCTATTATTAGTTATCTTCACCTTGTTATTATACAGTAGAATTTGCCTAATTAGTCACCTCACGGGGATTAGAAAAAATTAACGAATTAGGCGAACTGACGAATTATGCAAACAGGTGAAAACTCTACCATAGAAACTCGTATACTTTATCATAGTAACTCGTATACACAGTGCTCTTATTTGCATTAAAATACAAGTTTATGACGTTATGGTTGAATATAACAATTAAGTCCTCTGCTCTAGTATCTGGACTTCTCCATTTAATCAAGCACCTTTTAAATCTTTAATGAACTTTTCCGCGTTCTCGCAACGGGGAGTCGGGTCGCGCTTCGAACCTCGTGTATAAATGCGATAAACAAATTGCGATGTGCAACAATTCTCAGATAAAGATCCCTAATTTGTTTGAATTCCCATACGTACTAGCTGGCTAGACGTCAAAAGCGAAACTGCAAATGGCGAATTAGACGAACAAAACGCTTCTCAGAGATAGAAAGAGGTGACGAATTAAGCACATTGGCGAATTAGACGAACAGAAATGTACACAAAAGATACGGATTCTGCCTGGACCGACGAAAAAGTGACGAAATAAGCAAATTAACGAATTAGACGAGTTCTACTGTACAAAGGTTAAGTATGAAAGTGCTCTGTTTGTGGTGAATAACCCTAACCGGCATTGCCTGAATCACGTGATAGCTGTTTACTCAGCAGCTGTGCTTGCATTGTTGTTCCTGTATCTGGCTGCCTAGACACTTCCTTTTACTTTACGCTGGAACCAGAAGGATATTACAACCATTGTTATTACTTCTGTGCAGGTTCGGTTGTATAATGCATGGCAAGCTTTTAACAGCTGATCGCTATTTTAAACATCACACTTTTCATTTTACTGCTGTGACCTTGCTGGTGGTTTTCTGCTACGTTTTCACAGAGGCAAACTATGAAGAGAATTTGCAACCTAAAGCAAATGGACTTTCACTCTATCGCAAATTGTTTAAAGTTAAAAGGAAGGAGCATATTGCTGCAGTGCAGAAGTTGATTCTAGAAAATAATATTGAGAAGCAAGCTAAATTAATAGAAATAATGATGAACACTATTGTCAAGGTATGTTTACTTTATTGTTCATGCAAGTATAATAATATAGCCTACAAGTTTTCATCATGGTAGCAGTCTATATAGGCTATGCATTAATGTCTTATGTGATTAAAATGTTTCATAAAGAAATGAATTTATTATAGTAGGTCCACTCTCACATTTTGCCTTTGGTTGACTTTTCATCCATTAACTAAACTTTTTTCGCTTCTTGGCAATAATATTTGATTCTGTGCATGCAGTCTAATTAAGTCTTAAATCCCCATCAACACAATGAGGAAAATGTGTGGTTACTACCCTCTCTGTTAAACTACCCTCTCTGTTAAATTTTGTAAGATGTGTTTACATATCATGAGACAATCTTTCAACATTTTGCAAAAGTTGTAATTTATTTTTATTAGCTAACCAGATGAAGATTGGCAGTGGCTATAGATACGCCTGTAGATCTTGAAATTTGAAAACTTATTCATGCGCCACCTGTTGTGTAACAGTAACGCACAATGAGAGGACAGTAGCCTTGATAAAAAGGAACTAAATGTAAAAGATAAACCCTAAACCTAACCTTAACCGTAGCCCTAACCCTAAACTAATAACATAACCTTAAACTAAGGCTAACCTAATGCTAACCTAACCCTTACCTAAAACATCCCGTAAAGGCAACACATAAACCTGAAAAAAAGTAAAGAAAAAAGAAAAAGTACAGTTGGCAAGGTGAGAGTCCAACTGAAAACCATTGGCATAGCAGCCACAACGCATAACCCATACGCTACGAGATCCATGCCGTTTGAATGGCAAAGTAACCCTTTTATTTGAATTGCATCAGGCCAGGTGTATCTGTAGACACTTCCATGAAGATTCTGCAGCTAATGTCAAATGAGATAAAACGGATTTCATTTGAGTTTATCTGATGTTAAGGTGAAATCTATCATGAGATGAATTTCTAAAACTGTTTTTGTTGCATGTGGTTGCTATGTGTCTGTTTTTGTGACTGCATTTTAACATTTTTCTAGACAGTGGATGATGCTATGCATACACTAAGAAGTACAGTTGAGGAAATCAATGAATTCCCAGAGGATCTCCATTTGAAAGATTGTAAGTGCTACAATTGCGTTTTATAGTTAGAAAGTGAATATAAAGAATGTGGTATGTCGCCTATTGGAGTCTAAATAGCACTATCTTGATTTTCTAGCAAATATTTTAAAAAATATGTCAATGCTGTAGAATTGCAGTACTGATTTTGAACAAATCAGTTTTTCCTTGCTTGTGGAGGTTGCTTGGAGATCCAGTATGTTGCCACTGTCATTATAAAATCATGTTTTGCAATGCCTGACACACATTCAGTGTACGTACCTGTGTCAAAATATTAATGATGGGTTGCTTTTAAACTTATGCCACTTATTTACATAGACAAAACAATCCAAAGTCAATGTTGAAGTATGTGATTTGGTCACAGCTCACTTCATTCAAAATTTTAATAGATATATGGTGTTTCACTTATTACTTAACTGCTTTTTCTTTGACTTCTTACATACTTATTACCAGATGCCACTTGCTTGAGCAGTGAGTAACACTAATAATAAAGAAATGAACCTGGACATTGCATTGTACATGAGCCCACCTTCCACCAATGTAAAAATTGCAAATTTGTTAAAATGTTGTTGGGTCATTCCATGTCAACTGTCCCAGCCAGTCAGTCCACCATCTCAGATTTTCCTCAAATTTAATAAGCATATAAAACTTTTCATGCTGATTCCAACAAACTAAATTTTTTTGAAATTGATTAAGGTTTCGCAAAGTTATGGACCATACAAAATGACTACTTTTTGTGGTCAATGAAGTGTAACAACTGGCAAAAAATACATCAACCAACTTCAAACAAATTCATTCTTACTGTATTCATGTAATTGTAAAAACTTGACAAGAGGTTGTCTCAAGTATCTTATCTTCACTTGTGAAGAACATTTTCAAAAAATCCATGTGGGGTAAAGGAAATGGGTAATCCTCAAAATTATTAATGCGTGGCATAAAGTTGAATGGTAATAACTTGACGAGCACACATGCTATTAGCATGTGCAATACATCATCTGAAAGCTCGCATGAAGATATTTTAGTCTCAAAATACCCTCATTGCTTATTTTAAAAGTATTATCCAAGAGATTTCTGGGGATTTCCCTATTTTTTGCCTTTTTTGGACATAACTTTTGAATCAAGAATGCTAGAAATCTAATCAAACCCTCTGAAGACTCGTATTACAGCCTGGTGTCCAATAAAATTTCAAGTCAAAAATTGGCTCTTGGCATTAGCACACAGGGCCTGATAACACTACTCAAATATGCATAAACTTATTCCCATTTTGATGTCATAACAAAAAAACAAAAATTCAAACTTTCCAATTTTTTTTAATTGAAACTACATGACTTTCCGCATTTTCAGAGTGTTTGAATAGCTCTCTAACTCAATCAGCTGGCAAGTTATGGCCTTCACCCAAAATGGTCTCTAAGGTTACTTTTTGTTTTGCGGGACTTGATTTTTACTAAATTTGGGTTTTTGAGCCATAATTTTAGATCCAGAAATGCTAAAAAGCTGACCAAGGGCTCTAATGACTTGTAATATAGCCTACTTTCCAATAAAACTTTGAATAAAAAAATTGGCTCATTGTGTTGGTGCCGAGGGCATGATGACCTTGGCAAAAATGTGTGAACCTACCACCATTATGATGCCACCCTCAAAGAACCCAAAACCTGAACTTTGCAATTTTTTAATAAATATAAATTATAATGATTTTCTTGCTAGTCATTATGCTTCATTGACCACAAAAAGTAGTCATTTTGTATGGTCCATAACTTCGCAAAACCTTAACCAATTTTTTTTAAAATAGTTTTTTGGCATCAGCATGAAAAGTTATATCTGCTTATTAAATTTGACGAAAATCTGAGATGGTGGGTTGACTTTTCCATTTTTTTTGGTTCATTTGACATGGAATCATCCTGTTAGAATCCATCTGAAGCTTTTAAGCTCTTGTTGTGATCAGGTGATTATCTAAACATAAGATTTTTTTACCATCTCTGTCCTTCTAAGTGAGTCCCCAAGTATAATATTCTTACTGCTTGGTGTCACACTGTTAAATCATTTGTGCTGCACTTACAGTAGCAGAATCTTAAACATTCTGCAGCATGATGTTGAGGTACATTGCCAAAAAATTTGGAAGGCTACTTTAGCACTATTTCATGGTGTTGACCACTACACAAGGATCAGCTAGAGCAGTGTTCCAGTGATAAGCCCACAAATGGCATAGTATTTTTTCTGTTAGTCTTTTTCATGGATTTGAAGCATTTCCACTAGGGTATTGTAGATATATGTGACTGTATATTGTGTTGTTAAAGCAAGTTAGCACTACTTTGTGCCCAAAAATGCAGTATAATTTGTAGTTAAAGCAAATTAGTATATATGTTACCAGTGGCGTATTTAGGCAAAAGGGGTTCGGAAGGGCAGCTTTTGATAATATTGATCAGAATACAACCAGATTTCCACAGGTGTACCAATCAAACTGGTTAATAGCCTAGCACTAGCCATTTGAGTGGTACTGGTAGAAATCGACCAACAAGGTTTTTTTTTGGGCCAATAGCGATGTTTTTCATTTTGCATTGCCGATAACCAATGCCAATACTGCTATTTTTGCATTACTCAAAGCACAGTTGAAAGATATCACAGTGAATGTTTTTTCTTCAGTCAGTATGTAGGCCACATAAAGAAATCGAAAAATTACACAAGTTTCAAATGAAAGAGCAGATTGCAACAAGTTAGGCAGGAGCATATTAAAAATAATAATCAATAAAATATACAAGTAACACAAACATGAGAGCAAAGAGCAACTATGAAGATGACATTACATAATGTGCAACTCATTACAAACAGTGATAAAACTGTTACTTCACTGCGATGAAGAACTGCACAACATCAAATTCTGTGCAAACCTATGTCACTAAAGCAGTCAACAACCACAACATGTACCCTGATTTGTTCGTAGGCAGTCATCTGCTTACCATGCAAAAACCTGCGAGTGTGTGGTACGTCATAGAGCGGTTTATTGGGACGATTGCACAGCAGTCTGTATATTACACACTACTTGATGTAGTCAGGAGTGCAACGTGCTGTAAGGAACAGGACAGAATTTGCGTAGATCAATCATAAACGAAGTAGCAATTGGGTTTCCAAACACTCTGTGCAGAACAATGGGGTAGTGACTTGTGAGCAAATAAACCTGATACCTGGGTGGAATTTGCTGATATGATAGATCGCCATGCCAGTCGAGCTTTAGAGTAGCTGCGGTCACATCGTCGAAATACACAAAGAAATATTGTCAGCTATCACGGTTTTTGTCAAAGCGCGTTTATTACATCACAATCGTTTTCTGTTCCTGCAAACATGGTGCTGAAAAGATACGTAGCATGTCGAGCAATCAGCAATTGTCTGCTGTGCAGCAACGAGAACTTGGTTTATCTAAACGTACATACACATATCAAATTGATGCTGACAATCACTGCACAACTGCGTCTCTCAAGTGCTCTATATCAAGATTGAGATTGTTAAATATCTACTTGGGGAATTACTACAGAGAAGAGCCAGGCCTGTAACCAGGCTTGGTGGAGCGAAGTACATTTTTAGGGAGGCAAGATTTTTGTTTTTGCTATATGTTTAGAACAAATTTTTCTGGGCAACACAATTTGGAGAGGCACAAAAATATTTGGTGGTGCACTGTCCTCGAATGCTCCTCCGTGACTTGAGTGTAATTGCTCTGATGATTTTGCATTGTGACGTAAAAGTGAATTACGAGAAATTGGTATGAGACTTCTTGCGCTACAAACAGCATCAGCTGTTCAGTGTTCATTTTAAAAAGATTGTTTTGGAAATGCAATGCTTGACTGGTGTTTTGTTCAGACAATGCGATGACAATTTCTGAGGCTAGCTGATGTGCTTTTCAATATGAGAAATTCTTTGTAAAAATACATTTGCAGTGGAAACACACCTGCATTGCTTGGCGTGACATTGAAGTAAGCCTAAACCTTGTTTGGTCTTGGCATAACCTACAGTGGTAGGTGTAAAAAACAGGTAAAATTAAGCCTAAACTGCAAAACCAAGCAATCAGGATTTGAGACTATATCCTCTCACCATGAAGCAAAATACTGTATTACAAAACAGCTTCGTGTGTGCGTGGCAGTGCATGAGCTTCGGACAGTTTTGCTTGCATTGGAGCTGGCAGAATAGGAGATTCTGAAACATGTGCATTCAGTGCAATATCAGTTTAGCTTGTTCAAAAATTTAGATCGTTTCATGTCATTCCACAAGTGCTATTTAGTCAAAGCAGGAACGTGGTTGTTTTGTAATAACACTATGCAACATTAGAAGGAAAATGCCGTTGGCTACTCCAAACCACCTGCATTAGAGACCTGCAGTTGCAGCGTTCGATATTTGATGGTGTACTGAGTACCTATGATACAAGAGGGCCTGTCATGAGAAGAAATCAAACATACATTCTTTTTTTCTTGTTCTGGTAACTGACAAGCATGTAGTTGTTTTCTTCACTTAAAAAGAATTTGCTTCCGTGAAGGTTTTGTTCTCTTTTTGTCATTTCCTTTGTAAGACCTTCTTTTTCTGATGCACTAAAAGCAACATGCACACTAGTAAAAAGTTGTCTGTTGTAACCTTGCAACAACCCTTGTTATGAGAACCTTGTGTTATTCTTATTACAACATCTTATAATCTTCATCTTCATAAAAAGGATTTCCATTTCTCTGCACCTTTTCCAATGCACCAAGATATGGTAGTACATTATAGACATAATTGGATTCAACTTCAAACAAGGTACACAATTTTTATCTGGTTTGTTTGGCATATACTGTATACTATAAAAGGGTATCTATCCTTCATAGGGAATGGTTGTTTATCTACAGTCAGGCTCTGCTCTGATGTATATCTATACAAGCAGTTTGCCGCTAATGCAGCCAGCTGTTTATGGTTGTGGCTAAACTTGTTGGAACCTGCCTTTGTTTTTGTTGGTCTTTCCTGTCAAATCTGATAATTCTATTGATTTCCAAACAATATTCTTTAGACATAACAGTAGGAAAAAGTAGTCCCTAAGTTTTGTTCCAGAAAAATTCCACTGCAAGTTATTTGCCATAAATCCCTTAGCGTATTACAAGGCAATAAATACTTCTACTTTCCCATAGAAAGAGAAAAATCAGGATTTACTTTGTAAACTTCAACATGTTATTGCTAACAAAGCTAACAGTCAAAATTACTCTGTTCCTGCAAACATGGTGTAGACAGTTCACGTTTGTGCAAAATATGGTACCTAAAATTAATAAAATCACATGTGGCGTCCCATAGGGTTCCACTCTTGGCCCATTATTTTTTATTATGTATGTAAATGACCTCCCAAATTTTCTTGATTCAGTACTAAATTATATGCTGATGACACATATTTATGTTTGGCACGTAGTGATTTAAAACAATTAAAACTTATGGTAAATAATGGGTTAATAAAAGTAGATGAATGGATGCGTCTCAATAAATTATCTATAAATTATGCGAAATCTATGTATTTTCTAACGGGAAAAATTATTTAATAGAGCTGACGAATAAAAAAGGAATTTCAAAATTCACATTAATAATGTTGTGTTACATCGGAAAACGTCTGTAAAATACTTAGGTGTTTTGTTCGATGAATCTCTGAATTGGACCTCCCATGTCAAATACTTAAAATCTAAGTTATCGTTTGCTTCAAGTATGATATATAAAATTCGAAACTTTGTACCAATTAATGCTTTAAGAATAATCTATTACTGTTTTGTATATAGTCATCTCCAGTATTGCATTGTATCCTAAGGAACAGCTTGCGATTCTGTGCTTCAACCTCTTAATACTATCCATAATAATGTTTTGCTCTCACATTTAGTAATTTTAAATGTCACATAACTCCTTTATATAAACAACTGAGTTTTTCAAAAATAAAAGATGTATATCAATTGGAGCTGTTCAAAATTAGTGCATAAATTTCATAACAATACATTACCACAACCATATAATAACTTCTTTCAAAAATTTACGGAAACTCATTGTCATTTCGCTGGATCAGCTGCCAAACAAAATTAGTTTGTCCCCAGAATTGGATCTTCTCTGGGAAAAAGAAATCTAACATATCAAGGAGCAGTAGCATAGTGCAGCATACCACAAAAGTTAAAAAATTTCTCATGTGGTAGATTCTCCAAAAATTACAAAAAGTTTCTTATCGCACTCTATAATACGTAACAAGCTTGACTTTGTAATAAACTGCATTTTGTATTTGACTATGACAATTTAATTTACTTTCTCGTCGTCGTCAGTTACATGATACTCAGTTTAGTTCAAATGAACTACTCATTTATTGTCTGTCATGTTTTTCTCCTGATATTTGATATTCCTCACAATTGGTGTCTAAATATTACCTGTACTACAATGTCTATGTCTTCATGTTGGCTAAATGAACTGTGTATGAGATTGAATTTAAAGTTTAATGTTATTTGCAGTATATTGTTATTTGGTATATCGAATATTCTTTTTTTTCTTTTGTTTTCAACATTTGATTATAGAAAATAGCCGCATACTACTGGCTACAGCAGTTTACACAATTTTTAGGGACACCTTGACAAGATAACCTTCGGGTTTTTCGGTGTCCCTGCCCCACATTTATTTTTTTGTTGATGTACCTGTGTATTTATAATGTTTTATACTGGCGGCTAAAGCTCAATACAATACAATTACTTAAACATGCTGACAAAAGTTAATGAGGTCATATTTCAATGTGTGGGTCGTCACAGTTGCCAATTCAAGCTGCAGAAATTTTCCATAGTTTTTTGAAAAAGGTGTGGAGATTCGTGTGTTGCTGCCTTAATTTGCCACGACAGCTCGGGCAGTTGGCGTTTGTATTTCACGGCGAGTGTTGAGCGGGCCGTCTTGTTGTCGCTGTTACGTGTTCTTGACGCCACTCTTTGTTTCTGCAGATGGTAACTGCAGTTTCTTCATGTTGATTCGAGCCTAGCATACGAAAGTTGCCTTGCAGGTTTCTTGTCTCACAAAATATTCCTTTTCCACTGGTAACGACATACTATCAGGTTTCGTCGCTTCTCTGAAAGCATGCGCAGTAGCATACAGCATGCACTGTGAACATTTGATTCCCGTCCCACTGTGACCGAACTATAGAATGATTCCGAAGTCAGAAAGTTTGCAACCCTGGCTATCTGAAAGCCTTGTGACGCTGCCATGAGTCAATTTACATGCGGACGCTGATTACTGGAGACAAAAGCTCCTCCTTAAAACGCCACTAAAGTTTGCAACTGCTCTTTTTGTGAACCTTGTTGATCTTTCTGAGCTTTCCCAACTGGGTAGCAGCCACTGGCATTCGACATTTTGCAAATCGTAAATATTAGCATCCACAGACATTGGACATTTCGTAATTATTATGCAACATTCCGACCTCAATTTGGCGCCCCTAAAATGCTGCGCTCGGCATCAGATGTACCCCCTTGACCCCCCTAGTTATGCCACTGGTGCGAACGATATTCATCACATGCCTAAATCCAGACCTGACTAAAAGACTCATTGTCACACTATTTCTAGATCGCTGTGAAATTGTGGGCAGAGATCAGGGTTGTTGTAAAACAACACGGCCCAAAAAAACCCACCCGGGTTTTTTTTTAAAAGCCCATTTAAATAAAAACAATAAAATCCACCAAAAAAACCCACTCTTTATTTTTTCTTTGAAAAAATCTACTAAGAAGTAAAAAATAAAATAGGCAGGACACTTGTACAGTTAACTTTAACTTTTTTTTAATAAAACAAAATAAATAGCAATGAAATTTGAAGGGTTTGAAAAAAAGGATAGATTAAACAGTTTGTAATGGTTATCTTTCTCAGCTCTGCACAATCAGTATATTTTAAACAAATTTTCTGCCTTATGTACATTATCAACTTTTTCTGATTTTGGACCATGTCAAATCATATGTTAAAAAAACACTCTAAAAATCAGGGGTCACCAGTGTGGTGCCCACGGGCACCAGGTTGCCTGGTTGCCTGCAACCAAGGCACCAGGTTGCCTGCAACCAAGGCATAGGCGTAGCTAGGGGGGCCAAATGGCATGGTTCCCGAATTTCTAGCATTTCTTGTTGTTTTGTGCTTTGAGAGGTGTTGTCTCAAATGAAATACTGTTGCTCGCTGAAAGCAAAATATTTGGCCCAAAAAAATTCGGGCTGGCTACGCTCCTGCTTGCGGGCCTGCTCTAAAAATTACATTAGCATGATCAGTGTCTTCACATTGCGGAATATCTTAATTGTTAATACTGTACTAAAATAATTAAAGATAAATTGAGCAACATTTATATTTTAGAAGTGTACAGTATATCAAAATGGTAGCTCTTTGCATTAATCGGCACGCAAGAAGTAGCTCTCAGCTTCAAGAAAGTTGGTGATCCCTGCTATAGTTGCTGAATTAGCAGGGCATGCAGATAAACTTGACGTGAAACTGCAGAGTTTGTGTGGAAATGGTTTTTCTTTGTTTGCTGTGCGCATTCTTGCCCAGCCTTACCACTTTGGAGTGAATTTACCAACAATTTGCGAAAAGAAATATGGAGTACATTTCTTTACCCTCAAATTTGAATGGCATAATAGGGATAACAAGTAATTATTGTGTAATTCTGAAAATAATGATATTGCATGATGCAATAAAAACAATTAAGAATTAGGTTTTTCCATTTTCCTTAAAAAAAGAACAAAATCTTGTTTCTTTAAAAAAAAACAAAAAAAAAACGCGGGTTTTTCTCAACCCTGGCAGAGATACGGGTAACCCTTTGAGTCTCGCGTGCGCCACTTTTTCCCACAGCTTGCGACATCATAACTCGGGTACCTAACATTTTCCTTAAAAAAAACCTGTTACAACGATAAGTATTTAAGGACATTTTATAATCACGCATGCTCGGAAAGTCTTGCTGCTAAAGCTAGTCAAATGTAACTAACTAACAGTACTGCGTACTCTTTTTATTTTGCTCTTAATATGTCAACACAACGCTAACTGTAGTACTTCATTACGTCTAAACAATTTTAAAATGAAACCTAACTGTTTGAAGCATTCGGTTGAAACAGCTTTCACTCGCCGGACATCAGACTGTGAAAGGACAATCTATTATCAATTTTGTTTGCCCTCAAAGCGGATGGCTTTGCGGAAGTTGGAGAATTGCCCTCTTCTTGGCACCAAAATACGAACTGCTGCAGAGCAACAGTTGTCTGCTTGGATGCGAAATGGTTATGGAAACCCGGGCGAGTTTCATTTTAGCTGGGTTTGCACTTTCTCTACCATGCTCAGCTCCTTGCGCAACTGGGCAAACCACGATAGATACCGGTTGCGACCCAGCACTCCCGCGCAACTGTGTTGATCATCCAGCAGACTGCAACCTCTTCAAAAAACATAACCTTATTACATTCGCAAGAATTCGGCCATTAACTTTAAATTGTAATAAAATTTCATGAAAGTGTCGAGGGGTGCCCGACGAGACAACCTGCTTAACAGGTTTTTTTCGGTGTCCCAGCGCCATAACTTTATTTGCATGAAATTGTTTAATATTTGCGCCAATAAACTCTATCTCTCTCAAGCATGTGATTAGCAAAGCAAACCTCATCTGTGTGCTGGCTCGCGCTGTCGGTTCATTAGGCTGCCTCATTTCGTTAAATACCATTGTAAATATGTTGGTGTCGAAATGGACACCACCGGCGTTGGAGGTATATTGTTTAACAAAACTTTTAAATAATATTGTTACAAAATAGTAGCGAGAAACAATATTTTCGTAAAGTAATAATTCCCGTGAAAGTTCAGCAAGCAAAATTTACTATGAAAGAAATTAACAAAATTTGAAAAACTTTGTTGTCGATGACGACACCTCTGTTAAGATACGAATGCTTGCTCATGCCATGGTTGCCAGATGAAAATTTCAATAAAAAGCCAAGTAGTGCTAAAAAGAGGTCATAAAAAGGCCAAACCGATTGTTTAAAGGCCAGAAAAAAAGCCAAATTTTGTTTGTGGTATTACTATTCCTTTTTCACAAAGAAACATCTAAATTACAAGAATATCATTAGACTTTTTCTTCGAAATTGAGATTAAGTCTTGCTTCGCTTTGTACTGAAGCTTGTTACTGATGCTTCTCTGACTTTTCATGGATTGTGAGATTATTGTACACTTTGAGTACAATGGTCCCCCAGTTTGCACATTGATCCATCGGCAGCTTTCTGCACCCATGCGAAAATCATCTCCCATTCATTCCCGTACTTACGACCAGAATCATAAGAACACTTCCTCGACGTTATTGTCGCATATCTATCACGAAGACGCAGACCTGTGTGCAAGCGTTGTGCCTGCTTAGTGCTTACAATACACCAGAGGTGATAACGGAGCCGGAGTGGACTCCGGAAGGAGTCTACGATTTTTGCCGAAACCGGAGCAGGACCCGGAGTCAGATTTTTGAATGAAAACCGGAGCTGGAGCAGGAGTGAGAATTTCAGTTTTCACAGGAGTCGGATAATTAATTTTATTAAATTTGAATTTTCTCTGAACAGCTAATGGCTAGATTAATACATTCGCTCTATTCTCTTGGTGAATTTGGTCAGTCATTAGTTCAGGCTGTTGATGGTGAGGGAGGGTGACAGACTGGTGGTCTGTGTTCTGATCTGATTGGTGCATAGCTTATGCTCAACTGCTGTATCACAGGACGTCAGTTACTGGAAGTTTTACCTCGTTGCTGGGTCGTGTTTTGAGCAATATTCACAATTTGTCAAATTCAGTGAAATGTAGAAGACAACAATGCATGTAATATGTATCTTTACATTGTGCAGCAACACCAACAGCAGTGCAGTTTCAGTCAAGCTAGCAGAAATGCAATTCAGGCTATTCCTAAACATGCCATTATCATCTTGCAAGTTCAAATACAGTAAAAGAAATAGTAGTTGTCTTGTTCTTGTTTCATTGTGCATGTGCCTAAATCACAAAGAGAAAAGAAGTTATACATGACTTATTTCAGGTCACAGCTGAAAGAGTCAAATGAGGTTTGGTTCACATGAGAACAACTTATGATTCTATTTCTTGGTTTCAAGTTTGGTAGCATGGTGGATATTTTGCCTCATGAGGCAAAATGAGATGTACGATACGCAAATACAAAATAAGTTAGGGTTTAAAGTAACAGTTAGGGAAAACCCGCAGTTGACCAACACAGACAAGAAACCACTACCTGCTTGCCAGCACTGAAAGCATGACAATACTCATCCATATTGGCTAACGGCAAAATAGTTCAAGCAGTTATTTTACCTCATGTGGCAAAATAGACTACTTTCAAGGTTTCGGAGTGTAAACAGGAGTCGGAGTGTAAACTTCCAATGAGCTCCGGAGCAGGAGCTGGAGTCACTTTATTAGGAACAGGAGCAGAGTCAAAAAAAGTGACTCCGGTCACCTCTGCAATACACCAGGTCTGGGAACCTGCGGCCCGCGTAAACATTTGATATGGCCCGCATCAGAATTTTCGTTACCCAAGTTAGAGTATGACAGAGCGTCAAAACGAAGCTTCATAATAAGCAGGTACTTGGTAAGTCAAGAGAAGTCACTTTTCCGCGTAGTCAGATAAAGGTAGAATTTAGAATAAAATTAATTGGTTTTGCGGCCCGCCTGCCATAATGCACAATTCATGCGGCCGTGATAGTAAATTGGTTCTCCACCCTGCACCACACAGTGCACATGTTCCTAGTGCTTACGCAAAAAAATTATTTCGGATCACGCAGCCTTCAAATCTTGCCAGCATCAGAACGCGAGCGTCGGTCTGGTGTAGCATATATTACAAACATTTTTGAAATGGGTTACCAAAATATGGAATAGTAATTTTTTTCTACAGAAGAAACTTCTTCAGCGTAAAAAGGCCAAAAAAGCCAAACGAACTTTTTAATGCCAACCAACTTGTGATGAGGCCATAAAAGGGCCAAAATGCCAACTAAATGTTTTTAGGCCAGCCAACTTGAAATAAGGCCAGATTTCTGAAATTTGGCCCGAAAAACCCCAACCTGGCAACCTTTAATCTTGAACGAACTGAAGCCCACTTCAGATTAATGAAGCTGGTTTTGAGGTAGTTTTTTTTATTCGATAAGTATGATTAAATTTAGTGTGCTTCTGCAAATGTATAAGAATTTTTGCAGCATATATTGTCATATGTTTTACGTTGTATGAGAAATGGTTCGTGTATGCGTTGGGTAGGTTCACTAACAGTCATCATTTCTCAGCGCTTGCACAGGTCGTTGAAAACACGGCTCTTTTTGCCGACTTGATCGTGCGTTTTCCAACGATTGGACATGCATTCTACCAAACACGCCGAAAGCAGTGGAAACCGATCTTTGAAGAAGCCATAGAAACCTGCCATAAGTCTGGCGTTTACGATGGAGATCATCTTCGGATTTTACATAGTGTAAGAAAGTATAACATGGTGTTTTGCAACTAATTACGGCGTTTTAGTTCCCTAATAGAGGTTGTCTAGGTCACTTTGCTAGACTACCTTTCCTTTTCCGAAAATGATTTCACAAATTGCATCAAATCTTTCAAAGTTCTCCATAAAAGTTAAAGTTAAGATTACTGTAGCCATATCAGTCATGATTGATTTGCCCATACTATAAGTTCTAGAGCAAGATGCACGTCTGAAAACGCTTCTAGAACGAAAAGTTGTTCATGAAAGTCGACACTGCGAATTTAACTCATTCAAACGACATTATCATGTAGCTTTGTTTCGATCATGGCTGTTAAGCCGTAGATGTATTTTTACAAAATCCATTTACGATGAGCAGGTGGTTGGACAGGCGCAAGTACCGTATTTCAGTTTTTCGGCATGACCCGACCGGGAAGTGAACGGAGCCATACCAGCTTCGGAGGCGCGTGCGCAACCAGTGCGTTTAACTGAAGTACGGAAAAAAGTAGAATTGATAACGTTTTGCGTAATGCAAGCTGTCGTGTAATTCATCAGCTACAATTTGTATGGAATAGTTTTTCCGAAAACGCGTTACTTTTTGGTACATTCATTCTTTTTCTGCAAGGGAATACCTGTGTATTTGTTCTAACCTACCGCCAACAGTTTGGCCTGCGATCAGTTACTACTCCTTTCCTTCATTTTTCTTTCTCATTTAACGGAGGTAGTTTTCGAAAATTTCCATGATTTAGAGTTAGACTTTCAGTCCTAAGATACGTTTAGCCTGCCGCCATGTGCAACCCAAGTTGATTTTTGTCAGAAACGTTGTTGTTAACATGAGTTCTCACAAACAATACAACTGTTTTTTGTGCTCTACTGGACGTTGTTTACGGGAAAAACTTGTCTATACGAATGGATTTGTAAAAAGTCATTTGTTTGTAGTCCTTCGTCGAACTATGTTGTGATTGGTGTTCGCGAATCACGTTATTGGAGAGAGTTTGCTGACAGCAAGTTGTGGCCGTCTACCATGTGACGGGAGATTTTATGCGTTTAAAGTTTCCAATTTTTTCACTGCTATTTTCCAGCTTAAACAAGAACTTGGTATTGGAGACAAAGATCCCGATTACGAAAACCCGTTTCGAGTGAAAGAAAATCCTGAGGTATGTTTTGTGTTCGAAGCTACGCAGTACTTTGTGTATCACTCACCCCGGGTAGTAGATTGGATGGAGAAGTGGTATCAGGCTGGTAATTGCAATTGGGTTCTTACAGGGGTGTGACTATCAAATAAAGTGTGAGAACGCATCAAAAATACTAGTCATTTTCAACAGCACTTCAAACTCATTTTTCAATCAATATTTTAACGACTTTCAATATTTTAACACTTTAATAACAGTACAAACGAAACCATTCAATTTTTTAGGGTGCTACGCATGCGATAGCTTGTCCTTTATTAATTTATGCGAAGTCTGGAGCTAACACAACAAATCTGAGTAAATGTGCACACCTTCAAGTGAGGCGCCTGTGGTAAAAGAGCGTGAACGCGTTCCCTCCGGCCCCATGGCACCCTGGGCTCTTACCTTGTTTCGCAAACGACTGATTGAGACAAGAAGGTCCTGAAACTTAGCGGGTAATTTGTGTATGAGTGATTACTTCAATTTTTGGTATTGAATAAATACCACGACTCAGATTTTTTAACTGAAATCCGTTTTAAGACTAAGAAATTTTTAATTAATAACCCGTGCGCAAGTGAATGAACGGTTTCAGATCACGATATGTATACATGGATGAACCTCGATAACTCATCCACCCACCGGATGGCACTCAAATGGTCGTGTTGGTGGGATAGCGCTTTAGTAAATATAACCACACATGCATTCCTACAGCGTGCACGTATTATCACGATCACTTCCTTTCTGTTAGCCACGCAACAAAGGTTCGAATAAATACAGAACGCAGGAACGTAGTTTTTTACACATTGTTCAAGCTACAATCCCTGTAGGTCTCAAAAGCACAACGCACAGCTAAGCATTTACTACCAGGGTTGGTGGAGTCGGAGGTAAATGTCCGACTCCTAGTTCGCAAAATTCTCCCACTCACCCCTTCCAAAACTTGCAGCACCGACTCTTTAACATAACATGGATGAAGTTTGGCTGTCAGCAATTTTGTAGCGAATAGAAATCAATGGAAATCGCGGTTCACAGCAAGAATTCTCTGTTTCAATAAAGTTTCAAAAGAAACTGTGCCATTTCAACAGACGCGTGTTAGGATTCCTAACTTAGGAGTGCGATGTAAAAAATAATTGAAATGGACTTCCGGAGTCGGAAAAAAAATCCGACTCCGACTCCTATTGTTCGTAGGAATCCGACTCCACCCAAAAACCTCCGACTCCGCAACCCTGGTTCCTTCTGCAAAGTTACCAGTTGTCTTGCTTAATGATACCGATAAGCCAGAGGTGGGCACTGGACAGTTAATCTGCCTTGTGGGGCACTATGAGAAAGCGGCGTTTAACGGAGGGCCGTTCATAATAGACTCTATAATACCGAGCTAGAGGGTGAAGTCATCGTTCGAGGCAACGTCGTGAAGAAAATAACTAGTGTACTTAGAGATGGACAAAGTGATTACGATGGAAATAGAAAGTCTCGGTTCAAGTAAGCCTCAGAACTACCATTTACTGAGATGAGTTGAAGGTAATTTCAGATTTGAAGATTTTCCGGAATACTTCCGCGGACCACTGAAAACGCTGTGGTGGGTCACATGTGGCTCTCGCGCCTCTACTTCCCCACTCCTGCTGTAGACTATGTTGTCGTGTTACGCTGGGTTCAATTAGTAGTTTGTAGCAGCTAAACTGTGGTCACGGTCTGATTACCGGCGTGGTCGCGTTAGTGAAACAAGAAGTAATGCGTTGACATTATAAGTGTTTGGGATAGCATTGAAGGGATAGCATTGAAGTGGTCGTGATGGCGGTTTGGTCTCGTTATCGAGGTGGTCGTCAATAGAGGTCTCACTGTATTTAAACTAAGGTTTCAAATCTAGTATGTCACACGCCAAAATTGTAAATGAGTTGATCTTAAGTGGATGCTGTCGTTAATGAACGGTGCTGATGGTTGGAAGTGACACCAAGCGACTTGGTGTTAAATGCTGCCGATCATGTCATGATTCGACTGCAGTTGACAGGAAACAAAATAGTTGGTCGTTGTTGATCAAGAATGCCAGGCGAGTTCATATTAAGAAACTCTTTACGTAATTTCATCATTGCTGTAGACCGGGATCTTCAAACATTTTTGTCCGAGGGCTGCATCAGCTGTTCCACAACAGTTCGTGGGCCGAACATAAAGTATCAATCAAAAATAAAAGAATGTTAAAACAAATGCTGTTTAATAATAAAAGTACATTTTTTAAAACGAATGGTGAAATTTATTTTTCGTTTTTCGCATAGTGGGAAAATTAGGCTTCAGATGAGATGTACGTAATATTAACAAAGATTTCAAATTGCGGCAACATATCTAAGGTTAAAGACCAGCATGCAGCGCAGTAAAACTCAGCCAACTGACATTTACGTGGCCGCCTGACGTAATGTCACTGTTTCGGGTTATGTTACATTCTACTTCCAAACAACAAACTAAGTTACATTCTACCAACATGTTATTTTTTCATTATTGATAAAGTGTATTTGCGGGCCCAATGAAATGGCTTCGCGGGCAGCATTTGGCCGCGCACCATAGTTTAGATACCCCTGCTGTAGATTGTAATACCGAGTTACGGGTCTTTCATTAACTGTCACGCTGTGGCTTCACAAATAGGTCTGCTGGTTAATAGAGTTAAACTTCGCATAACCTAGTGTAGAATCTGAACACCATAGTGAGTGTTCGTGTGAAACACCCTATAGTGTTTGGCCAATCTCGGCTTACTACTAGAAGCACGTTTCGAAAAGCCAGTGTTGTGCATTATGTACATCTACACGTCAAATGTTCTTCGCGCCATGTATCTTCCGCCACACGAGTGAAGGGCCATTGCCAATGTATTGTGTTATACCCGTTCGCAGAACGAGCTTACTACCGAAGAGCGAAAAGAAATGTATGAAGCAGCAAAACGAAAGAAGAAGATGCAAGATCGCAAGAGCAAGAGGAAAAATGTGAAATCTCGAAAACATGAAGAACTTTGACCACGGCTCAGCAATGACAGAACCTCAAAAAATTCAATTCAATATGGATGAAGAGCTGCATAACATAATCAAATAGCAGCTGTAACAGAGAAGCACGTTCTTCTGCTCATTTCCTAAGCTGTGAAAAGTTGTCTTCACATAAAAACGAACATGCGTCCGGCTTTTTGAGGGTTTTGTCCTGGGCTGCCGGTCGCGGCGGTCAGTTGCTTGCTCAGGAAAATAAGATTCGCTGCAATAAGCAGGAAAAATAGAGTTTCAACATGGAGCCGTGGAGACCAGTTGTGAAAATTTTCTTTTCGGGAAAAAACAATTACCAAGTTTTGTTTTTTGCTTTCTTTTTAACGAGGAAATAACTGGAAATCTTCAACGCTGGTTCAAATGGCTGTAGCATTGTTTGAATGTTTCACAAGGTAAAGTGCGCGATGTCCCGGTTTGAAAATAGTTCTGTGTATCTACCATACATTCACAGGGTTCCTACGGAGCATGGAAAAATGTTTGGTAATTTTCCAGCCGTGGATGGTCAGAAACAACTTTTTTGGTCTGTTAGTACGGTAAAAAGAAAATAATTTTCCCGACTTGTTATGGAAATGCGTTAAGTACAGTATTGTAGTGTCTGTATCTGACTTGGATATGTCATTCGTAAAAAAGTCTGGCAATTTATATTCAAAATCGTCTAGGAACCCTGTGTTCACACAAATTTGACTGTAGAACCAACATCAGAAGGCTGAGGGTTGCGTTGCACAAACATTATTTTAATAAATTTCGTGTCAATTCCTGTGGTGTACTGGGGTTGAGATAGCAGGGGATCTCGGCATATTAACCCACTTCTGGTTTCCGCTCTCACGATTAATTTTTTTTTAATCCCGGGATTTCCAGAATGTTTCTATATGAACGTCTAACTAAGAGATGCGCTTTAGCCTGGATTGCGGATTTTTTTTTATTTTGCAGCAGTTTTACAATACAAGCCGGCTACCTTGACATAAAGGTGGTGTCATGATGGCCTTAGTGTTCAGATGTGAAGCAGGGCGTTCGAGGAATCTGCCTGCCATGCTGTACTTTCATAACTCTGCGAGGGTTCTGACTCCACGCATCAGCATTAAGTGACAAAGTGCCATGACGGCAAATCAGCTAAATATGCTCGCAAAGTGTTTTGCCAGGAAATTTATTTCGCGGCAATTTTCAATCCTGTACATTGCAAGCAAAAGCTTACAGGTGAAATGATCAAGCACGATTTTAGCAGTCATACCAACTGCAATTTCGAACACGCGCTCAAGGCTTTTAGAATAAGAGAAAACCCGCGACTGTATACAGTAGTTTAATACACGCCATGACCATTATGCAGTCATTAGCGAACTGCAAGACTAAGCTAGCGTAAATTGTAGAAAAATATGCTAACTGTACTTCAAAAATCGCACGCCGCAAGCATTACGCTTTCATCACTAAAACTGAGAGACTAAACTAGCACCAATTGTCATACGGTTGGTTTGAAGCAGCCGATTTGAATGAGTCACAAAGCACTGTTCGAGTAACTTCACTCCACAAGTGAAAGAAGCAAGGAATCAATCGCATATTTTTAATAGGAAATCGATTTCACGTAACACTACGCATCGTCAGTCCTATCATCTTTTCAAATAGATTCCTAGGATACGAGAAATCGATTTTCTATTAGAAATTTGCGATTGATTCCTTGCTTTCACCTGTGGAGTGAAGTTACTTGAATACAGACATGCGCAAGTTTGAATCATCGCAAAAAGCAAAACCCCAGTCCGCTGATTCCTGGGAAGCCTATAGAAAAACTGGAGCCTTTATTTGAAAGCACTGTTCTGCCGTACGTGGCCTGCACAGGAATGGATTACTGGCCGACGCAAATGATCTGTGTACGTTAGGAATTTTTCTTCAGTAAAGTTCCAACATTTCTTGAAAGCACAGTTAGCAGTGATTTCCTGTCATTGCTCAGAAGTGAAGCAGGGCGTTCCGAGGAATCAGCCTGTCATGCTATGCTTTGGTAACTACGTGAGGATTATGAGTGCACTTATCCACATTTAAGTGACAAGTACCACAAGAGCAAATCAGCTAAATCTGCTCACAAAGTGTTTTACTGTACTAGGAAATCAATTTCGCGTCATTGCGCATTTTCAACCCTGTAACTTTCAATCAAAATCTTACAGGTGAAATGATGAAACACCAAAGCAAGACTTAGGACCTCAGTGTCGTAATAATACTGTATCCAGTTACCGACAATCGCGTAACGTTTCATTGGATATGTGCAGTAAGTTGCTTCACATGTTGCCGTTAGTGTTTCCACTCCTGTTGATTTTTAATAGGTTTTACGGCCGACGAATCCCGCTGGATCCGAAGTCCTAGCTCAGCATTATTCATCCACGAGAAACTCGGTGTAAAACAAGTTGTGCTAAACGCTTCAGTTAAGTTAACGTTTATCTTATACTTTTTATAGACAGGGTCCTCGAGGCTGGTCCCCTAAAGACTATCTACTCAAAAGCAAACAGTCAATATCACCAACCCTAGCTGCTGATGACAGGACCGTTATACCCATTTAAGCGGGGATACAGGTTTATTACACCAATGACAGCGAACATACGACACTTATAACGCAACACAATATGCACACACGAAATGACTTTAACATATGACCCCCCTGATGCCAGGAATTTTCTAAGTACAAAATCATGAAAAATTTGGGCAGAACTCTGTTTCCTTTTTTGACTTAAATTTTTGTTGAAATTTGTTAAAGTACAAAACACTAGAAAATTTTGACAGGACTCTATTTCCTAATTGAGTCTAGCATGCCAGAATATTTACAAAATCTATAATTAAGTAAAGTTTTAACAGAACTTCGTTACTTACAGTTTTTATGGAGCATCATTCATCAGCATCTGACTATAACAACAGCATACATCCCTGACTATATCGAGACTATTACATTAAATGCCCGAACTTTCGTGCCTAGAAAGTCGGCTGATTTCAGAGCTACAAGGCGCTCCTGGATCACGAGATCACCAGGCATCCCCAAGTTCGCTCTTCGGCTACCAAAACACAACTGTCCGAAAACTGCTAGAGCCCTTGGGATAAGGACACAACTCTTTTATACTTTCTTAGTGGTTACATGTAACCATTTCGGTTACATGTAACCATTTCGGTTACATGTAACCATTTCGGCTACATGTAACCATTTCAGTCACATGCGACTATTTACACATACATCAATTCATATTATAGATGACATTAGAAGAATTCTCCTGTTTCAAAGTCAATTAGTTCCATCTCTTCTTTGTGTCCTGACAATAGACTTATTATGTCTTCTACCCCATAATGCGCAGCAACATTCATTAATAGAAATCTTCAGCAAGTACAATAAAACAAAACACTAATTAACTCAGTTGAGCCTGAAGTGGTCTTTGCCACTCCTTGTTCTTTTGGTTGTAAATCCAAACAGTTATTTTTCTTTCTTGTCAAAGTATCAGAGGAGTGTTTTTCTTCCCATACATGGTCGTCTTTCATAGGTTAGCATGTTGGGGTTATTTTTAACCACAACATAGGTTGCAGTGCTTTTGGAAGTCATTTTGTCAAAGACGCAACCATAGGGGCTAAAGCCTCTCCCTTAGCAATTTAGAGCTCGAACGCGCCCATGTGTAGTTATACATCACAAAGCTTCTCGCAAAAGTGCGTGAAGCCAGGTATGGGGAAGGGATGAGTGATTAGCAGAACAAGGATTTAGTCAATGTTGCTTAGACTTAGAGCTAAATCAATGGTTCCTAAACTGTGGTACGCGTAGTTATAGCTGAAGTAATTGGATGATACAATAACAATTAGACATATTGGAGTATCTGGTCGCGAATAACGAATGCATACTGTCAAAGAGTCATTCCCAGGGATACCGGAGAGAGGGGAAGTGGTGGGGGCATTGCCCCCCTGCCTTTTGAAAAGGGGGTCGGAGGTACCTTTTCATAACAGTATCATAGGTATTGTCATGGTTTATAAGCAGCGACTCGAAACAAATTAATTGCAGCTATTCGGGCACCGAAAAAATTCAGATGGTTTTTCTATAATTTCTGTTATTATTTTTGAAGTCAACATTGTTTCTAAACAGAAACATGCATAATTGAGACCGATTTTTTGTTCTTATAATTTTCCATTGCCCTCAACTCTATTCTTTATTACTGCCCCCCAGCCCTACCGCTGCTGCGGCGTCCCTGGACATTCCCAATGCGCTTGTTACTGATACTTGTGTCCACATTTGGCAGATACTAGAATTTAACGATTTTTCTCTTGTCATAAAACAAAACTAAAGCAAACGCAAATAAACGGATGTCATTTTCGGACTCGGTAGCCCAAGGTGACTCAGAAAATACTAAAATATCTTTGGCTCTCGAAAATAATTTTTTGAGAATTCGAACATCGGTTTCTGAAAGCAATATGGTTTTCATGAAATCGTTGTGTTCGCTGCTGCCAGCATCGGAAAAATTTCGTGATGAAGAAATGATTAAACCAGAATGTTTTCAAAACAGGAAAACAGTCGTAAAACTCAGCGAAAATGGACTCGATGCCGAAATTTTCCGGGTGAGACTCATTGCTTCATCAAAGCTTCACGTGCTAAGCGAAATTTCCGACCTGGTCAGGGATTTCGCATCACAGGTCAAACGAAATTTCTGACCTCGGCGAAATTTCTGATCAATCTTGTGCTGTATCTCAGTTATGTCGCTTCTCAGAGTAATGGAATAAACTTGTGGCAATGAAAATTTTGATGTCTGCTACGCAAATAAAAACTTTTGGTTAGACGTCAGATAGTCCACAATGGGCGACAGTTTGGGAATAACTAACAACTGGAAAATATTTTACTTAACCCTGCTCCGCTCAGGTAACCTCTAAACGCAAACACCGTTGTTGTCCTTGCCCAAAATGGGCAGATTTTGTTTATTCGCTTATACTGGACTAACTGACAGGTTTAGACGCACATCCGGGTTTTTGTACAACTTAGCAAGTCTTCTCAAGCTCATCCGATCAGAAAAAACAATGTATTGATTTTGGAAAAAATTTTATATGGTGAAGAACAAAAGCAATTTTCCAACCAAAAATGTGGGAAGTGCTCATGAACAAAAATAAAGAAAAATCCAAAACTTCCGCCGATAGACGTCATTGGTGGTCGGTTTAAGATTTAAACAGAACCTCATTTCACGCTTGTGGTTCTATCTGCATTAAAAGTAAATTAGGTTGAGACATGAAATTTTTTAAATTTCAGCCACATTAATCAACCTTGCCCAAAATGGGCAAATTTTTCACGAAAATCAGGCACATAAGGTAAACTTGCCCAAAATGGGCAAATGCTTTACGACAATTGTTGGGCAATCAGATTGATCGCGGCACTGCTATTGACTTTCATGTCTCACATACGGCCAGTCCTGTCGCCACAGGGGGGATTTGGTGTAAGCCCACCCAAACAATGCACCAATTTCCCCCAAATTGAAATATGGAAACTATAAATTAGTGGAGTTTTGTGAATTTGCACATTGTCAAGGCATTAACAGGGAAACCAAAAACTCACACTAACCACAACGTGGGGTGATTTTCACCCGAACTCACACTAACCATAACTTGGGGTGATTTTCATCCGAACTCACAATCAGCCATAACGTGGGTGATTTTCACCTAGGGACCACGTGGCCACCACTCCTGTCCGGGTGGAAATCTCCCGGGGTTAATATTCCAGGGCTGTGAGTAATCTTTGCAGAAAACTTGAAAGTGATCAATGCAAACAAGTGCTCTCCATCGTTGGCAGTTGGCGCATGAACCTCGTTTTGTTCTGTTTTGATGGTTGATGGTGGACAGGTTCCACAGCGTTGTCTGGTCTCAAAGTTCATGTCCTCAATAAAATGCTTTGACCTTTTACCACAAGTTCACGCACAACAAGGAGCAAGCCTTTTGGCTAAGTCAGAGACTTCAATTAGGTGAAGAGAAGCACAAGGTTCATCATGTCCTGAATAAAACGCTTTGACCTTTCACCACAAGTGCACCCGGTGCAGGCCCTTTCTGGCTCCGATTTCTTTCCTCTGACGGAGAAGGCGCCATACATTCTCTTGCTTGTTTCTCAATGAAAACCACGAGGTGAGCAGGAGTTATTCGCGCCAAATTGATTTGTGTCGTCAGGGCAGAGCCGTGTGAAAACCTGTTGGGCCCCCCCAAAAAAGTCCAGATGGGGCCCTTTAATATCATCTTTAATATCACGTAACCACAACTTTACAAAATACTGCATTAGTGTCCAATGTTCGCAATTCTTTTTCGAAATTAACGAATCACGATATCACATGCGTAATCTACCGGCTCTGCATTGAGGGCAAATACCAGAAGAGTAAAAGTCAAGGGTAAAGAGACAGTTCTAACTTACTAATACAATATACATTGTGGGGTCCCTACGAATGGTCGCCTCTCCCCCGACCCGGGAGATACGGGGCTGCCTAGCCACGGCACTGCGTCAGGGCTTGCACTCGTGTGATCTACTCTCGTGCTGGCTTCGGTCAAAGGTTGCTGGCGTGGCTTACTAGTGAACCTACATGCACCAAGTCCTTTCGCCCAAATTGGTCGAGGTTACCTCGGGAGGGATCTTTGTGAAGAAATTTTGTTACACCTCAGGCATGGCCAGATTAAGGGGGGGCAATTGCCTCGGGCCCTCCGCTCCAACGAGCCCCCCGTGATGACATTTTTTGTTTCAAATACAATATTCATTTGAAAAATTGTCGTGATTCAAAAGAGATACAAGAATACAACTCTATATTCCGATGTTGCGTTGAGTATCATTAATGATTTATCTGCAAATTTGACTTTCTGCCAGTTTTAGTAATCACTACTGAATACAAATATTTTCGGTTTTGTTCATTGCAACTATATTTGAATTTTGCATGTCTGGCATTCGATTCCAGTGAGAAAAATTCTGCCACCTCAAAAAATATGATGTTCCCCAAATTTTCAACTCTGACTCAGAGACGAATTTTCATTTTCGGGGCCCTAGACTATTTTAAATTGGGGCCCTTCTTGAAGATTTGCGAAGACTGATGTCATGCAAATTATCACTACACGTGCTCGTTACATTCACTTATGAAGTTGTTTCAATTCATACAAAATTACTTTATTCTGAATTCCTTCGATATCAGAAACAAAACCAGTCACAATGAAACTAACGAAAAAGGCAGCGGTGAAGTTGTTTGACCACACTTCGATTCCATATTTATTGAGTACCTCACTTGTCTCGTGCCATGTGAAAAATGGATTCAGGCGTTTTGTTCGCAAACGCAAAACAAGATATATCAGCTTGTTTACAAAACAAATTCAAAATTAAATTACAAAACATGTGGAAATGTGAAGTACTTCTCTGTATTAGCGGCGGAGATATCTGACAATGGTCTCGTTGTGCAGCTTAGCTCATCTCTCCATTTTATCAAAAGCACCGAGATTCATTAACAATTTCTACATTTCGTGCCAATTACTTACACCGCTGGGGAAGCACCAGCGGATTTTGTGTTTACAAATTTTTCAGAAGTTGGGCTTGACTTAAAACTTTTTCCGGGGCCGAGAATACGATGAAGCCAGGAACACGAACCGTGCCTACAAAGGAATGAAAAAATGAATGATGGGCGTAGCCAGGGGGCATGACCCCCAAATTTTTAGAACATATGGTCATTTTGTGCCTTGAGAGACGGCATCCCAAGCAAAATAGTGTTATTCACCTAAAATCTACCATTATGCTCCCCCCCAATTTTTGGGCTGGCTACGCTAGTGACAAGAGTGCGCGTACTGCATCCCTTAGCAATACATACATACTTCTGAAGCTATTCTGTGGCCTCTGGTGCATGCATCGCAACTATCGTCGATTCGAAATGCAACGGAAATTGTTGCAAGCATTTGTGTTTTCATTTCGCTGTCTGCGCAGCATGCAGCTTTCCTACGTAAGTTCGTCCAAATGGGAACACCGATCTATAGCCGAAGAATGCAACTTAACTCGCTGAGTTTACAAACACGATTTCGTTATGACGTTTTCGTTCTAACCCTCCTTAACAAAATCCTGGCTGCGCCACTGCGTTTAGTGACGAGGAACGTAGGGGCGGATCCAGGGTGGAGCGATCTCCCCCCTTAAAACCGACGAAAGTAACTTCATTCACGATGATTTTGTACAATTCGGAAAACAACATAAGTCTTTCGTCATGTTCGAATTGTCTCATTGTTTGCGATATAAGGCGATTCTGTCATCCATTGTTTTGTTACAGCATTGTGGTGCATTTCATTCACTAAAGCGAAGCCGTTATGAGACTTGACCACCAAATACAGCAGGGGCGGCCAACTTGTCTTCGACTGGGATCGACTAGAAAATTTCTTAATAACTCGAGATCGACCGGTCGGTAATAAAGTCACAAGTACAATAAGTCATAAAATGCAACGTTGTTCATTTTTATGT
>Ga0210059_1002716_pt1 | contig 27936 bp, 17 predicted proteins | sample Ectturendosymbi2_FD_188042 | JGI IMG/M metagenome (GOLD analysis project Ga0210059, IMG submission 188042) | Ecteinascidia turbinata endosymbiont from Florida, USA - Sample 2 (SPAdes) (version 2) | ecosystem: Host-associated > Tunicates > Ascidians > Unclassified | place: Key West, Florida...
AAATGTAATTAAAAACTAGGTCTCCTATCGCCCCCCAACCGCCCATTTCTGCTTCACCGCCCCCCAATCGCCCATTTCTGCTTCACCGTCTCCCTAGAGTTTCTCACCGCCCCCAGGAAGGCGGTACCACCCACTTTGGGAACCACTGCTCTATACCATAGGCTAGCGTTTCGTAACCTTTTTCTACCTCAGCACCCCTTTTGGTCACGCCTAAGCAGTCCAGCACACCCTACCATTGGCTAACACCTAGTTACTACAAAGACAAAGTAAAGACAAGTGTGACCTTGCCCAGAACCCCCTGAAATTGATTTCAGCACCCCTGGGGTGATAGCACCCAAGGTTAAGAAACCCTGCCATAGGCGTACAAGGCGGTGCGGCGGAGCTGCCGCCCCCCGGCTTGAAAAATTTCAGGTCAAATTCTGTTTTCGGGACAAGCGCAAATTGCTCAAAAATTCTGAATGATAAAAATATTTCAAAACAGTGAAAAATTTCAGGGCAACTCTGTTTTTCAGCCAAGCGCAAGTTGCTCAAAAATCCTGAATGATAAAAAATATGCATTCAGTAAGTGAATTCAAGGCACACTCTGTTTTTCAGGGCAAGCGCAAGTTACTCAAAAATCCTGAATGTATAAGGTATATGCAATACAGTGAAAAATTTTAGGGTAAACATAAGTTGAATGATAAAAATATTTCAATACAGTGAAGAATTTCATGTCAAATCTGTTTTTCAGTGCAAGCGCAAGTTGCTCAAAAATCCTGAATGACAAGAAGTATATAGTCGATACAGTGAAAAATTTCAGAGAAAACTCTGTTTTTCAGGGCAAGTGCAAGTTGTTCAAAAATGCTGAACGGTGAAAAACTTTTCAATGCAGTGTATCCAGTGTATATTCACTTGGGTCTGGTCCGTGTAAATTGGGCTAGTTTAGTTTGTAATCTGGACTAAAGACATGACTGGTCATAATGGCTTTGATCTAGACCAGTAACAGATGTGATGAAGTGGAACTGAAAACCATCTGCATCAAAAATTTCAAATTCAGGATTATCAAAATAAAGACAGGTTGTCAGTATATAGGATACATTTACTACAGCAAAAACCTAAACTGGGCCGCATGTGGCCCGCGGGTTGGGCATAGGTGATCTAGACCAAGCCCTCGTTTTCTGTAAAAATCGAGCAATCGGATGTCGGTAGGTCAACAGCTTGATCTAAGAATTCGGTAAGCTCCTTTGAGTGCGCGTGTTTAAGTGCCTTGCTCAACCGCACAGCACTTACGATAACACAGGCAGGTGTAGGGTCAGACCCTTCGGTCCGGAACTGTTGCTTTTAACCTTTGCGTTGCGCCATCGAAATCGCGTATATATTTGCATCAGTAAAGGCAATTACCGTAAAATTTCTTGTCTGGGAGAACACAACACGCAAGGAACTTCACCGCATTGAGTACAAGCAAGGTAACTACAGAATTTGCCTGTAACGGCACCTCGAGGGGATTGTATAATGAACGTTATTGCCGAATTGACGTTTCAAGCGAATTGAAATGCATGTAAAAGATGCCATCGGGACCGCACAAAATGTAACATTACAGGCGAATTAACGTTACAGACGAAGCCGTTATAAACGAATTCAACTGTACAGAACGGTTTTAAAGAGGTTTCAGACCCAATTCGGATTGTACTAAAAAAGTCAGTTTCAGGGCATCAGGGCAAATTGTTTGTTTTTAGAGAAAATTGTTATTTTCAAGGCAATTTTTCCGCCCCCCTCAGTAAAATGCCTTCCCGTACGCCTATGATAGGCCGATGATAAACAGCATGAAGACAAGTTTTGCACAGAAGCAAAGTATTGTCAGTTGTCACAACACCCTCAGTTAACCACGAAGTAAGCCCAATGTAGACACGTTTTCCCCAGCGAAGCTCGCGAGAAACTGTTCTACCTGATTTAACTGACATATAGAGTTTCAACAAGCAATCTCTGTTTGCGGGAAATCTGGTAAAAACAACCAAACGTAAGATCCAAAACTGACAATCTTGCTTTTCATCGGAGTTTTGGAGTATCTGGCGGTCTTGTGTTGTTGCGAGCTTCTTTGTCAGTGGAAATTGAACATCAAGTACCGTTTTATTCTTTTTCATTCTTTTTTTGTAACCGTTTTCATACAGATGACCTGAATCTCTCTCACGCTCAGATCCACAATATTGTCATGTTGTTACTGTACTGACAAGAGTCTAAAGTAGACTAGACATTTGCATTTCCGCCCGTTTCAAGGTAAATGCCTCTGCGCAGTTATGCAAATTTTTAGTTAACATTGAGTCGTCATAGAAAAGATCGTTGCGCGGGGCCCCCAAAAGCGCGGGGCCCTAGGCCATGACCTATTTCGCCTATGCGTAAATCCGTCCCTGCTTGCATATATTTGTTTTTAGACCCGTCTGAAAACTTCATATGACTGTTACGTCACGGTATTGACGTCAGGACCTTTGAATAATGCGAACGTGACCAAAGACGTATTAAAAATTGGTGTTGATATTTTGATATGCTCTTTTCCGAATTGTACAAAACCATGGTGGGTAAAGTTACTTTGTTAGGTTTTAGGGGGGCGATAGCCCCAATCGCCCCTCATGAATCCGCCCTTGGGTTGGGGAAAGAATTCAGTAATATTTGGTAGTCAAGTCTCATAACAGCTTAGCTACGGTAAGAGAGATGAAATATACTTCACAAAACTGCTGTGACAAACCAATGGACGGCAAAATGACCTTATATCGCGAATGTTATTTTCTGAATTGTACAAAATTATTGGCGAATAAAGTTACTTTCGTAGATTTTAGGCGGGCGATCGCACCAAACGCTTCCCGCTGTCCTTGGGTAGGAGTCGCTGACATTCGATATTTTGTAAATCGTAATTATTCTCAATCGTTGACATTTGCAATTTGCAATTATTACGTAACATTCCGAATTCAACTTGGCGCCCTCAAAATGTTACGCCCGGGAAAGATGTCCCCTCTTTCTTCCCCTTGGTTACGCCACTGATGCTCCTATTCTTCCTTTCTTTCACTCTTGCACTCTTTGACGCTTGGGCATGAGCGATCGCTAGGCCAAGGGCGTACGCAAGGGGTGGATTGGGGTTAAAAAAACCCTGAGCTTGATATTTTACAAAAATTTTATTACCTGCGCAAAGGAGGTTATTGTTTTCGCATACATTTTGCTTGTTAATTTGTCGACTTAATGCAAATACCACGGAATGAATTTGCATGCAAATTTCAAGGAACATTGTAAATGGGCCAAAAAGTAATAATTTATAAGTTTCGGTGTGAACCTAGGTTATCGTTGGCATCCAGAAACCATCTCACCACTTTTTGCAGACCTTTCGTGCACTACGCATGTTTAAGATTGTGTTCCGCGATATTCCCCTTTATCCAAAACAGTTGTCATTACTTCGTCTGCTATGGCTGAGCAGCGCAAGTGCTGACCGCATTGGCTACATTACCTGGTCATATAGCATGATAAAACTGTTGTCCGAGCTCAAAAACAGCAGTAGCGCAGCCTGATTTTTCAATTGTAAATTGTTCTGACGCATTGATAAGTGTGCTTTACTCCCCTGCTTTGACGCTCAGCCCAGGCCCGTAGCCACGGGGGGCATTCGGGGGCAGTACCTTACCAAATTTCTTTTGCGCCCCCCCAAATTTTCTTGTTCTCAGAAAAATTTTTTTAAACATATAATAAAAACAAAAATCGAGCCCTCCTAAAAACGTATTTTGCCCCTCCAAACCTCAAAACCTGGCTACTGGCCTGGCTCAGCCTGATATTTTTGCAGTTATGAACTTCTGTGTTGCAGTATTGAGTTTATTTTCCTCCGATATATCCTAACCTGGAGCGCTAATGGTTATAATCAGTGCAATGACACATAAACTACGGGGAGTGCATATAGAAGCATATGCATATTATGTCAACAAACTTCGCCAAAACGTTGGTTTGGAAACATGAATATGACGTCACAAACGGCGTACACCAAATGCAAATGATCACCATATGCCACTGAACGAAACCCCCCCCACGAAAATTTTCTGCGTACGCCACTGCCCTAGGCGCCCTCCATCAAAAAATATTGTACTGCATACACTGTGAGATCACTTAATACAGTGAGTTCACATCATGAGTTTCTGTGCATGCGGCAACGACTTTTAGTTGCGTTAGTGTTTGAATAACCTGAACATGCAGGCGTGTCCTGCAACGAACATAATAACTGTTTCTCAGTGAAGCCGCCGCCTTCTTCTAACAATTCCTGCTGCGCGCTTGTTTACTGTCAAAATTTTGCAAAATACCATCTCAATATTTTGAACACACAAAGTACTTTCAGTCTTTAACGAAGAAAAGGTAAAAAGTGTCGGAAAGAACGAATTGTTAGAACGTTTTGAACGGAATATGTCTTACTGTCTTGGCGGGTAGTAGCCCAATGCTTTTTTTACTTCATAACAAATAAGTTCCTTAAGTCTATTTCAAGAATACTATTTGAAAGGTAACAATGGCGCAGCCAGAATGAGCCCGAAGAGACCATGACCTCCCCAGAAAAAAACTTGCTAAGAGGTTTGCTGATGCTTTACATCAATATGCAGCTGTTAAAAAATAAACGGAAGGAACAGTCGGACTCAAGACGACGTCAATGACTGACAACGTCACTGACTGGCCCCTCCCGAGCAAAACTCTTGGCTGTACTACTGAAAGTTCAGGCACTGTAGTTCGGAAAGGCTGAAGCACGAAATTACCGCACTGATGAATAGCTCGCAATCTTTTTGTTTCAGAGACCGAAGCATCGGAATCAGATCGACGGCTCAAATGGAATGAAACGTGGGAATTGCAAAAGATGTATACGGTAAGAAAAATGTTTTAAAATTTCTCTAATGTCATCGAAGAGAACATGTTGAACTTTGAAAACAACTCTGCTTGGGTTACTAACAAGAATGAATTGTATCAATGACCAGAGTTGCAGTAATTTTATGTACGTTATTCATAATGTCAATGCAGTCGTGATTTGGAATTGTGAGTTGTGACTGTCTTTTTAATTAATAAGCCTTTCAATAGATGACCAACAGAGACAGTAGACAGTTCAATCTATTGCAATTAAACCAAAGTTATTCTTTTTCTGGAATTATTTCTCCGTCTAATTCAATTTGGAAAAAAAGAAGTGATAGAAAGTAATGAATTGCGAAGTTTATAGTCATTCTATCAAAACAAAAAAGAACAGAAATGTGCGCTTTGAAAATTTTATTCGACTGAAATGTTATAGTGCGTAAGCTGTTGCATAACAGTTTTCTTTGAAATATTTAAGCCTAAGGTCTAATTCGCCCAGTACAAATTTTGTTTTTTTGCAAGGTTTAATTTCTAAAGCGTTAATTTATATTTCCTGAAATGAAAAAAATCATTACTAGGAACTTGTTTTTTTCTAACTTTCCCTCCAAACTTTAGATCGTAGGTGCTTTTGAGAGCTTGTTCAAATTGGCGTAGTCCAATTCACTAGGGCACTGTGACGATAAAAGCAAAAGTTGTGACCCAGGCGTTTGCCATGTGTGTTTTGCATTTTAGTTCAAATATGAGAAAATCAATCTTTGAACCATATGGGCAATGCCTACCTAGTACCGAACAACTTATTTTAAGAAAACATCTACTTTTTCTTGTGTTTAGAGCGAAAAGATACCTTTTAAGCCCGAGAGCATTTGCATCATGCATTTGATATGTTCGTTTCTGCAGGCAATCTATGTGCAACGGTTGGCATATTTTGCAAAGCTTCCTACAAATGCTCCATACCACTTTGGGCATGTGGCTGATGCTGATCTACATGAATTTTAACGTGTGGCTCATTATAAGCCTTACTCTTGGTTCTGGCATCGGCTACTTTTTCTTTGCTTGGATAGCATGCACTGACGTCGGCATTGACGAGCCTTGTCATTGACAGAATCAGTCGAGAAAAAACTAGCTACCATTTTGTACAATCTATATAAACGAGCCGTTCTTCTGTATTTGTCATTTTTGGTGCTGAAGTGAAACGTTCATTGAATATTTGCTGTAAGTTACTGCTTACAATATGGGAATTTCAGGCTGATTTTAATTAAAGCGTGTATGTTATGTTGGATCAAAACTTCATTCTAAGTTTTACAAGTTTTCCTAAATATTATTCGAAATACTTTATGTTGTAAATTATTTATCACAAAAAGAGAAGTAAGAAATAAAAATGAAATAAAAGATACTGTATTACGTTACTTGCACTTGCTTATATATAATACTTCGTTTGTGTTATGCGATATCTTGCAACGTCAGAGCAGAATGCATAACTGCATGAATGTATGTCGTTTGTTATTGTTTATTGTGCTGGGTGCAATTTGATTTAACATGCGTATTGACCGACTGAGTTGCGAGGGAAAAAATGTAAAATAAAAGAACTCGCAGGTTTGATCCAACTATACCACAAAAGTCTACTTAATTAATGTTCAAAGTAGAAAAAATTATTTCACATCTCTAATATTTGTCTCAATAACGATTATTATTCAAAAATCTATTTTTTGCTTTTTTGGCGGTATCGTTGTGGAAGTATGAATAAAGTCTCTTCTCGGAGTTTCAAGTCTTGATACATTTCTGTACTGCGGCAACCCTCACTGGAAGGCGCGCACATGCGGTGATTTAATCTAAGTAAGAGAAGCTTTGATTAAGGCTGGTCTACACTGAAGACGAGCCAGGAGTTGCCAGGCGTAATCTTTTGTTTTATTGTACCAGGTAATTCTGCGCCATGCACGGCTCGGCATGGTGTTTCCTAGACGCAATAAAACAAACCAAGTATTGCACTTGGCAACTGCTGGCTCATCCGCTGTGTAGACGGGCTGTAACGTAATCCTGAATTACATCTGAAAACTTAGTAATCCACTTTGAATGATATAGAAACACAGAAAGAGATTCAACGCCCATCGCCCGAGTTTTTTCATTTTCAGTCACTGGCAAGTTGCGAAGCAGTTGAAGATATTTACCGTCGGGGCTAACCTTGTCTTTTATTTCATAGCCCAAAATCGGAAGGTTGTTGTCAAAATGCTCTTCGATTAATTTAATTCTAAACTTCTGCACGTGGCGGCTTCGAAAATTCTCTTAGTGTTGATCATGGTCTTCCTGTGAATGGCTGTAAATAATAATGTCGTCTAGTACGGAAATGCTGCGTTCTCTTCTTGCATTTATCTGACTCATGATACGCTGAAAACACGCTACACCTTGCTTACACAACCAAGGGTAAACGCGCCAAATAGTACACGCATCCAGTCGCTTCAAATGCAGTAAACGCTTTATAATATCCTTGTAAAATAATTTGGTGATACGCGCTCTTCAAATCAAATGTGCTGAAGACGCAAGACTCAGCTAGTTTATTAACAAGTTCAGTGATGTTAGGTAGTGGGAATGCGACCAAGTGGGTGAATCTATTAATTGTACTTGGGAGTCCTTGCTAAACGTCTTTTGTGATTTTCACCTGTCACGACTACCACCAAACAGCGCCACAGAAAATGACCAGGTTTTTTAACGTTCTGAGACTTGCATTTACTCATGAATGGTTTCTGACTGAGTCCAGTTTGTGGATGCTAATAAATGGCGTGCAAAGACTTCACTTTTAGTCTTGACAAAAAGCTTTTCCACAAGGTCAGTCGTTTCAACTAACTGCGTCGTCGATATACCTACAAAGTTTAGGGGTCACAAACTTTGTCAGGACTTCATCTTTGCCGATTCCTTGACTAGGCACTGTCTCTGTGAAATTCTCCAACGTTGTATTTCAGTGCAATCAGCTCGACGAAGCGTCCTGCGCACTTGGATCAGTACCTAGTGGGCCAAGGCACAATACTTTGTCTGTCTCATCAAATTCGTTCTTAAAGCTTACTTGAATTATGTGTGTTAAATTGAAAAAGAGAAGTGGTCTGACTTGCCACTAAAGTGACAGTGGTCCTGTTTAAAAAGGCTTCAACGAATAAATCGCAACCATTGGCTTAATGAGGGGGGGGGGCAAAGAGGCACAATTACCCGGCGCCGAATCACTGCGGGGCGCCGAAAAGTCTCAACAATATCGCAAGTACTTTCTTCAATACAGTACATTTGCTTCCGAAAGACCTCCGATTCGAACGTGGGGGCGCCACACTTGCTTCTTGCACCGGGCGCCATCTAACGAACCTCGTTACGCCACTGCCTGACCGCAGCTGAAAATGATAATAACGCATAACGACTCCTGTGTACAAGGTGACTACCAAAGCGCTGGAAAAGTAATTTGCCAAATATCGTTTATGCAGAAGGCATTACATGTCAAAAATCATAAAAATGTTGCGGATACATTTTTAGCATTTTAAATAATTTTATTATGGAAGTACGATTCTGTTAAATCTAGGAATCTGGACTGTAAATTGTTTCCATCTTAGTCTCCTTTCTGCAAAACAACACACTGAATTAGGACGCAATGTACAGACATTCGTATCACAATGAATGCCTGCGTTATAGGCATTTGATTATAATTAAAGGCGTTGAAAATATCATTGTAATTAAGTCGCACAGGCACAGTCTACATGCGATAAAATCAAGGTTTACGGCAAAGTTATCCCGTGATATAGCTTTCCTCAGAGAAATGTTCCTTCAAAATTGAGCTTTGAAACAATACAGATTGACTTAAATATATCCGTCACATAGTCGACCCCATATCCGACCCCGTTTCCAATTCAGAAGAGGTAAATTTCGTGCTTTGTTGAATTGGTTTTGTAACAAGTAGCGATGGTGGTTACATTTGTTGACGTTGAAAACGTTAGAAATAAATTAAGGAAATGCCAAGACCCAAACACTCTATCCTAATTTTGGAAATGGCTTATTGTGGTCTTCCACATTTTCAACGCTTGGGAGAACATGAAACAATCCTAAAATGTTTTCAAAAACCTTTGTCGGTTGTGAGAAGTGAACGTGCGTGGAAAAAGGAACACGTTCCTTTTGCTACGCAGCTCCCGCATCAGTTTCTCCAAATAAGCATTGTAGTCAGAAAGGCAGCGAACTGAGACGTTAAAAGAAAGCGGTAACGTGCTTGAGACCTGCGTGTATTTTTCTAGACAATACATTGTTAGGATTTTCATGCTGAGAGATGTAAAACATGATGTGCAGACAATTGAGACCAATTCATTTGAGACCAATTCATTTGAGACTACTTCATTTGAGACCACGTTCATTTGAGACCACGACATTTGAGACCTGTGCATTTGAGACCACATTTATATGAGACCACAATCATATGAGACCACAATCATTTGAGACCAGTTCATTTGAGCCCATATTCATTTGAGACCACAATCATTTGAGACCACATTCATCTGAGACCACAGTCATTTGAGACCACATTCATTTCAGACCACAGTCATTTGAGACCACATTCATTTGAGACCATATTCGTTTGAGACCACATTCATTTGAGACCACAGTAATTTGAGACCACAGGCATTTGAGACCACATTCGTTTGAGACCACATTCATTTGAGACCACAGTCATTTGAGACCACAGTCATTTGAGACCACATTCATTTTAGACCACATTCATTTTAGATCACTGATTTTATGCCATGTGAAAGAGAAGCTGTTTTGATTTACTGTGTGTAAATCCCATTTTTATGATCTACCTTCCACTTCTTTGACTAGGGACTTGACGTTATCTGCTAAAACAGTCGCGTTTGTAGAGGTCACGTGTCAGACGATTTGCTCATACTCAATTGCATTTCTCTTCGAAATGGGCCACGAAATTTTTCCCCTGTGAGTTTTTCGACCAACGCAAAAAGAATTTTTTTTCTCGTCTTTCATTTTTAGTTGAAAACTAAAACTATTGTGGCGCCTCGATAAAGGAAACGGGCAGGAACGCAAAACATGTAATTCTTTGACGTGGTCTAAATTAGATTTTAGAGGGTGCAACCCTCCATTCCAAGCCCGAGGTATGAAGAGTTTTCAGGCCTCTGCGGTGTTTTAAAGTGCGGGCAGAGCCGAGTTAAATGGTAGGGGGGCAAAATGGTTCAGAACCACTGTTGCAAAAGTAAGAAAAACCTTAACTATCACAATATCTTACTTTCAAGTCAGAATGATCAACCGGGTCTGTAGTATTGTAATGATCTGAAAAGAACTGAGCTGTAATGAGTAGGTATATAATAAAATATCCATAGCTTTTGTAGCTGTATGGAGTCATGCTGTTAGCAGGGAGTATGACTAAGATATGATGTCATTGCATATTTAAGCGTGAAATGCACGGCACGCCATTGTAAAGTAGGAATGTTCACTAGAAAACATTACGTTTACAAGCAGTAGCATGCAAGTTATAAATAATTGGTAGCGAACTAGCATTGCTTTGCATAACAGTACATTATCAGGAGGATAAGAAATCAATGTAAACAAATGCGGACTTTTCTTGAAGTTTTCATCTGTGCAGTGGCGTAGCAAAGGGGGGGGGCCTGGGGCCGCGGGCCCGGGCGGCACTTCGCTTGTCAAAAATAAATTTTTGGAAGTTTAAAATTTCTAGCTTTTTGTTATTGTTTTTAATAAAATTTTAAAGGATTTAAAAGTTCCAACTCTTTGCAATTATTGTGTTTAGAAGTCCTAGACTGGTAGGCTAGTCTATAAAAACATGTCATGTAACTGTGGAGTGAGCAAATTGATGAAATGTTTATTCAAAAGTCTGGGGCAAAAATTCAATGTACAAAAGTGCCCCAGTGTTTGTCTTGAAATTAGGGTTTTTATACACACTTACTTGTGTGGCAATTGTGCCCCAGTCTTACACCTTCCTCGCCAGGCAAAGCCATTTCCGCCAACTCAGTCAAAAGTCCTTTGAACAAACAAAAGAGATGACATTCGACTGCGGACTAGCAAACATTAGGGCGGGTGTTGCTTGGCGGTTGATATTGCCTTTCGTCTCAAAAATCTGATAAAAACGTTTTGCATGAAATCACGGTAAATAGTCAAGGCTAGCTTAACCTTTTATCTCCTATCGTTGGTTCCTCAGTAACTCCCCAACGGCGCATCACAACGTCACCTGACACCAAGGCATTGGCGAAGAAGATTTCGCTGGAGTGACGATAGTTCGGTGGTAGAGTTCCGCCTCTCAACTGGAAGGTTGTGTGTCCAATTCACCGACACTGAGTGTAAGGCCGTAACGCCCCTTGGGCAAGATCATTCGCCTCAACCATATGTTTAGATATGATTGTGGTGAAGGCTTTTAGGGGTCGTTAATCAAAACAGTTGTACAACTTGGCAATGGCTGTACTGAATAAAGTGGTCAAACTCACTTACCGTCAAAGGTAAGAATTTGTAATCACCGCTGAGCATTTAAGTAAGGCCTATGTCCCACTTGGTATGGTTTGATAATACAGTTTTCGAAATAGACGGTACTCACCAGTCCTGTCGCCACGGGGGCTTAGCCCCCTAAACAAACCTCCAATTCTTGAAATATGAAGCACTATAATTCAGAGGATTTTTTGTCAAATTTTAGAATGTCAACTGCCCCCTGCACAAACGTGAAGTCCCCCAACTGAAGACTTTCTGGCAATGGTTATGCTATGCACGTGTAATTGGAAGAGGTCCAAAACAACAGCTAGACCAAGTGCGCAGGTCACGATGAAGACTGCAAGCCAGGGCTTCTAAACTATAGTTTTAAACCTGTTTAAGATATTTTTCAAAATGGGTCCCCACACCTACAGAGGGCTCCTTGCAAGTGCCGACAGAGTTAACGTTAGAAGTCTTTTATATATACTAAAAGGATTAAACCACTACTGAAACGTGATGTGAACGATGAAACATTCTTTACATCATTGCAAGATCATATCATTAGATTAGCCTGGTATATGTAGGCCTAGTATATATACTACTTTTTAATTAAAGATGGGGATAATATACGAAGTTTGAACATACATAAATGTTTACATCTGTAAAGTAGCTGAGCCGCCATCGAATCCCTTAATTTTTTCGTGTGATCTCTAGAATGAGTAAACTATTAAAGAGTCATGCTGTGAGCTTACCGAAGATTAAAAACCAATAGGGTAGAAAATTTGGCGAAACATGTCGGGCTCGTATATACATATGTAAAGAAAGCAAAAAATATAAAAATTAACAATAAGAAAGGTGGTGATAAGCAGAAAAAGCAAGACTCATACTCGATAACGAAAAACAAGACCTATTTCAGTTTGTGAGTGTTTGATTGTGATTTTCAAGGTGCTTTATTAATCCATATCTTTAAATATGCGCAAAACATAGTCTTTCATTTTAAATTTTTGTAAGCAAATTAGAGGGGTGGAAAGGGCGGAACTTTTATGGTCGGCCCCGGGCGGCACTTAGCCTCGCTACGCCACTGCATCTGTGGAAAAAAATCTGTTTTCAACACGGTAACCAGTTCCCACGCTAAACTGTGCTTTACTTTGCGATTCATCACTGCTTATTATGAGTGCGAAAGATAAGAAATCAGAAGTTTCCAGCTATTTTTAAAAAGTCAAATGTGAATTTATTGCTAGGAGTCATACTTTATATTCGAACAAAGAGCTTACAAACACTTTATCGCATTTGCGGTAATGCAAATGTGTGCGTGTTGGAAAGAACACATGACAGTCCACTGCGTGTTTTGCGCTCTTTGCATGGTTTACCCTGGCAGAGCTGTTAGCTGGAATTGTCAAGACTGCAACAGACAAAGCATACAACGAGTGCAAATGCTCGGACACAAATGTAGTTTTCCAAAGAGCCATTTTCTTTATTCTGGTCGTAGAAAATGACAAAAAGTCCTCAGGTATTGACGGTAAAACCAGCGACTGCCCTTCCAAAAATTGTTGATATTACAGTTATCATCAGATTCCTTTCTGCCAGTAACTGTTCGCTTAATCGTCTGAACTTGTGATTGTTGTTTTTTCGCTGATGTCCTCGCAGACCGCTGCTTGTAAAAAAACAACCAGATTAAATTACTTCAAAGAGTTTGGCACATTTTCATAATTTATGCACTTGATTTAATTATATTTTCTTAGTTTGATGTACTTGATTTAAGCATATTTTCTTTGTTTTGTGTACTTGATCAACTTCAAACTATTATCATAGTAAACTAACATCTGCAAGAAACTGACAAGTCCTAGTAGTAGGCTTCTGAAGTTAACTCAATGATCGACTGGTGATCGAGCCTTTTCGTCCCCGTTTGTGTTGTTTCGCCTCCTATTGCTCCCTTTACTTTTTTCGCCCCCTTGTCCATCAAAATCGCCACCAAGGGGGCGATTCCGCCCACTTTGAGAACCACTGGGTTAGAGAGTGACTCGGCAAGAAACGACATTAACCCAAACAATAAGAAGCTAGAGATTACAAACAGAAACACCTGAAAAATAACATGTCAATATGGCCAGCCACGCTGAGTGTCAAAAGTGCTTCGAAGCTTATGTCGTGATTTCCACCTATATTTTCAGGTACTCTGGTTAACGCCACTGCTTTAACGTTGCTGCTTGAAAGCTTTGCTGCAAAAAACGATTCAGTCACGAGGTTTTAGCTATCACCGCCAGATTCTTGCGCTTTAACTCCTCACAAACTTTGCGCATTTCAGCTCCTGAAGGCATTGCAAATTTCGGCATCGCGCTGGCTAAACGCTAGAACGCGGTGATCTCGTTTTCTGCTCTTTCGTTCTACAAATCGACTGATGAAAACCTTTTCTGATGGAACACGCATAGCATATGGTGCAAATGGCTTGACATTACCAGTTTCATGTGTTTATGATGTTACACAACGATGGTAGCCATCGGAAGAAAAGAGCGTTTCCACCATACGTTGTCTTTAGGATGAAACAAAGGCCACAGTTCGGCTGGGCAACCTCTAGAGTAGACGATACAAGAAGTCATGGGAGGGTTTCGATACTATATAGCAGGGATGGCCAAACTGCGGCTCGCGAGCCGCATGCAGCTCTTCAAACCTGTGCATGCGGCTCTTTGAGCTTTTCGAAAAATTATATATTTGTTTTTCATTTCTACTGCAAAATGTAGAAATATTGTAAAATAATGCTGTGGTAGCTAGTACAGTATTACTTTTGCAAGTCGTTCCTAAAACAGTTTGATGTCACAGAAGCGTAGATAACAAATAAATTAGTGTTTTTAGTTTTTTTATTGCGGCTCTTTGTAACTTGGATCTTACGATTTGCGGCTCATACATAGAGCAGGTTTGGCCACCCCTGCAATATACTGTAGTATATACCAATGGTTCTTAACCGGGGCGGTGCGCCATCCCAGGGGGCAGGGCCGGATTAAGGGTGGGGGCAACGGGGGCAATTGCCCCGGGCCCCCCGCGGTAAGGGGAACCCCGTGATGAAATTTATTTGTTTCAAATAAAATACTCGTTTGAAAAATTTTGTAACTCAGAAGCGATATAAGAATACAGCTCTATATTCATTCCTATATGTTGCGTTAAGTATCAAGGGGACAAGGGTCCCCAACAGCAACTGATTTATCTACAAGTTTGACTGTCTGCCAGTTTTAGTAAACGCTATTGAATAGCCGTATTTTCGGCTATTCAATAGCTATTAATAGTATTTTCGGTATTATAAGTATTTTCGGTTTTATTGAATGCAAATTTATTAGATTTCGCTGGTGACTTTTTTTCTAATAATCGTTCTTTTGGCATGGGTATGACTCTCTACTCGTGCATCACGCCTATTGCACAAATGTCACGAAAAGATTACTATTTGCGTGTTAAAAGCTAGTGGTTGCTGACTGCTGTTTAGTATCAATCAACGTTGCCACTGGGGTCAGTCTTGTTAACATCAGATTGTTGCCTTCTTCAACATGAGATAACATCAAATTTTTACGCTACGGTTTCACATAAGCTAAATGCTTATGTCAACAAACCTAACAAAGCGCGAGTACCCTCGTTGAATCTGAAACAGAACGAAATATCGCCATTAAATGGAGAAGTCGTTTATAATTTACGTAAAATGTTAGTTTCAACGCAGCGAAGAGAGCTACTTTAGTTTGAAATGATAACCAAACACACATTAGGGTCAGTGGCTTAACTGACAGGGGGCAAAGGGGGACCTTCTCCCCTGGCAAGCTCAATGTAAAAGCTGGCCCCCCTCCATTTGACATTTTGATATCTAGTGTTCTATAGGTTGTTTTTTTTGCGTTTTTCGGGGTATTTTCATTTTTTTATCTAGTACAGACATCCACGACATCCAGAGACTCACTATCTTTCTTAACTTTTTTCTGAGTTTTGGCTAGTGGGCCCCCTTCATCTAAGCTTTCCCCCCAAGGGTCAAACCTAGGGTTGCCAGATGCGTTTTGTAAAAATACTGGCCATTTTGTCAACAGTGCCAGAGGCCATTTTGTCAACCCAGATCTAAGCTTTGTCGTAATTCGTAAGCTGCACAGGGAAAACAGAGACAATGAATATTGTTAAGCCACAATTTGCCCTATTTTGGCTGGCTCATTGACATTTTGGTGTGTGTGTGACGTGACAATCGCACCAAGGATTGCGGCAACAGCAGCAAATAAAGTTGGCTGAGGGAACTGTCCTGACAAGTTTCACTACTAGAATCATTACAATTTGAGAAAATCGGCGTTAGTTCTTTTCAAAGTTACGGCAAATTATTTATTTTCGAAATACCGGCCTCGGGCACTGATTTTCAAAATACCAGCCTTTTACCGGCCTCTGCTAAATTAGCAGTGAAATACCGGCCAGGCCGGTGAAATACCGGCCATCTGGCAACCCTAGTCAAACCTCTAGTTAAGCCACTGATTGGGATGAGAGGTTGATGAAAGAAACTTAAAAATCATGAATCTAACTTATTTTCGTCCTGAAATGAGAGGAAATGTGGAAAAAAACAAGAACCCAATCAACATCAGATTTGTCGCCAAAACATCAGACATCAGAAATTTATCTGAGAACATCACATCTGATGTCATGTTAAAATATCAGAAGTGGCAACACTAGTATCAATGATCCCGAACTTTTGGTGCTGTCTCGAGGCCGCCGCAACCGAACTGCACCTTTGTTTCGTCATAAAGCGTAACGTGTGGTGGAAAAGTACTTTTCTTCCGATGGCTACTATCGTTGTGTTACATCATAAACACATGAAGCTATTCAAGCCATTTACACCACATGTTATTGCGTGGTTCGTCAGAAAAGGTTTTAATCAGTCGATTTGTAGAACAAAAGAGCAGAAAACGACATTGCAATGTTTAGCTAGCGCGATGCCGAAACCTGTAATGCCATCAGGACATCAGGAGCTATGAAAAGCGCAAAGCTTCTCGCAAGGATCTGGCAATGTTAGCAAAAACGCCGCGACCGAATCGCTTTTTCTAGCATAACTGTCAAGCAGCAACGTTAAAGCAGTGGCGTTAACCAGAGCACCTAAAAATTAAGGTGAAAATCAAGACATTAGCTTGAAAACAAGTTTCACACTTAGCCTGGCTGGCCATGGTGTTTTTGTTTGTAATCTCAGGTTTCTGCTTATTGTTCGGATGAATGTTGTTTCTTGCTTAGTCACTCTGTAGTCTGTGAAATAGTTTTTCGTGGTAAAAATACACCCTAGTGTCCATATCACAAATTCCCTTCTCGGAGCTAACTGTATGTGAATTTGAGTAAGCACATTCTCGACTACAGGAAAAAACAAACGGGAACCTTGCTAATCAGCGAAAACATAACTTTTACAAACGATGACGTCATGAATTACGTCATAGGGGCCCTCCAGTAAAAATTGCCCCGGGCCTCCCTACCTTTTAATCCGGCTCTGCCAGGGGGCGTCAATAAATTTCCAGGGGGCGCGAGTCCATACGCGCACTGCAACATGGAAAGTTTGACCAATAAATGTACCAATAAATACATTTGTTTGTACAGTTTATTTACGTCAGGGGTGCTTGAAACAAATGACGATCACTTTAAAACCACTTCTATACACTAAATAGCAACCACAGCAGGACTAGCTTTAGCACGCCAATATTATCGTGTTCGCGACTTTGTGCAGTGGGCGTGAAGAACGAGTAGATAATCATACTCATGCCAAAAGACCGATTATTAGAAAAAAGTTACAAGCAAAATGCAAATATATTTGCATTGAACAAAAACTAAAATATTTACATTCAGTAGTGATTACAAAAACTGGGAGCAAGTCAGAAGTGTAGAGAAATCAATAGATGTAGACCTACTCACTGAAACATCGGAATATGAATTTGTATCCTTGTATCGCTTCCGAATCACAATTTTTCAAAGGAGTATTTTATTTAAAACAAATAATTATCATCACGGGATGCCCCCTTGGAGTGAGGGGCCCGGGTCAATTACCCCCGCTGCCCCCCGTTGATCCGGCCCTGATTGCGGGTGCATTTACAAACCAGCGTGAGTCACCCCTGGACACGGAAGGATGCAACCTTGCAAAATTTCAAATGAATAGCACCTTGGAAAACTTCATGTCTCCAGCACAGAAGTGAAAGGCAGATCATTCAAAGTGATACACAGTAAATCAAAACAACTTCACTTCAACATGGCGTAAAATGAATGTGATATCAAATGAATGTAGTCTCAAATTAATGTGGCCTAAAATGAATGTGGTCTTAAATGAAGTGGTCTCAAATGAATGTGGTCTCAAATGAATGTGGTCTCAAATGAAGTGGACTCAAATGAATGTGGTCTCAAATGAATGTGGTCTCAAATGAATGTGGTCTTAAATGAAGTGGTCTCAAATGATTGTGGTCTCAAATGATTGCGGTCTCAAATGAATGTGGTCTCAAATGAAAAAGTCTCGAATGATTGTGGTCTCAAATTAACAGATCTCAAATGAACGTGGTCTCAAATGAAGTGGTCTCAAATGAATAGGTCTCAAATGAACGTGGTCTGAAATGAACGTGGTCCCAAATGAACGTGGTCTCGAATGAATGGTCTCAAATGAATGGTCTCAAATGAATGGTCTCAAATGAATTGGTCTCAATAGTCATGGAACCGTAAAACACAGCTTTGAACAAAACGTCAAATGTTGAACGTTACTGAGAAAAAGGTCATTGGTCGAAATGTTTCTTGACAACAACGCCAATGACACGTACGATTAAGTTGCAACGTCGGAACCAACTTCAGACTTGATAGAAACGCACGACGTGCGAGCAGAAAGAAGTCTTGAAAAGAAGTCTTGCAAAAAAACACGATGTAAAAAGCTTTGAGATGACCACCTACATTCAAAAGCCAATACGTATGTACTGCTTTTGCTCAGTTCCTTGGTATCATCCTCGATGAGGTAATTCCACATATTCAGCAGTGTAAAAAACTATCTCATTCTGCAAGATTAATTCAAACCCTGCGCCTGCATGCGACGGCTGTGACCAGAAATGCCGTTAAGTATTTACTATCGTTTTGATATTCCAATTTGACCTACGGCATTTTAGTTGAGCTTTGGTAAACACAACTGCACTGCAGTCATCATATAAATTCATCATAAAATTAAGTAAGTAACATTATTATTAATAAAAACCGATCAAACTATCTATAATCTGACCAGTTCCAAATGTTCACAGTAAAAATATTTTTCAATCAGAAGTAGGCAAGTTTATGTACAGATATGGCGAGATATCAAAACATCTTTTGAGTGTGCTTGATAGATGCATTTTTGTATTTAAAAGATAATTCGCGTGGATGGTCCAAGAAGATTTTGAACCAAGAATAACAACTTTTTATTTGAGATGTGTTTCTTAAAAAGACTTGCGAAAGCAGTTTGATTTACAGGGGCTGATGATCTTAAATCATCTTTTGTTACTTTATTTTCAAAATAGCTTACAAAATATTTTTGGAACAAAACTAGTTATTCCCAACAACAGTTACAAAGTAAAGTTGGCATTTTACTGTTAAAAAATAAAAATTTTCAATCGTGAAAGCCTTGGTAGTAACAGATTCGCTAATTTACGACTTTGGTAGTTTTTTTGGGAGTAATAACGTAGATTATGTATGATGTTTTGATAAGTTTTGTAAACTACAGCTGCAACCAAGGCCGTCGACAACGGGGGGTCAGCGGTGCCCAGCCCCCATTTAAAATCTGTGCCTCCCCATTTTATGTTTGGCCTCGGTTGCTGCATAATCCAATATTGTATTTAAAAAGTGTGACCCTACTTGTTGTTTCTTGCCCCCTGCTGCGAAATCTTGGCGGCGGGCCTGGCTACAACACAGCTCTTTCCTATCTTGGGAAATCACTTCTGAGATATTTAATTAAAACAAAATATTGATTTGATTAAAGAAGCTTGTTTCACAAAAATTTTCTACTGGATAACATTCTGCTTTCTAAAAAATTATTAAAAATTTTTTTTACCTAAGAACGTTTGAGCAAAATTCAAAAAAATACAACATAAATATTTAATTTCAAAATTTTTTCAGCGATTGCAGAAAATAATTTTTGATTTTAATAAAAGTGAAAAGTACGCAAAAACATCAGTGCAACTTTCTGCACCATGGTTTGACGGAACCAAGCATCAATGGTGCCACTAACTTGGAGAAAATTACGTTGCAACGTCTGTAAGACAAGTGCAAACGTGTATTGCTCGTAGAGAAGCATACTTGCTCTTAGAGTAGCATGTCAAACTTGGTTCCATCATATTAAGTTTCTTGCCAATGGCACTGTGCCAATGATTGAGTTGAACTATTCATGTGGTGGCGCTGTCGCATGCACAGACGCTTTTCAATATAAGTTGACTTGAGTGCGGATTCGGCTCCTGCCTCGACAAAGCGAATCTCGCACGTTCTGCGGCGTCATCGCCACTCGTGGCGAAACAGAATGTTTCAACAAAGACGTAGTCACTGGAGCGTATTTTGTCTCGAGGCCAGTGCACGGAAAAGACGGTAATTTGTTTGATGCCACAGACGAGATCTCTCTGGCCAGGAAAAAAGAGCCCGTCTCTTTATTCTCAGTCACGTAGACAGCGGATAGGCTCGCTGTATGCAGACGTTAACATCAGTTTTTTTATAGTGCGGAACCTTTTTCAATTTACTGCATGTGATAACAGCGTTTTGAAAAGGTATTAGGCAACACAAAGTTGCATGTCTGTGTAGCAGTAAACTGGAAGTAAAAACAATTGACTTTTTGTTGAACTGCAGAGGCGTAGGTATTTATTTAAGTGATTTTCAATAGTTTGTAGGAAGAAAACAAATGAGTAAACAAGCTCAAATAACAAAACGGACGTCTAGATGCTGTGACGAAATAGCACTTCAGATTGCACAAACTTGATGTGGCTTGTCGAATTATTTCGTGTTGATTTGAGCTTCTTGATAAGCTGTGGTTAACGTTTGATCGGCATTGCTCTGATATTAGTGGAAAAGCTCACCACTGGTGAGGTTTGGGCATCGTTTATGAATAGAGTCTTTGTTTCAATGCCATTTTTACATGCAGCTAAAATTAAAATTAAAATTTTAATCATATTGAAAACTCGTGTTCAATTTCTATATTCTGGCGTTGAAAGAAAACCAGCCACGACATGGTTGTTACCAAAATAGTAGGTAACAGTTGCTGTGGCGCATCACAGGAGTCACAGCTTGACAATGAATGTCGAAAAGAAATCAAATCACATTCCGTTTAGCGACAAACTACCTGATTCATTATATGCTGATTCAATTGCACAACCTTGTTCTGCACATGTGGATAATATCAACAAATGACCCGTTCAACATGTGTTGCACCAACGGCGTCTGTGCACGTTTGAAGCACATATCATTCAGCATTAAATGATGATTCACCAATGCGAAAATGGGCGTATGTATTGAATGCACATGTTCATTCTACCTTTTTTCCAATCCTAATGAATAAATGCATATGGGCACAACAAAATTGCTTAGGACGTTTACGTTTACTTGTTTCAACTGAGCGTACAAGCCATGGTTACTGATTCTCACGACTTTAGGGATTTCAAGATTGTCGTAAAAAGGGTTAGGAGACGCGAAAGTGAAATAACTTAGCTCTATCAATTTACCGAATTTAATACAAAGATGACGATGACGATGGCGATGCGAGATAGTTTTATTTTGCTGCAGTTACGAAATCGCACTGTTGGGTAACTATGGGACTGGCGTATAGCTAAGAGAGACATTTTCACAACTGTTCATGTGGTAATTGAAATATTTGTTGCCAGCTCTAGGTGTGTGGTATCACATCCTTTGTTTATCAGAAAACGTCTGGAAAAGTCGTCGGAACGTGTTAATGTGTAATTATTATTACAAACAAATTTAAAGAACGTTCCAAACTGGTTGATAATCAAAACTGTTTTGCAATATGGCTTCTTGCTCGTTTACGCATTTAAATGAAACAAAAACGAGCTGCGTCGTAAATGATGAGGATGGCTAATCTACAGATCTACAAAGGCATCATGATGAAAAACAAGGAAAGAGTGGCTAGCATTGTAATATGGAGAGTTTCAAAGTGATAACTCAAACTGCAAAAAGTAAAAATAAGGTTTGCTTTTTCACTTTGCTTCGTTGTTTCAAGCTGCATATGCACAGCTATAAATGCTTTGTGTGCCATTGAATTACCTTGACCTCATCTTTTCACGGTTCGTATTTTAAAAAAGGAGCTCTTTACATTAGAGCTTCTTTCTCTACAAAGTTCAGCGTCGATTTCGCATGGCTGTGGTGCTAAACGCCCGAGGTATTCCTGAACGACTATAGCTTCATCATTTCTTCTTTTTACAAGAATTCTACTTCTGCATTCCTAAACTTGAGGACCATTGAAGGGCCACTATGCGCAACTAAGGAGTTACGGTATTCCGTGTATAAGCGCGAAGGCATGGTCAACACAGTTGAACAGGGTACAGCAGCTGACTATATGTTCAGTGCTTGGAATGCAATCGGTGTATGTAGGATAATTTCTATTTTGTGATTGTGACAACGAAAACTCTTATTTTTCTTTTACCTAGAAAAATAATACCACAAATCCTTGCATGACAAATACTGTCACAAGTAGAAGGTTTCAGCAGGGAGCTTTGCGTCAAAGCAATATCTTGCATACTTTCGACGCTTTAACATGGTTTGATAGAGTTGGACGAAGCAATTACCCACTTTACACTGCACTGTTATCGGATTGACACGTGATCGATTCGTCGCCTTTGGCTTACCTTTGTGAACGCACGTATGAACTCGATGTTGGGGCGTTTTTACACTGCAAGGATTCAAAGAAAGCTGGGGAATAGGTGAAAATGGAAAGGTGAAAGCTGATTCCACTACACAAAGGTGCTTTTTGTGGGTGTTGTTGGAATCGCCGAGATGTGATTTATTTAGTGTAGTCCGAAAAATAGCAGCCAGCAGAGAAAATCGTGGAAAACTGCTGGGCGATGAGGTCATGAAAACCGCGTCACATCGTAATTGCAGTCTTCAAATGTCTTGAATAGAATTTGAACAGCTTCTACAGGGCAGGAAATGGGAGATAGTTTTTACATTGCAAAGCCACTTTGTTGATTTCAGTCACGATCATTATTAGCCAATCTGCTCTCTGCAGTACAATACAACAGTGTGTCAAACTTGAGGATTCACAGCACTTTGTAAGTAGTAATCTACGAACAGTAGGTAAGCCACTGCAGTTCACAAAATTGCAACTGTAACCTATTCCACAAACTTTTATGACACATTTTATGCTACTCCATGTGATCCATTATGAACTGAGGAAAGCATAGCCACATAACTGGGATACAAAGTTCAAAGTGTAGCCTCTACTGAAGTCATCCACTTCCAATATCGGGCTACGTATTTTGGACAGAGGTCGAATCACTCTGCTATACCAAAGTGTAATGAAAACCTATTAATCAGTATTGGGGTAATAGTCCTTCAGCCCAGTATCTGATGTCTTGTAACCTACCGAATAATCTTCCGATTTGCTCAACCGATTCAATTTTGGTGATTGTTTCCCTAACTAGGTGTAGTTAGGCTACAAGTAAAACTATTAAATAAATTAATCCGTCGTTTTTGCTACAGATTAGCTTGAATAGGCTAATCTGTTCCACGGTAGTGGTTTTAGCATCAAACAAGTACAGAAAAGGTTGCACAAGACATAATACAATCCACCCAACCTCATTTCCGCTCGAATCCCTTATTATCGGATTCCCAACTTACCTCTGCTAGTTGGATTCGCTGAATCGGGTATGGTTAAAAAATGCGCGCTCAAGTAGTTCGGTGAGACACTCACGGTCGCGTCTGAGTGATTTATGGGATTCCCAATTCAACGCGAATCCGATAACAGAGCATTGTAAAGAGGGTAAGTGAGCCAAAGTAAAACAGGAAATCTCAAGCGTCCTGTAACTCCTTAAAAATTGCGCAAATAAACGAAGCGACTTCTTCCATCATTCACTACAATTTTTGATGGCAACTGAGGCAAAATATCTCACTGACTTTTTTTACAGAAAATGTGCTTTAGCCAACATCTGGTCAGGCGAGGAGCAATGTTAAACGAAGCTCAGCAGCTAAAATACCACGGAATTTTCAGGACGATTTGCCCGGGGGAATAACTGAATTGTCGGAACGACAACAATATAAGAGCAGTTCTAGACAATTGCTTATCTTGGGTGATCAAGTCTTTTTGGGGTCCATTACTTTATATTATCAAACTACAGAAGCCAATTCAATTCACCGACATGCGACATATGGTGAGCCGTCGGTTATTCGGGTTAGCGGTTGACTGGGCTAAAATGTTAATAAGAAAATACAAATCTACATCCGCTTCCGAGTCTATGCAAAATGGGCTTCAATCGGATTAGAGTCCTGACTCGAAGTTACCTAAAACCGGTTGAAACTAACTGAAATATAAATTCATCCACCAACTAATGTACGATCAACTTCAGTGTTGCCAAAACTCCAGGTTTTGAAAAGACATCCGGGCGGAATCAATGTACACGCCAAATTGTGGGAAACCGTTGGAAATTATTAAAGTTTGTGAGGCTACGGCAAAACACTCAAATTGCACACAGAGTAACAATAGCAGATAAAATTTTTCTTCTTGTCAAAATATTTTTCTGACTATAGGTCTACCGCAAATTTCGCAAAAAGCAAGAACTCGTCTCAGTGACAGAATTTCTGCAAGACAGAATGACATCAGAATGGAATAAGAACTAACAGCTAATTTCTGATTACATTTTTTATCTTATAGGTACTAGAGAAAACTGACTTTCGTTTCGAAAATTATAGCTAGACGCAATGGATATGGTCCACATGCACAACATGTCGAACATGCATTCCATGACCAACGCCAGCACGCACCAGATGCATGGCATGGGCAACATGACTGGAATGATTACGAATTCAACCCATCCGCCTCATGTTCACGGCGGGATGATGACTCACGGTACGGGCCACAATCATGATGGGATGATGACTCATGGCATGGGCCACAATCATGATGGGATGAACCACTCGATAACCGATCATTCCCCACACACTGGAGGACATTTAGGGGTGAGATGTGTCTTTTTCTGGTGGATTATTTTTAAAGCGTCACCGTTCTGTTGATTGTGGAGTTTAGTTACTAAAATTTTTACTTTTGTTTGGTCGCCAATTACATGGTTGGCGTTTTGTTGAGTCTATTCTATACACCACAAGCGAACTCATGCTAGAAATACAGAAGATTCATCTACCACGGACAGGTAATATAAATATTTTCTTCTTTTGCTTTTGCTTCCAGCACACGATGAAGATGTATTTCAACTTCGACATGGACATTCACGTATTGTTCTTCAACTGGTTAGTGTCAACAGAAGGACGATTGGCCGCGTCATGCGTTGGAATTTTCTTCATGTCTTTGCTCTACGAAGGGTTAAAAGTTTTGCGAGCTTATCTTCTGAATAAAGCGGTAAGACAAACATCTGCTCTATTCTGTTGCGTTTTATAGGTAAAAGGTCGTGCAATTAATCAAAGGAAAAACTTCCTCGTATTTTGTAGAACTACTTTCATGATCATGACAGAAATTTTGTATACACTATTGACAAAGGTTACTAACCAGCAAGGCATGTGATTAAGAACAGACAGATCTTAACCTACATAGTAAATGCCTAAATGGTACCCATGTACCATACTCTCATTATTGTTTGACATTTCCGCAGATGCATGACATTGCTAACCAGGCACAAAGTAAAAGAACTTTTAAATTTCGATCATATTTCGCATTATGTTCGGTCGTTTTATGTATCTGTGGGATGCAGATCTGCGTTTCAGAAGATTATGTATGCATGTCTGGAGTTAATAAGGCGAAGTTGAACAACTGGTAGAAATTGCTGATCAAACAACTGCAGACAGTTTACTCGTAAAACTGATGAGCGTTCAATGCGCTTTGATATATACGTTTGTTTAAAAAGATGCAGAGGCAGTGTGAATTGGTTCCAGCCACTATTCAAATTTTGTTCTCATCGTTGGGAATGAAGGATTTTCTAGCTCTAGCGGCTGGCGATTTATGGCCAAAAAAGGGCGCGCCAATATGTTGGCGCGCGCGGTCGTTAAAGGGTTGGCAATGCTTGAAAACATATTGCTTCTTAGATAGTCACAGTTGTCAGTACTGCATGTTTCTTATTTGAGCAAGAAGTAGGAAAACTTTAGTTTTCAGATCCTTCAACATTTTTGGTGCTGGTGAGGTTCCGTAGGATTGCAATGCAGTAGCGTTGAACCCTAGAAGCGGCTGCATAATTCCTTCGATGTTTGGAAATACAGGGAAAGTTTATTAGAATGTAGCAGAACTTTTCTCAAGTATTTAGCTTAACAAGCGAAGTAATAGTCTCCACTGCGCCATGGGTACTGCATGAAAGTGATATTTACTGTACTATACAAACGTCTCGACCCGAATGATCCTATTCTTCTTTTCATTTCACTCTTTTCACGGCTGTTTGCTCAGCTGTCCAACGTTTTGTAGTTGCGTCAGTATTTGAATTACCTGAACATACAGGCGTGTCCTGCAACGAACGTAATAACTGTTTCTCAGCGAAGCTGCCGCCTTCTTTCACCAACTCCTGCTGCGAGCTTGTTTACTGTAAAAACTTCGCAAAATGCCATCTCAATATTTTGAACACTCAGGTACTTTCAGTCTTTAACGAAAAAAAGGAAAAAAGAGTCGGAAAGAACGAATTGTTAGAACGTTTTGAACGGAATATGTCTTACTGTCTTGGCGAGTAGTCATAATGCTTTTTTGCTTCATTACAAATAAACTCCGTGAGTCCCTTTCAAGAATACTATTTAAAAGGCAAGTTTGCCTCAGGCACTGTAGTTCGGAAACGCAGAAGCACGAAATTATCGCACTGAATGGCTCGTGAACTTTTTGTTTCAGAGACCGAAGCATCGGTACCGGGTCGACGGCTCAAACGAAATGGAATTTGATAAAAGCGAAAGAAGTGTGCGGTAAGGAAAATATCTGAATATTTCTCTAAACGTCATCGAAGATGACGTGTTCAACATTAAAAACTCTGTTTGGATTTACTAACAAGAACGAATTGTTTCACTAACAGAGTTGCAGCAATTTTACATACGTTATTCATAATCTCATTAAAGTCGTGATTAACAAATTTTTTAATAACTAACCAATGAAAAAGTAGAAAATTCAAACTATTGCAAGTAACTCAAAGTTATTTTTTCTGAAATTATTTCTTCGTCTACTTCAAATTTGACAAAAAAGTGATAGAAAATAATGATTTGCGAAGTTTATAATATCTCTGTTATAGTCCGGTGGCTGGGACCGATAAGCGTGCAATACCGTCCGTACAGCGTTTTTTTGCTATTTCTATACCTCCGAGGTGTACTCTTTAAGAATTTGAGTGATGCCACTCTGTCATCCTTGGGCAATCCCCCCAGCATGCAACTTAAGGCCGCCATTACAGAAAATCCTTTCGTCAATGTCTCAGTCACAATGAATGATATCAAAATAATTTTGGTGTCTATCCCCATGTTTTGAGGAGTAAAGAATTAGATTAAGCCATTTCAGTGAAGATTACGCCTTTATTTTTTGCAGAATACGCATATTGAGATCGTTCTTGCTGAAAATCACGTTTTCGTCCATATCTCAGTTGCTGCACATTGTATCATAATAACCGTGGCATCTATTCGTGTTTAATGAGTAAATAACCAGATTAAACTATTGAAGTATTGATACAGGAATATTTTCTGCAAAAATGTCGAAGTAAGGACAGCCGTTTTTGATAGGTTCAGCAACAGCGGCTTGGCAAAATGACTCTTTAAACGACTTCGCAAAGGGGAATCCCCAAAGCTTAAACGTCGTAGATGAAGTTTTGAGAAAAATGCTGATGCAATGAAGCTGTTCTCAGGAAATAAAAGCATTATTATCATTGAAAGTGAGAATGAGTTGATCGAATGTGATTTAGAAGTAATTGTTAGCAAGACGCATAAGCTTCTGCATACAGATAAGCTTGATTGATAGGCTTTTAGCAGAAAATAGAGGTAATTCTCTTTTTTAGAGCATAATAAGCATTTATCAGGGAAGGAATCAATTTATTCCCCTCCCGATCTACCTCCAATTATGGCCTGTAGGCTAGTAAGACATTTATACTACTGCAAAAAATTTTCAGCAGAGAAAAATTTATAAGCCTACTATATACAGAAATATAAAAATACATTGAAAAAATCCCGTCCTCAAGTGTGTATAACAGCCGAAAGGTTGGTGCTGGTGGATATCGGTTGTCATGTTCATGGCTTGGTTTTTGTTGGAGTCTGACATCTGGATAGAGACAACCTTCATGCGTTACGGAATTGCCCCAAACGAAATCATAAGCATAACCCTGAAGACAAAGGCGCAGCCAGGGGGGGTGCTGAAGGGGCTCAAGCACCCCCCTTAGCGATCAGAATATTGATTTTTATTTCTTAGTTTTTCACCAACATTGTACTGTAAGTCGAGATCAGGTGCATTGCAAAATGTTCTTTGGCAGTACCACAGGCGTAGCAACACATTCGTTATCAAACCAAGCGGTTATGAATTTTCGAGAT
>Ga0210059_1002717_pt1 | contig 27933 bp, 14 predicted proteins | sample Ectturendosymbi2_FD_188042 | JGI IMG/M metagenome (GOLD analysis project Ga0210059, IMG submission 188042) | Ecteinascidia turbinata endosymbiont from Florida, USA - Sample 2 (SPAdes) (version 2) | ecosystem: Host-associated > Tunicates > Ascidians > Unclassified | place: Key West, Florida...
AAGGCTCAGTACTGGGTCAGCTCCTATACACTATGTACACTAAATCAATAGGGGAAATATGTCGTAGACATAATGTGTTGTACCATTGCTATGCTGACGACATCCAGCTTTACTGCGCAGCGGAGGGCAGCGAAGAAAATTCCTATAACGTGATGGTTAGTTTTGCGTTTTTTGTCTTTGTACGTCATACTGCTCATTGTTTCTTGTTATGAGTAAGTTGCATGTTATACGTGGTTAAAAAACATTGCCCTGAGCAAGCCCACTTGAATAGGTGGGCGAAAAGTCGGCTAATAGAAAATCAACAGAAGATCTAATTTATCTGCTTGATTTGAAACCTGGTGGCAAACGCTGCGAAACAACAACATGAGTAGCAAAAAGAACAGCATTTTTCTGGCTATAGTAGTTGCTATCATTTTCCACTATTGCGGATTTTATTAAAAAAAGCCTGCTGCGCATGTCATGTTAGCCAGTGTTTTTCAACTGGGGTTCCGCGGAACCTCAGGGTTCCGCGAGTGGCTGTAAGGGGTTCCGCCGAAGGGGACCGAAGTTGCCTGGGACGAAAATCGCAACTACAGTTCTATACGATTGTAGCAATATAAACACTTGGATCATTGCATAGGGTTCCATAAGCAACGCAAACATTTGCGGAAGGTTCTCCTGCAGCAAAAAGGTTGAAAAACACTGCTGCAAACAGTAGAAGCGATCGATGCTTGGCAAGTATGTTTGACGTGTACATGGACTTTGGAAAAATCGTGATGTGAAAGCAGAAAAGCGAAACAAAGTGTGAAAAACAATTGCAATGTCAGGCTGTCTTCACAGAAATTTTGGGTCCATTCGTCATATCATGTCACGCCTCCCATCTGCAGTGGTGCATCTACAGGTTTGAGCCAGGGTGGGAAAACTTAGCTGATGGGGGTCCATTACCCAACACTCAGAAAAAGAGTTGAGAAATGATGGTAAATCCGGATGTGGATGTACATATTAAAACCGGTAATCACCGAAAAGCGCAAAAAAACAACCTACTGATAACCAAAATAATACTAAACACCGAAATATATGCTAAGTGCGGGCCCGGTTTTTACATTTACCTTGCCAGGGGGTCGGTTAGCACCCCTGCCCCCCGTCAGTTACACCACTGCCCATCTGCAACTTGTTGCAGCTTCGAAGCTATCATGCAGCTCAGGGACGCCGGAAAACGGGGACATAGCGGGCGCATTTCCCCCTGCCCTTTGAAAAGGTGGGCAACGTGGGCGGAGGTGTCTTTTTCATAACAGTACCATCGGTAATTTCATAGTTTATTAAAATCGACTTGAAACAAATCTATTGCAGCTATTGGAACACCCAGTAAATTCAGAATGGCTTTCTATATTTTCTGTTACTATTTTTGAGATCCACGTTGTTGATGAACAGAAATAAGCATAATTAGTAACGATTTTTTTATTTTTTATACGTTTCCGTTGTCCTCAACTCTGTTACTGCCCTATTGCTGCTCCGGCGTCCATGATGCAGCCTTAATGTTTCACGTGAGAACGAATGGCCTCAGTCTATACCTCGGCAGGCGCAACCTTTCATAACGCACGGATCGATTAATATTTCCTATCGCCCAACTTGGCTCCTTTCGAAGGTTTTCATCGCTTGCATAATTAATGGTAGGTGACGTCATGTATTCTAGCCTAGACCTGCGCAGTCGACCCAAGCGCTTCGCCGGCGAAACGGCAGAAACTTTTCTGAAACAAGAAGTCAGTCGCAAGAAGAATTTTTAGTGAGCCAAGTTGGCCACAATTTGTGCAAATCGAAAAATTCAAAAAAATGCAGTTTCTATCTCCAATATTCGAATGGTTTAGAAAAAATACTCAACGCCTTCTTTGTCAAAATATTGGAACTATCGCTCAGCGAATACCTTCCAGGTTTCAAGATGTCAATTTTAGAGGGAAGAACCTGTCTGCAACTTTTAATTCTAATTTACGCTCGACTAAACTCCCATAACTTTTCAAAAGTACACAATCCTATTACAGCTTGTCTGCATACTAGAGGTGGCTGGAGCTACATTTTTAGATTCCGCTCCTGTTCCAAATTTTTGAATCAGAATCCCGGCCCGAAATTTTTTAATTTGAGAATCCGACTCCTGTTCAAACTCCGGCAACCGTCGATGAAAGCGAAAGTCAGTGATGTTTATACTTGAGCAATTGACATTTATAAAGACCACGCAGACTCCTGTTGCTGCCGAAAATAAAAAGTGACTCCGGGTCCGGTTTTTCACACATTTTTGACTCCGGGTCCGAAAAAAACGCAGAATCGCAGCCGGATTCGACTCCGACACCCCGGGTCTTTGGCCACGTCTGCTACATACCTGTCTTTGCAATTCGAGAATAAATTTTTTGCTGCAAGTCGCGAACACTTACTTTCAAAACTCAGTGCTTCATCGCACGCATGAGAGTGCTTTTTTGTTAGTATCAAGAACCAGAAAATCTTTAAGAACTTTTGGACAAAAACGAGCAAAGCATCACGCTTTTTTCTCTTAAAAGCTTTTATGAAAATACAATGAGGAGAATGTTTATGCAGAAGAATAGTTGTCATTAAAGTCCACCAAGAGCGAATTTTCTTTACCTAAACGAGGTTTAGCAGTGCAATTTTAACAAGAAGTTTTTTAACCGGTAAACGAACCACCAAAATCATAAACTAACGAGTTTATACCTGATTGATAAGGTTTTATGACTGCAGCCTAAACAAAATTTTCCTCCGATATAAGGTTGGTGATATCAATACCAACGCTAATTATTATTTGTGACCTGCATTTAGTACCACGGTCACTGCAGTAGCTCACTAAATCCCGCTGATTTGATCGTATCACGTGCCACAGCTACTGCCCTACAATTAATTTGTGAACACAGCTGCCCCCATAGCAATTACGGCGTACCATATCCAGTTCCCATAACGCTACCTCCGCTTTAACATGCAATCATTTAACGCAGTTGAAGACGCGTAATTATAAGACTTCAAGCCAAAATGACCCCTAGGCTATTATTCAGAGACTAAATACGAAATCAGGGGATTTGTAGACGCAGGATATCTAATCAATCAACGCGACGAAAAATGTTTGGATTATAATTTGTTTCCTAAGAGCTCTTACTGAATCCTTCATCAGCTAGTCTATATTTTCATCAGCTGTTTTGACTGTAGCACTTCCGTGCTTAATGAACACTCGCGTTTCAAGTAAATTTACATCTATCAGTGTTGCGCGAGTTAGCCTGACATTTTGGAACAAAATTAACCGTTTCCCGGTTGTTGATGAACAATTTTGTCACATGTCTATCTAAACAAAGGGGAACGGGAACCAAGGTCGAGAACGTAAAGCTGCATCATGGATATCAATTCACTGAAGATATTGAACTTTTTTCTGCTTCATATTCAAATTGTAGGTACAGAGTTACCAGAATGTAGTGTTACTCGGTTGAGATAAAGTTTTTGTTCCAAAAAGTAACAATTCGATTGTTTATCTTCTTATGTCACAAATCTTGAAAAACAAAAGACATGATATTGTTATTTTGACCAAGGATCTAAAACTTCTCATTAGTTACACGTAAGCCACTCTTGGGTGATACCATCAAGCAATAAGTTATGCCCCCATCTAAGACTGATCAAGAAAAACCTGAAATCAATCAAGTTTCTTCCTTAGATGCATTCAAGGACCTTCCGATTCCCTTTCAACCTTGCAAATTTAATTGGCTTGCGATTATTGTGACAAACGTATATATGTACCTCTTGTGGTGACCACGATCATTATAATCAAATTACATACTGTTTGAACCTCAACAAGAACGTCTTCCTTGTGATTTAGTTCACTGATGTGAAATTATAACTTTGTTTTGTGGCAACAGTCGTAGGCTGAGAAGTCAAAAGAAGTTGTGAAATTCGGAAAGCGTTCTTCGTACAGCTATTTTCAAGTTTTAGTTGTTTCATTCGTCACCAGTTTAGTGTGATCAGGGCCGGCCTTAAGCCGATGCAACCGATGCAGCCGCATTGGACCCCGTGCCTCTGGGGCCCTGCGCCATGGTGTTTGGGTAGATTGTTCATTTTTGCCAGAGACACCTTGCGATTGAGAATTCAGTAGAAACGCCATATAAATTTCATTGTTAACAAAGAACGCTCTCGTCAGAACTAGCGAATTTCCTCTCGAACGTTAGCAAAGGTGCTCAATTCTCGTGTTAGTGCTTCACTGTAAATCTGCGCTCTACCCCGATCGCAACACGGTCGACTGAACACGATGACGTCATAAAGTCACTGCTCAGAGGGGCCCCGCGCCCAGGTCTTGCATTGGGGCCCGCACCTGCTAGGGCCGGCCCTGAGTGTGATCACAGTTTTTTGAAACAGAAAGAAGCTTGGTATTTACGCAAAATCGTATCAGCCACTTTAGCGCAACAACCATCGATTTTAAATGAAATCATATCGGGCATTTCGAGAAACAACTGTTTCGTCCACAGGAATGTTTAGTGCCGTTGGCTGACGATGCAACGATCGAATAGCAGTTATTTATTGGAAAGTCTAATATTACTGCATTTAAATCAATGATTTTTGGGTTATTGTTTCCTGTAAATAATCCAGTAAAAAATCTTAATTTTTATTGTTTTTTTTTACAAAAACTTTGCATAATCTGGAGGACTATTCAGACGTTTCGGCACTGGGGATAAAAATACAGAAAACGTTTCATTTCAGTTTTTTTTTATTCCTTCGTTTTAATATACCATATCTCAAAGAAATCTACCGCGTTTGCTTGAGTTTCTACCCTTTCCTCAGCAAAGGGTAATAAAATTGTACAGGTGAGAGCAGCGTTAACTCTTTTCCGCATTCTTCGCTGAACATAATGCAAAACGTATTGGACGCATGCGTTGAACACGGTGTTTTACTTGCGGATAGCCGCCGTCAAAACAGCACCTCCGGCTGAACATAATGCTTGTACGTAATTGGCCGACGTGGGAAAATCAGAGAGCCCTCTAGCAGTTTGAACAAAGCCAAAAGTCTGGTGATGCTTTGCCACAACGCCGACTTTTCAATTGCGTTAATCTAGCGTGCTGTTTTTCAAACTTGCGCTGCTCGAAGGCACTTGAGGTTTTGAACGAATATAACAGGCGTGAGTTTGGAGTGCTTGCTGCGGAGAATTCGCCTCAGTGCCACCGGATTTGATTAAAATCATTAGATTTACGGTTGTTCTCGGTGGGCTTGGCCAATGGGCACTGGAGCGCTACCCGACTAATCTCTGCTCTGTGGATCCTGACAAAAATATTTGTAGCAAATCTTTTTGTGAGAAAACACAACAATTATTGTTGTTAGAAAGCAAACGTGATGTCTCGGTCAGAACTTACTGTATACATAAATGAACTGGTGGTTGAGAAGAACGTTTCCACCCAGCACAGAACAACATCCTTACTCCAACAACTATTACTACGAGAACGTTTACCCAGGAAAATGTTTGTTATTCACCATCGCACAAAAATGTTTACGACGTTAGTAAACTGCACATTAAGCGTTTCAGACCGAAGTAATATTTAACGAGAAGTAAAATAATAAACAAACAGCAAAAACATGCAAACAGTAAAATCGAATATACACATGATAAAAGCTTTCTAGAATAAATTTTAAAATCTGCATTGCGCAACTAACAGGCAACCAGCATGCTTTAAAACCGCCAGGGACCCCATCCGATAACGCAACTTCATCTTCTAAACCACAAAGTGCAGCAAAGCACAAAACTAGCGAATTTCGTGAAAAATGGTCCTCGACCCTGGTGACAATTTCGTTTACGACCAGTAATTTGGGCATCATGGGGAATGACTGGCTGCAAAACCGACTCTCCATGATGGAGGCAGCTCAGGTCGCGAAAGATCAGCCGTTTTTTAACTTCCTCAATTGAAAGCACTGTATAAATTTTAGCCTTTAGCGGATAATAATCAAGTGCATTTGTTTTGCAGTGATTTCAAAACATGCTTCACTAAAGTGGAAGTCCAAATGCGCTTGCAAGAAGGTTGTCACTAATGACAAAGAATTGAAAATATTTTTTTATTGATTTTAGAACAAGAACAAAAAGGCCGGATAGTTTTTTTTTCAGTTCCATAGTCATAGATACACTTTTTTGCTTTCATTGCAGACTGATTTCCTAAAAACTGACTCTTTACATGACAGCCCAACGCAAGTGCTTGAAGCTGATGTTTTCTCTGTTTGGCATGATGTCGCAGTTCATTTGCGCGTCTCAAAAATATTTCCCAAGCCGCAATTTTATGAGCTTTGATTTTCAACCAGGACATCGATTCGATGCGCTTTTCATAAATGCTTTTCATGTGGAGTTGCATAAAACTCTCAGAAGCGCATCCACCAAATGCCAAAACCACAACAATCAGGTATCTGTCCTTCACAAAGCCTTTTTTCTTTCCGCAGTATCACGAGCAAGCACCCGATGGCCATGATCGTTCATTTGACCAAAACCCCCAAACCTATTTTTGCGTAGTATACATAACTGCGCTGGCCTTGTAATTAAAAGCGTACAGGTGTGTTCCAATTTGAAATCGGATAGCGCTTGCTCAAAATTCAAAAAGCTAACTTTTGCAGAGTCGAAACGTTTCGTTTTGGGGTTCAGTAATTGTTTTCTCTTGTGTCGTGGTAACATTTTAGAAGTTTAAAGCGTTTATGTTTTGCCTGAAACTGACTCTTGGGTTGCAATAGAATGAGAACAAGACAGATGATTTACTTCGCTGAAAAGTGCTGAACATCTTGGAGCGTTGTTCTAACGAGGCGCGTCGTTCCAGGTCATCCAAGCGACACACAAGTCATCTGAAGTTATTACTTCTTCGCGACCTAAACCCATCGATCATTACAAAAGAACATCCTGACTAAAACCCAAGGTTTCTAAAAAGATATTCTACAAAAAAGACAAAATAATAAATTCTACCCAAGGTTTCTAGAAAGATATTCTACAAAAAGGACAAATAAAAAATACCAATCGTTTTTGCACATCTCACGAAGCAGCATTCAGTCAAAGCTCATCAATTTCCAGCAGAGTTCGGTGGCACAATGTTTGATTCATTTTAAAGATATAATTTTGATGCTGATAGATTTAAAAGGTCAGTCAAAGTGATGAGAAAAAAATTTCAGTAACTTTTTTAAAAATTAGCTCTTTGACAAGAAGCCGTGTGGTACGGTTTGTCATTTGGGCTTCGAGAGTTTCATGCAGTGCCAGGGTTGCCAGGTTGGTCTTTTTTAGTCCAAATTTCAGAAATTTGGCCTCGTTTCATGTTGGTTGGCCTAAAAAATTTTAGTTGTTTTTTTGGCTTTTTTTCGCCTCGTCTCAAGTTGCCTGGCCTAAAAAAATGTGTTTGGCCTTTTGGCTCTTTTTTGGCCTTTTTTACGTGGAAATAGGTTCTTATCAAGGAAAATCTTGCTATTCCATGTCTTTCGGCAACACATTTGCAAAATTTTTGCAATAAATGCTTTACCAGACGCCCGCATTCTGATATTTGTAATATTTCAGGGATGTTAGATTCGAAATTAAGTTTTTGCGTAATCACTGGAAATGTGTGCACTCACTGCACTGTGTAATGTATATTGTGTTGTAAGCACTAAACTTTCTCAGCGCTTGCAGACAGGTCTGCGTCTCCGCGGTAGAAATGCAATAATTACGTCGAAGTGGAAGGGCTCTTATGATTCTGATCGCAAGTACATGCAGGAGTGAATGGGAGAGACTTTCGTGCAGAAAGTTGCCGGTTGATCACGACGCAAACTGTGGCCCCACTGTACCCAAAGTGTGCAATTGCACAAACCATGAAAAGTCAGGGAAGATCAGTGCTCCAGAACAAAGCCAAGCAAGATTTAATTGTAATTTCGAAGAAAAATTTTTTTGATATTCTTTCAATTTAGATGTTTTTTGTGACAAGGAATGGCAATACCGCAAATAAAGTTTGGCTTTTTTCTGGCCTTTAAACAGTCCGTTTGGCTTTTTCTGGCCTCTTTTTGGCATTGTTTGTTTTTTTATTGAAATTTTCATCTGGCAACCCTGTGCAGTGCTGTAAAATGCATCAAGAAGTGTCGTGTTTACACCATCTTAAATCCTCATGAAATTGATTCTTCCGTATTTGGCTCAAGCGAAGGCTTAGATTGTGCTGTCACTTGTACAATAACGTCCGCCAGCTTTCATACGTAAGTCAGGAAAAAATATTGAAAACCTTCCTTCACGGTTGGTTGACCTTGGTAAGGTCATTAAACTTTACTACGGAACCGGCGCCACCCTGGGTTTAAATCCGACATGATACAGCTGCAACGCCCATTCAATCATATTGATCTTGCTTCAGGCCATGCTGATTCATTCATGATCCCAAATTTTTCGAAACGTGCAAGCAAACGCATTTTGCCGGAAAAATAACAACAACTTATCAATAAAAATTTTTTACAAACATTTGATGAAAGCAAAAAATCGGCAGTTTTTCGGAGCAACTTACTGTCTTGACGGAGGCACGCGCGAGACGCTATCGCAAAATATTCAAGAGCTGTCGCAGCCAGTGTTTGCTGATATTCTTTTTGAACCACCGCAAAATTTGACAATCCCACTCCCAACACTTCTCTTTTGTTAAGCGGTATCGAGGCATCGATGTGAAGAACAACAACAAAACATCAAAGCTCTGTGCCGGCGTGTTCACTGCGTGAAAATCTCGGATGAGACAGGACAAGCAAAAACGGGCATCTGCTGTTTGATGAGGTACTAGGTAGACCGAGTGAGAAATGGCCATGGAAATCTACGCATGACTAATTAATATAATTTTCGGTTTCACCTCCCCCCATTTCCACTCATACTCATGAAGCGACGTTGCATTGTCTTAAAAACTTTCCAAAAATATGTCTGAAACCATCAACGGATTGCAACACAAAAGCGCTATTGAGAGAAAATACCCTACACTTAATACATTTTTGATTCTTATACAAAGCAAGATCAAAACTGCTCACAAGTGGCATTTGCCGTTCATTCAAACTCGTTATGTGGGCGTGGCTGAGCTACGTGTCTTTATGACTGACCGTAGCTTGCCTCAAACGTTCTAAATGAGAAGCATCAGATCTTACAATAGCTTAGAATTTACTTTCCACTATATTTCTAAATCGATTTGACCCATGGTAATTTTGTGGTCAAGTGGTTACGTAGCCGCTTGACAAAGATGAAGGCTTGAGTGAGCTTTTCGTTGTTCTCCAACTGCTTAACGTATGGAAGCTCATAAAAGCACCATTGCAAAGCGTGAAATGAAAGGGGAAAACCAGCAATGCGCGAAGACGTTTACAGCGATGTCATCGACAGAATTTTACTTTTTCCGATGGTGCAAAAAAAGGTTTGTGAACATTGTATTTTTTCACAATGACTTAACCAGCGATGCCAGAGAGCTGGGACATGACAGGCTATAGTCCTCCCTGCTCTTCCAAAGGCGGACAGAGGGAATGAATGCGCCTTTTTTGTAAACAGCATGTATGTGATTGCATCATCTACCAAGATCGACTTGAAAGAAATTATTTGTAACGTAGAAAACAATAAAGCTTTCTGCACAACTTGCGCAGCTAACACTAACGTGCAGAAGGGATATTTAACTTCAAATACGCAGAAGATAACCGGAAAAAAGTGCTGAAAGGCTGAAAGAACACGAGGACAGTGACCCTCATCTAGATTTTTTGTTTTCATTGCCTTTCACCTTTTTACTCCCTCTCCTCGGTCTCCTGCCCGGCATCACTGAGCTTAAATCCTTGGCAGGTTTCGTCAGATTAACAAAATTTATAATGTAAGTGCACATGGTTGTGCGATATTTTCAACGCCTTTTTTTAATGTGAAAAACTACCGTTCAAAAGCATTTTGACAATGCTTTCCATTCCGCAACGTCTACGTAAAAAGATCACTCAAAAGATTCTAGTCATCTCAGATCACCGCTTTTTCTGTGAAAACGTCTGTGACAAACGAAAGCGAAATTGAGTTCCAGATTCATCAAAACCTGATCGTGACTCCGTGACACCCACATAGAACGACTGATTTTGAATTGCGTCAATGGTGGGACTGCACTTTAATCGATATTACAAGGACTGCGCAGTGTCGCAAAGGTTTTCATCACGTTGCTAAGCGGATTTCGCTCGGCTCGCGGACACGAGTTGGCTACACGCGTGGTTGAGCAGAAGAGTACAAACTGGTCCTTCAGTCCGGCAGGATGCCGATTCACAGTTTTGTGGCGTTTGCATTGCATGCCACAAAATAAACAGAAGCGTTTTTGAGCGTTGTTTGATTGATCCAGGTGCATGTCATCGAGAACAGCATTCTGAATGTTAATGTCCATTGCTAGCTCGAGCTAATCGGTTGACTGTGTCTTGCAATCAGTGTACAACAACTTGAAGTTTTCTCAGGCTAATTTGGATTTAAAGCAGAGAAAATACGTTAGGTAATCAAGCAGTGAAGTTTACATGCCACTATTTGATCAGTTGCTTCGAAGTAGGAGGTGGCAACACTTGGGTGGAGCTACAGTAGCAGTAGTAGAAACTGCACACCGTGCTTCACGTTCAGCCGATCATTGAATGTATCGCACAACCTCTGAAAGGCTATAGGATTATCGGTAGGATAAGACAGCAGCCTTCTTCAAACATACGCGCTTGATGTGTTCAACAAACGACAGACGCATATCACTGAACGTCTGGATCCACGGTAAGGTGTTCTGAACAGCCGAAATCGTTGTGATTCACTCAGGTACACGCGCTTGAAGTGGTAGGGACGGTTTGTAGTGCGTCGCTGCGTCACCATCTGAAATTACGAATCAAACAAAGCCTTGGTTCTGGCAATCTCTTATGTGTACAAGTGATCAAAGGTAGAGCGCCCACAGGCAACCTAAGCTTACGTGCTTTGGCTCGCGGTACGGGATGCTTTGCTTTGGAGTATTGTAAGTTACTGTGACTTCGACAGATAACAGTATTTTTGTTTTTTCCACCGCAAGGGCATGCGCTACCCATTGTTCGTGGAAGGGTTATTGTTTTGAGATTGCTCAGCGGTCTGCCCAGACGCGTGGCAAGGTGATACAGGTGTACGAGCAAGCATGGCTGTCGGCGTGTTTCGCTTTCCCATTATATGTTGTGTAAACGTGCCAAGGTGGAAAAGGCGGAACACGCGGCACTGCTGTTTGTTAAAGTGAAGTTTACGCGCAGCATTGCACGAAACTGTCGCCCGGGAATGTGACTCTATTCGAAGGCACTGGAGTGAAGAAGGTGTTGTCTGAAGCAATGGCGGAAATAGAGGGGCTGTAGAGGTTGCGATGTTTAGAAGCATTTGATTAGTTTCTGCGAAGCGTAGCAGTCAACAGGGCTTCAAAACGAGATGTTGAAGTCGAAGAAAAGCATGAAGTAGCAAATCTCTACCATGGAAAGAGTAGCTTTGCTCTGGCAAGTTAAAGCAGCTCTAGTGAAGTTTGTTTTGGGTCAGGGAGGAGCACGCATAGTGCATTTTTAGCCACAATAAAAGCGCTATAAAATTTTTTTTGGTAAACATTTTGTGAAATCTAATTGACGTAAAACCCAATCCCCAAATTTAAGAGAAGTTTGATGGTGACAAATCACAAATAACGCTTCACATAATGTCTGCAGTTTTGCATCTGTGCAAATTGATGTGAGGAAGACTGTATTGTCACTTGCGGGAAAACTGTTACTGTGGTTTTTCACAGATTGCCAAGGTTATGCTATGTTTTTAACCAGTGGTGTATTGCTAAAGAAAGGGATGGGGAAAACTCTATCATAAATACGTCCTTTGATATTATCAACAAAACAGTGTTGAACTACCAGCCGCTATTTTAGCAGTGTAATAAAAAGGTAAATGAATGCAGTTATTCCTTAAAATAAGTGGGAGGATAGCATCCTCCTCTGTTAACACGACTACACTTCCGATTTTCACTGCAGCAGTTTGCCTGAAAAGATTGTGATTGCTACACCAAGAGTGAAGCAGCTGTGCGTTGATTTTGCAGTAGCATTTTTGGTAAGGTTACTAAAATTTAGAAAGGTATATTGATTATCTTCAGTTGTATCAAATCGATTCTCATATTCTTCTGCTGGCAGTGCAGGGCGTGGCCACAAGCAAATGTGATCGATCAACGGAAACGCCCTAGCAAAGGGAACATGTTAATATACCTTGACTAAGGATATTCTCCGTACGAAAGTTTTTTGATACTTTCAAATTGCCTCTGCGGTTCTTGAGTTGTTTTGCCGGATGCGGTTCAAGTAGCTGACAGCCGAAGGCGGTGTCATCTTTGCGCAGCTGTGGCAAGTTTGTTTTGGTAAAAATTTTTAACGATTTTTGTGAGACAAATCAAGCTGGTACGAAAGAATGCCGCGCGGAAGAGCCAACGAAATTCAGCTTTTTGCTGAGCACTGGTGGGGAAAAGTAGCGTCAAGACCGACTGTCGCGCTGCGGTTTAAGCTCTCTTTTGAGCTGAATGTCAGCCTCGGAAAGCACTTCTTGTACGGCTTTGAAGTGGCGTGAACGAATCAAAATGTTATTAGCGACAGATGGGCCTAAACGCAAAGCGACGTGGCCGAAAACGTTTTGCTGAATTGCCCACAGCTGCGTAAGAAATGAAGTCAAGAATATTGTTGAGGTTTGCACGTTGAAACCATTACATCAACCGGCTCTCTTCCTTGGATACAAGACAGCGGATTTTGAGCAGAAACGTATGCTTTGTATGTTGCAGATGAGAGGTTAAATGTATTAAACTTTTGCGTGAATATCAAAGACGTGGTGTATAAGAGCTTCATCACGAAATGGAGCAGAACAAATTCTACCTGCTTTCGCCTTTCGACAATGATGCGGACAGATCTGCACGGCTGACTGCCATCACCATACTGTTCGTTTATAGCGCCATATTGGTTGCTGGTGTGATTGGGCATATCTGCGTCATTGCATTCCTACTTCGTCGAATGAGGTATGTACATCATGTTTTTGTTCGATTATCACAGCAAGTAAGTTCAGTAGTTGGCAATCTTACAGCAGCTACGAACCAGTCCGACAGGTGGCGTCGTATTGAAGATGAAGCTAAAGCGGGAAAGTTATTTTATTTAACTCTGCGTTTCATGTGTGAAAATGACTCAAAAGAAAACATGCACGGATTTATAAAAACATGACCTGAGAGCGAGGCCACGGCCTAATAAACCGTTCTTGAGATACGATTACATTTACAATGTTACCGCAAGTGTTTTGCGAGTCATTTGCAATTTTGCGGTGCCTTATTATTGTTTTCGCTCTGCCAAAGGGAGTGGGTTATTAGGTGACGTTGTTGGCCATTCTGATTGAATGGCCAACAATGTGTTTTTAACAGGTGAACTTGATTTCATTTGATCTTCCTTTCAAGTGACTGTATGCAGAAAAGCAGTCACGTCCTATATGTAACAATTATTATAAGATAACGTTTAATCAAAAAGAGTCTTTGAAAAACTGTTTTGCTACAGCAAACTGACTGACACCAAAAATATTATTCTTGTGTTGAAAGTAACCGTTAAATCGACACGTTGATTGCACCGAGAATTGAATACGTATTTTGTAGCTATTTCTTAGTTTTCAGCTCAAAGAATATTCAAAAACCTTTTTATAGACTGGAACCTGAGGTTCGAAGTGGCACGCGACTAGATATTTGTTTTTGTTACAAAAAGTTACCAAATAAAAATTCTCAATCAAATTTTCGAAACTCTTGTTCCGGAGGATAAGGTTCCGCCAGTAGTGAGTAGTTGTATTCGTGTGAACTTTTCATGCATCGATCCGGTTGAGCGAAATTGCCCTTACGAATAATTACTGCACTTAGCTCAGTCGGTTTTCCTTACCGAAAAAAATTTGTATTGTTTTTTCGTAACGTTTAATGTTTGCAGATGAAACGCAGACGCACTGCACTGCAAAATGTAAAAGTTTCTACAGCGTGTAAAGTTAACGAGCATTATTCAAAATAATCGATTAGGTTTTCAGTATTATTGGTGGAAACAAAATACCACTTCACGCCCAGGGTTCGTCTATCACTGGGATAAAGAGTAATGTAGACACCGCGGGAGAATCTTCCCCCAGAAATGTGCTGTTCACCTGGAAAGATTTTACAACACAGTGGCTCACATGATTTGCTGAACAAAAATTGCATTCGTGTCGAATTTGTATATGGTTGAACGCAAAATTTAACGTGGGCTAAATGTGAAACTGCATTTCCAGAAGTCGAACGGTATTAAAAAATAAGTTTTTTTCAGATATTTTTCCGTTGCAAACTAACGTCAAAAAGCATAATCATTTTAAAACTGCCTTATATTGATAAAACTTTCAAGTAAAGCTTCACGCCCAAAAACGTTTTGAATTTACGATGCATTATTTTGTTGAGTTTACGGAAGGGACGCTGAACTTTAAACCTGTATGAAGAAGCACAGGATGTTTCTTTTTACTACAATGACATTATGAATTATTTAAAGTCTTGATCCTTAGATGTAGCATACTGTAATTCAAAGTTATAAGGAACTTTGTTGATATTTCCAAGTGCAGTAAGCAGCGCAAGCCATTTGTGCGATCTGGGCGTGGTCTATTTTAGCAAGGCGTCAAAAGTGTGCGCTGTGTTTTGAGTTGAAAGCACTTCTAAATCGTAATACTGCGATATCTGCTTTGGTATAGCAAGCTTTATGGCGTCGAAAAATGATGGACTTTAATCCACCCCAAGTGCATGGTGTTTTAAGTGATGCTATTAGACAATAATTTTTTTAACAAAAATCACCTGTTTGTGGATTTCTGCTTTGCGAACGGCGTAAATATTTGTTTCCTGAGATGTATCGCTTTGCAGAAAAAATTCCAACGCTCTCGCGACTCCCTACGTCATCATCACCAACATAAGTGTTTGCCACATCCTCTTCTTGGTCACCTGTCTCCCCTCAACAGCCTACCAAACCATAATGAGTGTCGCTACGGCCGAGTGGTTGCTGGGTGACGTCACATGCAAGCTTTCTATGTTCGTGGAAGTAAGTGTGCGTGACAATTTTAGCATACGTATGCCTGAAAGTGCTAAGCAAACTTTGTCGTTACATCGCCCTCATGCGACCTGCTGGAGTCTGCTTGCGTCGTATGAAAAGGCTTTGCCAGCCGTGATTTGCGTCAAATTTTATTGATATATTCAGTGAGACCGCAAATCAATTGCGTTGGCGTTCACATCATGCTACTTCAAAAAGTTTACTTGGGCACGCTTAGCGCAACTGTGTAAACCTAGAAACGTGAGATAGAACTGCTGATTGGAGATCGCGGGGTAACACTTGAAACAGAAACGTTCGCAGCTAAACGATCTTCTTTCTTGATCGCTTTGCCAAGTAAACAGGTCAAATCAGTTCCTGTTTCAACCGACTTTCTCTTCAAATACCAAAACTGTATAAATAAGATAGCACTAGGTGCTGATGTTTCTCGCGCTCCCTCGAAACGCTGCTACACGTATTCCTATAAAAAAAAGTAAAGTTCACTTCAAAACCCTTTTGTAATACATTGATATCAACGCAAGATTTGCATTTTGACCTTGTGCAAATGTAAAAAGCGTCTTAGAGCCCTTCACGGGTTTCTGGCGCGTTTTTTGTTGGCGAAAGCAAAGTTCTTTTTTCATGAGATGTCCAGACGAACACTGCCGCGGCGCAGTTTGCTCGCGAAAGCAACGACAGGGGAAGTGACAAACAAAAAGATGCTAATGGGAACGCTGGGCGGTTTCCATTCAGCAGAACGTTATTCGATCGGATGGTAACAAGATACAGGGTTGATGTGGCAGAAAAATTTACGACCTCTTTTGTTCGTGCCGTCGCCCATGTCTTTTGCGTTCCATTGCTTTTTGACGCTCACAAATTGAAATCGGTTTTACGTGTATGGTTTCGACAACAGAAGCATAAAAACCTTTCGCAATTATTCTATTTTCTTTGCCTTTGTGTGAACAGATGACGTTCCAAGTTTGTGGCGGTTGTCGAGGACAAATGTATTGCGAGGACAAATATACATCGTAGTTCCTTCAGTTATTTTCTCGGAGTGCTTTTAACTGGACAAAAATTTCTTGCCATTTTGCCGAAGTACTAATGAACGAACAACGCGGCCGAAAAGTGTCGAAAGATTCCCTTGACCCTTGTTGTTCGATCGTTGGTACAACTATCTGCTGGAAATTCGTTTACTTCTGTTCTTTTCGAAAATTAGCTGTCGTGAGGTGTTAGGAGTGATAAGAATTGGTATTGATTGTTTACCAAAACCTACGAACCTTGTTTTGAAATGCATTAACATTCAGACTTCAGTACGCAAAAGATCATTTGAAATCAGCTGTGCAAGTCCCTGAAGTCGCATTGTTTCCCTGCCGAAGTTTTTTTCCAAAGACTAAACTTCGTTTACTATAATTTATCGGATGTAGTGCAGGCATCCAGCCCGTGATTTTATTTTCCTACCGTCACACTTTCAGTGCTCAAGCGGCGTGACCAATCAAGTGTGCCAAACCAAACAGCACCTTCCTATTGCCGTTTGGAAGCGACATACCGGTAAATATCGTTGCGGCTAGTTGACAGTGCCCGGTTGTTTGAAAACACTTTGCTTGGAGAAGAGACAAAGGACCACCATGGTAGATTGAGGCCGTAGCTTTCGTCCCTGTTACGGCAACCTTGCTTGGCTCGTACGCTTTCGCCAACGCCCAATTTGTCGACGCGCCGATGTCGATTCTTTCGCTGCGGACCATTAGCGCTCTGCTCTGGCACTTTGTCATCTGCTTGCCCAACGGAGCGATGAACGACAAGTTTAATTCAACTGACACCTCGTGGCTGCTTGTGTAAAGTCATTCGAGAGCACGTTTGCTTGCACCTCTTCCAACGAACATCACGTTCAAGTGCTTTATGGCTGATTCTAAACCTTTTTCTCTGCTATCACAATAGAGATAATGCTTATCACTCTAGCTAGCGCAACCCTTTCGAGACTTGTGTGAGACGTGGGCGAATTTTCTGAACGCAATTTGGATAACCTTCGAGTTCCAGGAACGAAACAATCTCGTTTAACGCAAAAAGTTCTTTTTGTTACAGCAGAGAGCTTGTAGCCACTCATACGATGTTAACAGTCCAACGGAAAAGATTAGGTTATAGAAGCACGTAAATACATCTTCTTAAAATAGAAAACTGTTTCAAAACCAATTTCGGGCAATCTCGCCATTTTGTGGACAGTTGTTTCGTACGAGAAAAGTGTTAGGCCAAAGACGCGAAAGTAAACCATTTCTCGAGGGTTTGCTTGCAAGACATGAGTACTCGACTCTGCCATCACTTCCTCATTCTCAAAGTGTGACTTCAATCCCCACAAAAGATCCTGGGGATAACCTCTCTCGCGACATTCCGATAATGTATAATTTGTTCCTTGCGCGAGGTTATGCAGCAGTCGAATGGAAAAAAATGATTTCTGTGTGCCGCGTAACTGCCATCAGACGTTCAGCGGAAGTGACATAAATGTCTTAAGCCGAGTTGGTGTGGGTACGGACAAGTTTTTCAAATTGCATGAGAGAGTTTTGCGCAACACTAGGAGAAGAAATTTTAGAATGGTTTTAAGCTTTTCAAACATGTCGCTTCGTGTTGGCGTTATGTGTAGCGTAGCAAATCAACAGGTCTCATTTCAAAAGTTTCCGGTATAAACTTTTCTTGCTTGGGATGCCGCGCTCCGCTAGTTGTTTAAATATTCTTGAGCACATTGGTGCTTGATCGAATTTTGTTACGCATGCTCTTTCCTTAAAACAAGGGTATAAACGCATTTGTTACTTGTTTGTTTTTTGCCTGAAAATAATCTGCTGCGATAATGATTGTTTGAATGTCATTCGGTTGAAGAATTGTGACTTGAGATTTGTTTTTATGACGATGTTTTCACAAACTGTTCAGTTCGCTATCAACACGTTGAATGATTTGATTTTAACGCATTTTAACGTTGTTTTGTTACAAACAGATCATGTATTCCAAAATAAGCGCAACAAACAGCAACAGTACAAGCTCTTAGTTATTTTGTCCGCTTTCCGAACGCTCAAAGTAAATTCGGCTTCAATTCCGTGAACCTCGACCTGCTCCCATCGCGCCATGCTTGCAGGCAAAACGCCTTGCTCTGCCTGTTAGGAGTAAGTCCCCCTTTTTACCAGACTACCCCAAAACATTCGTATTAACCCCCCAAATTTGCCCCTCTCGGATGTTCATTAATTAATTTTGTCTACTAACGTTTTCATAAACTCTGTATTCGGGTTGCCAGTAACATACAGTATTAACACAAACTTTTTTAATTGCGAGTCTCGCCTAAACGCAATGTTAGTATTGCCATGAGCTAATACGAAAACGCGTATCGTTCAAATCAGTATCGCGCCTCCGTAAGTTACCAGCTTTTCCTACGACTGAAGATGAGCGTTGGTACGTTCACTCACCAGAAATTTTATCAATCATCGTGAAAATAAAACGCTTGTCAAATCTCTGTCCGCTATCCAAGGCGTGGCGAGAAGCGGAATGACAAAAACGCAATCCATGGCGTGAAACCTGCGAAATCTCTTCTATTTGACAAAAAAATGCTGTGACTGCCATTCAGTAATTCTCCCGAAGGACGTTAGTTTGTGCTTTAAAAATGCAATAACGTGTTGAATAGGTCTACTCTGCAAGGGATGATAAGCATGAAGCTTTGCTAATCTTTTGTACTTGTTCTGTGGACATTGAAAAGGGGAGAGAAGCGACAATAAACCTGGAATGTAATGGCATCTATCGAAAGGAATCCTCCCGCTGCAGTGAATCCGATACATATGATCTTCAGTCCAGTGGTTCTCACCCTTTTCACTGAAAGGGTCAACGCTTGCGAGTTTGTTAAAGAACTGCACTGAAGAAATGTAACATAAGTCAATTGACACGTTTTGTTTTATAGCAGAACGAAACCGGTAGCACAAAATATTAGAGGTTTTGTTGAAAGACAGCTGAGAGCCGCACAGAGGGTGCTTGGGAGCCGCATGCGGCTCTCAGAACAGTAGTTGACAATCACTGATATCGACTCACCATGCATCTTCAGGTCTTATTCAAACAAAATGTAGCAATTAATATTTTAATACATTAGTGAACTTTATATAAGGAGTTTGATATGTAATAGGCCACGGTGTGGTGAAAATACGTTTGAATAAGAGTTTTACGGCATACAAGCTGATAAAAATCTAAAAATTCTTCTGCAGAAAGAAAAGACAGGAATTGTCACTTGCTTGCAACCATACTGGCCTAGTTATTTAATAGGGTCGACTATTTCGCACAAAGATAATATCCTATGCGAGTAATTGAATATCCCAAATCTCTTCTAAACCGGCGATTTCAATGGTCTGGCGAGTGGCGACAAAGCTTTTTTACCAGAATCGGCTGGTTATTTACCCGGTGGGAAGATTGCATCTGAACCGAATAATTTAATAATCAGATTTTTCCGCATTGTCCGTCGCTGGTGGCCGGGCGTTGCCCAGAGAGGTGCACAAAATCTGCCAGTTTCGAACTTAATTCCACTGTGCCGGTGACCGAGTGCTCGTGATCGACCAGAGGTCACCCAGCGCAGGATTACGTGCTGAGGGAAAACTCACGTCTATGTATCGAAGGTTGAAGGTGGTAAGAGTGGAACTTGTAAACGACACAAATATTTAAAGCTTAGTAAACGATCTATTTGGAAAAGAACGGGGTCTAAATAAAGTATGAACGCAGCAAAGTGGGTTTCGGTGAAGTTTGTTTTAGGGTTGAAGCAAATTTATTAAATTCCTTTACTCACCGACATTTTTTTTTGATGAGGCATAAGATGTGCAGTAACTTTTATATTTTATCGTCGAGGGATTGTTTTCACACCAGCTTTTGATGTTGGTGAATTTTGTATGTAGAAAGATAAGTTCCAAAATCTCACACATGGTTGTTTGAAAAATGTGATTTGACCACATATAGAGTCATATATGTATTTGATCAATGGTTAAGTCTGCTGCATCATTCTTGATTATCTGAATTAATTATCTGACCCTCGCATACGGCATCTCATAAATTTTGTCAGTGGAGCATTTCCAATTGTACCGCTTAAATTATGTCATATCTGTTTGCGCATAATTGAAACGAAACCTGTTTCTTTGTTAACATGATTGTGTTATGATAAACCGGCTGGATATAAGGCACACGCGGTCATTCACTTCCTGTAAGCAGAAAGTTTACCCTGTTGTTCTGAATACCAGACGAGCTTTTTTCACTGCTCACTCTTCTGCAGTCAACCTTGCAAAATTATGTGTGCTCTTCTAATTTAACTACCTCATTTTGAACGTTGTGGAAATAGTTCCTTAATTAAAGTTGTGGCCTTTGCTTTTCGTCATCACACACTGGTATTTCACGGACTATAGAAATGTTTAACTAAAAGCTTTTGAATGTAGAGTACAACAATAAACGAGAGTTTTTCCAAAATAGACAAAATCGAGCTGATCAGTTTTTTGCGATGGCGGACAAGTTTGCTTATTTGCTGGACCTATTTTGTCTGCTACACATTGCTGCATAACGATGAACTCTAATGCAACAATGTGCAAACTTGACCACAATTCATCAGTTACGCAGGGCGTACAGAAAAGCTTCTACAGAATTTCTGCTTCTTGCTTTGCGCCGACGCGGATTGTCTTTGACCACTCAGGGTTAGAATGAAATGTAGAGATCTAGATGTGAGAACGGTACTTTTGTGAAACAAAGGTGAAAAAGTTGCGAATTTGTGTGATTTTATCGCCTACCGTAATCATTTTCTTGTTTTTTGACAGCGTCTCAAACCGTTTCTATTTTTATTTGTTAAAGTAGAAAGGCGTCTCAAGAAAAAAAAATTGAAAGGGAGATAAGGAAACTTCTGCTTGTTTTCATTACCACTGTAAAATACATTCGTTTTTGCACGAATCAAGCTACCTTTTTTTAACTTTTAAACTGTGGTTAAATTTTTGTGGCAAGCACTCGATATAAGCAAATACAGCTCATTGTGATAACAGAAAGAAGGGTGTGTGAGAATGCGTAGTCAACGCAAGTTGCAAATTGCACGGTTATTTAGCTGGCATAGCACGCAGGAGGAAGCATCACGTTTCAGAGGCTCTTTTGCTGAATGCGGCCATCACTCAAAACGGCTTGATAATTCGGTTAGATATACTTCTGCCCATGCTCTTATCTTCCTCGCTGTCGGTCGTCGTGAATTAACCTCATGCATTGCTGTGACGTATGCTCGTCAAAATGGGCGACGAAAGGCTACTTTTCTGCGCGTTTGACTTCACTCTAATGCGTTCGTGGAGTCATAGGTAATGACATTAGATTGTAACCACGCGTGTGTTCTTGCAGCGAAACGACTCTCGGCGCAAGAAACATTTTTATCTTGTCTCTTCCGTTCAGCGACACCCGTATCAACTTTCACGCTCACCACACAAACATCTTTCAAACACAGATCTTTCTTTGGCATTTTGAAAAGCTTTTTTACTGAAAAATTTTCGAGTAGAACTGTATGATGTGCGCTGGTGGTTGCACACAGCGGTTTCGTTGAGATTAGTTGTTTTCTAGTGTTTTCAAGCGAATTGCAATTTGAAACTTCGTGTTCTGTGTTTACTGCCTTAAGTAACAAAAGTTCACTGTTTTCTCGGTATATAGTCGAAACCACCGTCCAAATGTAAATTAAGCTGCAGCTTAAACGTTGGACCGTTTTGCATTCAGACACTTGCCGTTGTCGCACAGATGGCAGCTTTGTGTCGCGTTACTTCATGCTTAAAAACACATATTGCTGAATCGATTATCGAGATTGAGTGGTTCGTCAATGCATATATGCTCTGTCGAAAGCCCTTGCCTTTGCCACAAAATTAATAGATAACTGTATTGGAAACGAACAAGAGCGTCTGTGAAGTTTGTTTTTCGGGCAAATGCATATGAGCTTTTTGTATGTCCTTATAAACGAACTGTAAAGACACAAGGGTAGCAGCTGCAAGTTTATTTTGGTGCAATAGTTTCAACGCAATAGGAAATTAAAGCGAGTGAACGCGCGTGGTTGTTCGACTTCATTTTTTGCTGTTGCCATTAGCGCAGGTACGCACAGAAGTAGCAGCACTCGGATGAGATAACACAGGTTTTGGGATCATGAAAGACATGAGATACCTTCCTTCTGAACTGAATTAATTTTTCATTAGTTAGGTGGCGACACGGTTCTGACAGAATCACGAGGGTCATCCGAAAACGAAAAATCAATAACAACGCGCTAAGCACTGTGGCCTAAAAGATGTGACGCAGTCATGGCTTAGCATGTTGGCTACGAGTTTATCAGAGTGTTTGATAAAAAAAAACTTAGTGGGCAACGCTGTTGTCGTTGATTCGGGTTGGGGTAGTTCGGTTTGGCTTTGGGCGCTTCAACTAGGCGATGCGTCTTACGAATAGCTCTGCGTCGTCTGACGTGGAACGGAATCAACTGTGACGGGGAACTTTTTTAAGATCGACACAAGTCGATGTGGCTTTCTTCAAAGATTGTGGCTTTCTTCAAAGATTCTTGGCAGTCGAGCTTAACCCGTTGCATCCTGTACAAATCATATCAGACTTCCGCTGAAATGCCTTTAGATCTACCTGGAACACCTTCATATCTTAGATGCGATTTCTTTCGGACAGTGAACATTTTTAGCCAATAATCGGTCGGTGCCGGTTAAAAAGGATTTACGTCCCCGTGGGAAATTGTCCAAGCGGTCAAGGCAGTCGTCGCATTTACGGTTTGGCATCTGTCCTAATTTTCCAAGAGACGTTCATCTGTCGATCGCGTTGCATCGCTGAAAAATTGCGCGCTGACATTCGTCACTTGATCCGAGGGTTTCTTTCAGCGCACAACCGTCTAGATTTCCGAGGCGTGTCGAATTGCAGCCGACCCAAATCCAAGCAATTTGCACCGATCAGTCTGTTTTGTGCGGTCCGGCCTCTGCGTGAACTGCACAGTCCACCTTGCAGAAGAGATTCAATACCGCTGCTAGCGTCATACTTCGCATTGGAGATCATTTGGATCTGGGGTTGGGCTCTAGAGCAGGGTTTCTTAAACATTTGTGGGTCATGGACCCCTCGTCCATCCTAATAAAGATTACTGGACCCCTCAAGAAGAACCGTTGCAATAAATATTTGAAATTAGGTCTTAATCATCGGTTTGGTAATCGAAATATCTGCAAAGCCTATTATCCCTTTCGAAATGTCAAACAAAGCCTATTAACCCTTCAAATCACATTCACGAACCCCAGGTTAAAACCCGTGCTCTGGAGAATTGAAAGTTGACCTGATTTGAGCTAAGCAAACGGTATTTTCGCTGCTCTGAAAAACAAACAATTATTTTATATTAAAACGCTCAAGTTCACCAGTAGGTTCTGGAATGAAATACCGAAAACATAAACTCGCTTTTCTATACCAAGGAAAACGCCAATAGCATGTTGTGAAAATCTCTTAACTAGCATTGAACTTAACTATTGTTTTCTTGGAAAAAAAAGTAAATGGCAACCTGGTAGAAATTGGAAAACTTTTTTATTAAGTTTTCTATTTATTACAGGTGGTGTTACTTGGCGTCACAATTCTCGGGTTATGCGCATTGGGTGTCGACCGCTTCAAACATTCTGCTGACGTTGGCAAATCTTACGAAGAGCGCGGTGGTTGTTGGTGTCGCAGGATGTGCATTATTTTCTCAATCTGGTTGGGATCTTTGCTGATCGCTTCTCCCGAGCTCCTGATGAGAGAAACTCAACAAAGCAGTGCGCTAATAAAGGATTTGTCGTTGCTGAACACAAATCCCGTTTTGCCAGTCGCAGAGGACAGCCTGTCGGGCATGTTGATCTATAGTCGCGAGGAATACATTGCAATGAGGCAGGCGCGGCAAAGGAGACACCTAGCCTTGGGAGTGGAGCTAGCTGACGACGCAAATGCGAATTACGCTCCTGGCTTGAACATAATGAACCTGTATGCCTTGAATAACGCCAACTATTCTGGGTCAAACGTAGATGCCGTAGTCCGTTATGACGTGTGCGTTGAGGGAACCCATTCATGGGTTGAAGCTTTGCCGTCTGCGATTGTTACATTCGTAAAGTGCTACGCATCCGTTCGACACTGGTGGATGTTTTTGTTTTATCTCTGCATGCCTTTGTTTGTATCTGTCGTTTTCACCGCGCTCATAAGTCGCCGGCTATCCAACGCTGTCGACGAAGCCAGCAACCCTGCCAATTACTGCCCGAGCAATTACAGCGATGCCGGTACGCTCACATTGAAAGGAGGTGACACGGAGCTGGCGCCGATGATGAGCCAGGCGCCCTACCCGACGGACAGCTTGCCAAGCAATCGAACTTGCACAAACGACTCGCTCTACCAGGTCCGATTGTCTTCCATCGATCGTCAAGCTTCGTCCTCTTACATGCAGTTCCAGTCACGGCTTTCGCCGTTAATGTCCAGTGAAGACTTGACCGAAAACGACACCAGTCCTGTGGCGTGCTTGTCGAGCGGTAGCATCCGCACGCTCGGCTCCTGCCACTATCCAGCGCCAGAAATATCGCCGCAGGTTGCCTTATCGCCCGTCGCACCGTCGATCGCATGCTTGTCAGGAGTGTCGGTGCTTTCCCTGGCGATGTCCAATGCAGCCGGTGGAGGGACCATCGGCAATTCGTTGCTACCGCCTCACGGACGCGGTAAGAGCGCGCGACGAAGATCTCTTCGGTTGCAAAAACAGACTTTGAAGAAGGTATCGCGAGAACGACGCTTAAGATCGTGGTACCTTGCCCTGATTGTCGCGTTCTTTATTACCCAACTGCCATTACGCATTAGCGACATCTTGCGTAATGAATGGACCGGGTTTGAATTGATGGATGCTCGGCACGCGGCGCTGCTGAGTGATATTTGTCGCCATTTTTCAGTTACGACGTTTCTACTTTTTCCAGTGGTCACGTTTGTGTTTTACAAAAATTATCGAGATTTCATTCTAAGTGCTAGTTGCTGAGTTTTTTTGTTGTTCGTAATTCATGTTCATCGATGGAACAAATCTACCAAACACGAATCTTTTCGCTGTTGTCATTTGTGTTTTTTTCTTCCGACAAGACGCCCACTGGTACCGAAAGCTGCTCAGTGGTGTTTTAAATGCTACTGAAAAGTCTTTACAAAACGTTTCAATTAATTCAATACAACGTTTGATATTTTCTAGCAATCTCCACCTTTTACTTCATGTTTTGTATCTGTATGTCCTTTTTCAGTTAGTTCTGCGGTAATACACATCTTTATCTTCAAATTGATACTATGCACAGCAAGCATTAATTACATTTTCATCATTAAATCTTACAATTTGCTCCCGACATAGTTGAGCTAACAAGTCTATTAACCATTAAAGGATCAATATGACATAATTTTGTTTCAACATTACGCAATAGTGACGTTTCGTCGAGCCATCTCTAACTCTGAAAACGAGTCAACTTGACTTAAAAGTCACCACTAACTCGATTCGGAGTGCGTGCGATCCGGCTCTCAGTGGAGATGAGTCGAGTGAAAGTGCGACTATCTCGAAATCGAATGAAAGCATCACTCGTTTGCATCGAGTCAAGTTGAAAATTAAGTCGATTCATTCCAATGCTGCCTCGATTGCTCAAGTTGGATTTGTTCGATGCAAACAGTGATGCGTTCACTCGAGTTTAAGTGAATCGTACATTTATTATCAGACTCAAGTCAACTCCGATTGCAGTAGGAGTAAAACGCACTTGCAATTTGAATCATTATTGGTCAAAACAAAAACAGTGGATTACAAAAATGAGCATATGTTTACCACATCCAAATCGCACCTTGAAGGACAAGATAGTGATGTGGTTGAGTGTAGCAGCATCATGGGCATCCGCAGAAATTCTTCCCCGGGGCGGGACGATGCAATGCAAATGGACGTTCAAAAAACGCGTTACCCTTTCTACACCACAAAGAAAATGCCCGTGTTACGGTAACAATAACAAATAATGGGCTTCGTTGGCAGCAATATCCAGGTGTGTTATGATAATTTGCACAATAGGCTATCTGCAGATTTTCAAAGCAGGGTGCTTCTTTTCAAGGAAGCTTTGCTATGGTCTTTGCAGAAATACGCATTGCTATGGTTTTGCTGACGAATTTGTACTGCATGGGTTGATCTTCTCAACAGGATCTTCAGCACGCATGTGATCGATTTTCTGCTGCGTGCGACCAACCAGGAACGAAAATCAGCTCTCAGAAGATTAAGGTATTACGTTTGTTAAGACGCCCAAGGTAGTGTTTTCTGCAAGTGAGCAGAAATACACTGCAGCAGGTGGAGGCGTTCAAGTACCTTGGGGTGATATTTTCGACTGACGAAAGTCGGAACAAAGGGATCGATACATTGACTGGTAAATCAAACGCAGTTCTGCGTGAGCTTTACTGCGCCGTGGTGACGAAACGGGAGCTTTCAAGAACGCAAAGCTTTCAGTTTTTAAATCCATCTTTGTTCCGATCCTAACCTGTGGTCATGATTCTCAGGTGACGACTGAAAGAATTGTCAAAAGAACAAAGGGCAGAGATGGGATATTTGAGAGAGTTCTCGGTGTGACACTTCGTGACAAAAACCACAGGTCCGATATCCCTAAAGCCCGGGATGTCAAGCCACTTCTCCGAATCGAGAGATAGCAGCTATGGTAGTTCGGCCATTTGTCCAGAATGTCCCAGGAAAGAATAGCGAACTAAGTCCTTCAGGCTACAGTCTACACCCACAAGAAAGCGGACCAAAGTTCGTCCAAGGACAAGGTGGAGTGACTACATCTCTGGCCTTGCTTGGTACCATGTTGGTGTGAAGCCAGCAGAACTCTCTGAGATTGCTGTTGATCGTGAGGTATTTCGAGTCCTCCTAGGGCTGCTGTCCCAGCGACTCTCCCCAAAGGAAAAGCGGGCACGAAAATGAGTAAATGGATGAGTATGTACGCCTACATTGAACCTTTCTATTTATGAAATTGTATTTAGTTTGTTTGCCAAAAGTGCATGTCGTATTCAAATACTTAAGCATATTTTGATGGAAACTTGCGTTTTTGTGAAAATCAGTTAAAAGTATCAGCCTCAGAAAGAAAAAGGTGTTGATACCCTAAAGCACCACCACGACACCCTTTCAAAACCTTAAAAAAACACTGCTTTAGGTGTCACTGGTGCCAAAACTTCGCTATTGTTAAATGCATAGTGCATTAAATTGCCCTTTCCCTATCCACGTTGCAGATGGGTATTACACTCGCGATAGTAGTTGCACCACAACCACAAAGTGTGCGTAAGCTATCACAAACCGGATCAGTCAGTAGTCACCAGTGGCGGGTCGTGGTGACAATGACTGGGAGGGTTGTGAAATTTCATCTCTGGTTGAACATATAGGATTGACGCCCTGGCTGTTTAGTGGCGTTTCCAGTCACTCCAGCAGTCCTAATCTTATCAAACTCGTAATTTTCAGTTGTCCTTATTGATACATAGAAAACATTCACTTCAGTTTAATGAAACCAAACCCGTAAGCGTAAACATGAACACAAAAGAAATAAACTGGTCCCATCAAAAGTATGACGCATAACCACTTCCACCAAAGCTGCAAAGTCGAGAGTCGAACCCAGCACCACTCGCAAACAAAACTTAGACCATTCCGCTTGACTACTAAGGCGCTATAAGACAAAGCTTAGCATTTTATTCGAACCGTGTCATGGCAGCAGACCTAGGCTAGAGTCACTTTCTTTGAGCTGGTACTTGATTCATGTTCTTTCAAATGAAGTTTAAATTTTCCAAAAAATTTCAAACAGTTTATGATTTTACACAAAATTTCTGTTTTTTTTAACTGTATTGTTATGCTTTTCCAGTAAAAGCTTGTATCCTGAATCAATCACAGCTGCAATGTTCACCTTACCAAAAAATTAA